>FTHA01000573.1_pt1 | contig 22842 bp, 26 predicted proteins | sample 1640771 | NCBI WGS metagenome assembly FTHA01 (sample SAMEA3914789, study PRJEB12502) | metagenome | biome: forest; material: soil | place: Canada | collected 2011-07-03 | depth 0.3 m | reverse complement strand
GAGCAGTTGTGAGCCGAACCCGACGTCCTCTCCGGGACCCGGGCCCTCCCCCCCCGACTCCAGCCAGTTGAGCGTCACCGCGCCCTCGGCCGCCTGGGTCCACGCTACCCGGACGACTCCGTGCGGCCGGGCCAGGGCGCCATACTTGGCCGCGTTGGTGGCGAGCTCGTGCAGGATCATCGACAGGGGCTGCGCCGCGTCGGAGGAGACGATGATCTCCGGGCCCTCGATCTGCTGGTCGCCGTGCGGCTGGAATGCGACGAGTTCCTGGCGCACCAGGGCCTCCAACGGAACCCCGCTCCAGTTTGCGCGCACCAGCAGGCTATGCGTCTGCGCCAATGCCGAGACCCGACCGGTCAAAGACTGCACGAATTCCTGGCGGCTGGTGAACGGCGTCAGCTGGATCAGCGCCTGAACCACCATCAGCAGGTTCTTCGCCCGATGCTCCACTTCCTCGATGCGGAGGCGATCGGCCTCTTCTGCCCGCTTGCGCTCCGTCACGTCCGCCACCACGCCCAGCAGGCCGATCGCATTTCCGGCGTCGTCGTAGGCGGCCTCACCGCGTCCCTGGACCCACACGACCTTTCCATCCGGGCGATGCACGCGATACTCGACGTCGAAGTCGCGGCGCATCTCGAGCGCCTCTGCGACCAGTCTCAAGGTCGGCTCCCGGTCGGGCGAGTGGATCATCGCATCGACATCGCTGCGCCTGACCGTGCGCCGCGCGCCCAGTCCGTAGATATCGGCCGCGCGTGAGGAGAAGTGGATGTAGTCTCCGCCGTCAGTCCACCACTCGCCCAGCTTGGCGACGGACATGGCCAGGCGCAGGCGTGCTCTCGGGTCGGCGAATTGGCCCGGCATCGGCGTCGACGCCGCATCGTCCGACGACGGTCGCGCCGCTGGCGTGGCCATGGCCTGATCCAATCCTGGACCCCCTTCACGTGGAGGGACGGACGCCACTAGTCCCGATGATTGATAGCAGGCTACCGCCCCAGACTGATAGCGACGTTAACACGGAACGCGTCGGCGCCGCACGGCCTCGATCGTTGGCGCTACCTACTGCCCCACTGGTAGGCGGGTCACGTCGTTGGTGATCAGGGTCCCATCCTCGAGCACAACGTCCACCAGGGTTCCGCCGTGACGCCCATCGCGCAGCGGGTGGCAGCGGATCGTGACCTTGTCGCCGACCTTCAGGCGGGCGGGCGTGATCCCCTGCGCGGCCATGCGGCTGGCGCTGCCGCCTTCGACGTCCCACCGTTCCGGCTCGCCGCCCTGTCCATCGGCGGAGCCGATCACCGAGATCCAGCTGTGGGGAGCGACGAACTGGTACTCCTTCAGGACGCCCTTGATCATCACCAGCTTCGATCGATCATACATCGCCCCGGAGTGATGGGCCCAGGCCTGCCCCGCCGCCAGGACCGCGACGACGCCGATGACAAGACTTCGTCTCATGGCTTACTCCCGGCTTGCTTCGCTTCGGCGTCCTTCTTCTCCTGGGCTTCGCGCTCGGCGGGCAACACCACCGACTGGTAGCCCTGGGTCATGTCGATGAAGTTGTCCGGGGAGCAGGTATCGTCGACCACCTCGGGGAACCGCTGCTTGTCGCGGCGGAACCAGCGGGTCACGGTCCAGGGCCGGGTGAAGGCCACGGGGTCATCGAGGGTCATGGCATCCTCCAGCCAGTCCCTGGCGATCAGGCGGATGCGCTCGATCACGTGCAGCTGGTCGGAATGGGGCGCGGCGGTCTGGTCGTACGCGGAGGGGTAGGCGCCGACCGTGTCGACCACCAGCGTATCGCCCTCCCACCGGCCGATCGAATGGCCGTTCCAACGGGGATTCACATCGACGCCGAAGCCCTCGCGCTTTGGGTGCCCTCGACCGTCAGTGTAGATGTGGCGCACGGCGCTTCCGGCGTCGACGTACATGAGCACCATCTGCGGGGTCATGACGATCTCCGGTCCGCTCGGGTTGCCGCCCATGATCCGGGGAAAGCCGTACGGCGCGCAGGCGCCCACCCGGTCGACCGAACGGCCCTCGAGCGTGTCCTTGACGATGCGGTCGTACTTGGCCTGCCACTCCGCGTTGTAGGGGATGGAGGTGAGCTTGGTGCCCTCCAGCGGTCCCACCAGTCCGCTGCCTTCGCCGGCGGGATCGGGCGGCAGATAGAAGTTCTCCGGGTCGAACACGATTTCGGCGGGCCGAGGCTTTCGGCTCCATGGCCGCCAGCGCCCGGTCCAGTCGGGCAGCTTGGCCAGCGCCCGGGCGTAAGCCTTCCCGACCCGCGGCGTTACAAAGCCCTTCTGAGCGACCGCGGGAGCGGGCTGGGCCAGCGCCGCTCCGCCTCCAAGCGCCAGGGCGAAGGCGAAAAGGACGGCGTGTCTCACCGCTCGAAGCCCGAGCGCGGCGGCCAGGGCGCCGTGGAGCCGAACTCCTCCACCTGGCGGATCTTGCCGTCCACCACCTTCAGGATCTCGCACTCGTAAATCACCTCCCGCGGGGTCTTCGAGCTGATTGGCATCAGAAAGCTCACCACGATGATCCCGCGTTCCTCGTCGACGATCAGGAAGCGCCGGCCCACCGCCGGATCGGCGGTGATCCCGTCGAAGCTCTCACGGCAGGTGCCGATTCCCCCCGCCCCGGTGTTGGTCACCTTGCCACCGAGATAGTATTTGTCGCATCGCTCCGAGAGCGGCACGGCCGCCCCGCTGCGCGCGCCGATCCCATCCAGGTAGAGCCCGGCGACACGAATCAACGCCGCTCGGTCCGAGCGCCGCGCCGGCGGCACGGGCGCGTCGTAGAGGATGTCAGGCTCCAACAAGGCCTCGGGGTGGAAGAAGCGGTTCGGCCCCGGATTCCAGGCGGTTTCCACCTCGCTGATGCGGCCGCCCGCCAGCTTCAGGCGTACGAACAGCGGGACCAGGGCGCCGGCCCTGGTTTCGAACGCGCCCGCGAAGGCGACTGCTCCTGTCACCGGATCGGCGAAGGTCCAGCCGGCCCGCATCCGGCCCAGCGTCCGCCACACCCCCTCCCCCGGTCGCACCGCCAGGGTGTTCTCGCGGGCCTCGACGCGATGCGCCAGCAGCGGCGCCAGCGGCGCACGGCCCATCGCTGCCTGCAGGTACCGGTCCATCGCACGGTTCAGGCACTGGCGGTCGCATCGCAGCGGGGCGCCGGCGCAGGCCGCCGAGGCGAACGCCAGGATGGCGAGGATCGATGCGAGCCGTGCGACCGATCGGATCACCGGGGCGCCTAGCGCAGGATCTTGCGCTGCTTGAACAGCCACCGGCCGTCCTGCTTGACCAGCACGTCCTCATAGCTGCCCATCGCCGCCACCTCGAACCGGTTCCCCCCGCGCCCAAGGACGGTCATCCAGTACGAGCGGTGGCGCGCATTGGCGGCGTCGACCAGGTCGATCACTCCGTTGGTGATGACGTGATGCATCGCCGTAGGTGGCGCCTCGGCCGGCGTCCCTCCCGCCGCCGGCGCAGCGGCGGCGGCGGCACGCTTGTCCCGGCTCGCGATCAGGTCGGTGATCACCTTGCGGATCTCCGCCTGGCCCTTGCGGACCGTGTCACCCTGTATGAACTCGGCGTCCGGTGTGAAGCACGAGGCATAGAGATCGGCGTTCAGCGTATCCAGGCCCGTCGAATACTGGGCCAGCAGCGCCTCGATGGCCTGGCGATCCCCGATCATCCGAAGCGCCGTGGCGCCCTCGCTCGCCGCCGGCGCAGCCAGGGCCGCAGATCCTGGGGCCAAGGCCCCGGTCGCGGCCAGGATTCCCACAAGCACCAGCCCCCTGAGCGCCTTCATGATCATGCCTCCCTGTGCGGTCTTCGAGGAACGCCGCGCCGCCTCGCTCAGCACCAGGGAGCGGGCGATTGTTTAGCAATTCAAGTATCAGGTATGGCGCGCGAAACTTGACGTGTCAATCAAATCGCGGAAGCGTCTGGCTGCACCTGGTCGCGCCGGTTGCGCTTAACTCAGGCCGCGTTAGGTCGCGCCTCGGCGTCGACGTCACCAGCAGCCGAGCCCCACGGGTCGGCGAGGGACTTCAGCAGGTCGAGCAGCTCATTGGGCAGGGGTTGGGAAAGCAGCGGCTCCCACGCCTGGCGCAGTCCCGCCCCGATCGCATTTGACCGCCGCCTCACCGACGCCACCGGCTCCAGCGGGTCAGCGGCTTGCCGACGATCAACCATGCTATGGGACTCAGCCATACAGTGCCAACGCCAATAGTCCTCGCCGGTTCCCCTGCTGATCTAGCTCAATCAGGTAAATCTGCGATTAACCTCACCATCATGCCCACTCTCATACAGCCTAGTCTGCGCTATGCCCCGGTATGTACACGACGGGAAGGCGGCGTCACCCGTAGTTCGGCCGACGTAACAGGCTGCAGGATTGGTCCGCCTTCTGATCAGCGACTCAAGTCTGGTCGCCGTGGGCGGTGAACTTTGAGTTCATCACGCAGACCGGCTGTCCATGGGGCGCCGAGATCGTTGCTGGCTGCCCTATCCCCGGCGCGAAATAGAACTCGCCCTTGCGTGTTGCGACGACGATCGCGGCGGGGCTGGTGAACTGGCAGACCGGATATGACCCGGGGCCCTTGCCGCCGTTGTCCTGGATCACGGCGCAGCTCATGTGCCCGAACCGTCGATCGAATCGCACGTCGTCGTAGTCGAATGAGTGCGGGGCCTCCAGGCCGGCGGCCAGGAAGCCCTGGCGCGTCAGGCTCGGACACGGCGGACCGCTGATGGTCCACGCCTTCGCGTCGATCACCGCCTCGCTCTGGTGGAAGCGCCAGCTCGAGCCGAACACCGCGACTGCGAGCGCCAGGCCCGCGGTCGAAACGACAACAGTAATGATCGGACGACGCCGTTCGGGACGGCCTCCGAAATCGCTGGTCATGACGCTCCTCCCCTCTCGGTTGCGCCAGCTTAACCCAAACCTGGGGGTTTCGGCGAGGCCGTTCGGCGCCCTGCCGGGTTGCCAGCGGGACCCGGGACAGCTCAACTGCGCACCTTGCGCAATCGGGAGACACGCCATGACCCTGCCGGCCATCAGCGTCGAGAACCGCACGGCGGTCTATGATCGGCTCGGACGCTACGTCTGGGCGCTCGACACCGGCGACGTGGACGGCGTGGTCGCCTGCTTCACCCCTGATGGCCGCGCCAGCGACACTCAGGGCAATTTCTACGGAGGCCCGGACGGGATCCGCAACTTCGCCCTGGAATTCGTCACCCGCCCAGACTTCCGCGGACGCCAGCACCAGGTCACCCACCTGTTCGTCGAGGGCGATGACAGCCGCTGCGTCGTCACCTCCTACTGGACAGTGGTGAAGTGGTATTTCGACGAGGATCGCAAGGCCATCGTCTCGACCGGGTGGTCCAAGGACACCTGCGTGAAAGCGGAGGGCGACTGGCTGATCGAAGAACGCTGGCTGGGCTGGTTCACTGACCGCCACGCGCCTTGGGTGGGGCCCGAACCCAAGCCCTGAGGCGTTAGCGGCCAAGCCTTGAAGCGTTAGCGGATTGTGACCGCAACGAAGCAAAGAAGCCCTACAACCGCCGCGCGGGGGGGCGACAAGCGTCCTCGAAGCTGGTCAGCCGTAGTCTGCGCTCCCCGCCCGACTTGGCCAGCTTCAGTCGCTGCGAGACACCTCCCCGTGGTCTCGCGAGCGCGCTCGGCCGGACTGCCCGCCCGCGGTCCGGCCGGGCTGCGTCGCCTCCGACCCGAAGTCTTCAGGAGTCACCATGCCCAAGGTCAAAGGTCCCCAGCGGACCCGTACGGCGCAAGCATCCGACCCCCACCTCATCAGCGTGTCGCCGACGCCAGGCGGGTGGACCGTCACGGCCGATGCGGTTGAGGTCATGGTGTTCAGCCAGGGCGGCCAGGCTGAGCGGTCCGCCCGCCGCCTGGGAGCCGCGATGGCCAAGGCCGGCCACCCCGCCGAGGTCCGCATCCACCTCAAGGACGGCAGCCTGGCCGGGCGGCATGTCTGCGCCGCGTCCGGCCGCGTCTAGCTGGGACGCCATACTGGCGCAGCTGTGGAAGGCGGGTCGCTTGCGGGCTATGAGGGCCGGCTGAGCAACCGTCGAGGACGCCATGAAGCCGCTGGCGCTGGAGTTCGCCTTTCGCATTCGGCTGGAATTCGGGGAAGGACCGCGCCTGCGCCTGGGCCCTGTCCACGCCGGGGTCACGCGCGGCTTCGTCTCCGTGCTGGGCGGCGAGGTCTCAGGACCGCGCCTCGACGGTCGGGTCCTGCCCCAGAGCGGCGGCGACTGGCCGAGGATCTGGTCCGACGGGATGGTGGAGTTCGAGGCCCACTACCTGCTGGAGGCCGCCGACGGGACCCCGATCTATGTCCACAACCGGGGCCTCGCCTGGCAGTCGCCGGAAGTGCTGGCGCGCATGGAACGCGGCGAGACGGTAGACCCGGCAGACTACTACACGCGCGTCACGCCCCGCTTCGAGGCCCCGCCCGGTCCGCACGCGTGGATGACCCACACCCTGTTCGTCGGCCAGGGCGAGCGCCGCGGGGACCACTCCATCTTCGAATACTACGCGGTGCTGTAGGGATCAGGCCGCCCGGCAGCCGCCATCAGTCCTCTAGCGGCTCCTTCTCGTCCTCCGCTTCCTCATCCTCCCAGGCGCGCGCAAGGATGCGCAACAGGCGGATGAGGACGTCGCGGCCGCCCGGAACAGCGTCCACCGCGGTCAGCTTGCCGTCGAGCATGGCGGAATAGCCGTTCATCACCGCGTTGACCTTCGCCGCGCCCGCCGGGGTCAGGTTCAGCAGGATCACCCGCCGGTCGCCCGACTGGCCCTGCCGCTCCACCAGGCCCATCTCGAACAGACGGTTGATCCGGTAGGTGATCGCACCGGGCGTCAGGCTGAATAGCTTCCACAGGTCTGAAGGGCGGATCGGCCCCCCGGCTCCCCCGCGCTTGATCACCCCCATGATCTGGAAGTCGGTGGCGGTGATCCCTTCCGCCTCGGCCATTCGGCTCAGAGTCCGGCGCGACATGATGGTGAGGCGCGCAATGGTGAGCTGCAGCGCCAGCGCCCCGGGATCCAGGTCCGGCCGTTGCTCCAGCCAGTACCGGACGAACTCGGCTGTACGTCCCTCTTCCAGACTCGGTTCTGCGGTCAATGCGGCCAGGCTCCCAAATCGCCGGCCGAGCTTAGGCCAGGCGGCGCCACACGCAAGCCAGGCTTCAGATCATATAGCTTATAGGCCCTATATATTTTAATTTGACAATAGTTTTACCTTGAAAATATCTTGCCAGCCAGGCCGGCTGTCTCAGGGAGGGGCGCCGGCCGACATCGGCGGGACAATCGCAGGACGCGAGCGGCCGCCGGCCAGGGGGGACCGTCCAATGCACCTAGCGAAATCCGTGTTGCTGCGTTCGTCATCGCTTGCCGTGATTGGGGCTGCGGTCCTGTCGGGCGTCGGCGGTCGCGCTCTTGCCGCCGATGCGCCGCTGGTCCAGGCCGGGACCGTCGCCGAGGTCGTGGTCACCGCCGAACGGCGCGAGCAGAACCTGCAGAAGATTCCCACCGCGGTGGCCGCCGTCGGCGCGGAGAAGCTGGAGCGGGCCGGCATCCAGAACTTCTACGACGTGGCCAACGTCACGCCGTCGTTGAACATCACCGAGGTCGGAAACAACCGCTTCATCAATATCCGCGGCATCGGCATCGCGGTCGCCACCCCGTTCCAGACCGCCGGCGTGCCGCTGCACGTCGACGGCATGTACATTACCAACTCCGCCGCCTTCGCCCGCGATCCCTTCTTCGACGTGGAGCGTGTGGAGGTCTATCGGGGCCCGCAAGGCACCTTCGCCGGACAGAACTCCACCGGCGGCGCGATCTTCATCACCTCCAAGAAGCCCCAGTTCGACACTTTCGGGGCCCAGATCCAGCAGCTGATAGGGAACTACGCCTGGTTCCAGACCCAGGGCTCGGTGAACCTGCCGATCAACTCGACCCTGGCCGCACGCGTGGCGTTCGATTACGAGACCCGCGACAGCTTCTACACGAACCTCGGCCCCCAGGGCCCCGGGGTCGGCAATACCCCAGGCTACGTGAACTCCAATAAGCCCGGCAGCGTCAGCCGTCAGATGCTGCGCGGTATCGTCCGCTGGCAGCCCTCTGATCGCTTCGAGGCCCAGCTGAAGGGTGAGTACTCCCGCGCCTGGGACGATGGTCCGGTGGCCCTGCGTGCGAAGCCGAACACCTTCAACGACCCATCGCAGCTGATCAATCCGTGGACCATCAGCTACGACTTCCCGCAGTACAACAAGGTCGACCTCTACCGTGGCACATTGAACATGCGCTACCGTCTGACCGATGGGATCGACATCAAGACGGTCACGGGCGGGCAGTACATCCGCAGCTACATCGGCGGCGACACGGACGCCACAAGCCCGTTCGTGCCAGACCCTTACGCCGCCACCACCCAGTACCTGAACCAGACTGACGCGACGTTCCGCAACACCGACAACTACTGGTTCCAGGAACTCGATCTTGTCTCGACCACGCCAGGCAAGCTGCACTGGGTGGCGGGGCTGGCCGGCTTCACCCAGATCACCAACCTCTACAACGACGCCCAGGGCTACAACGTCAACAACTGCGCCACCCCGGCCAATCTGGTCTGCACCACCCCCAACATCAGCAACAGCGGCACCTGGCTCGACTACTTCCAGAAGGGCCGCAGCTGGGCGGCGTTCGGCGAGGTCACCTATAATTTCAACGAACACTTCCAGGCGATCGCGGGGGGCCGCTGGACCTACTACAAGATCGACCTTCGCCCCGGCAGCACCGTCAAGAGCGCCGTCCCGCCCCACCCGCTGCTGCTCTGCGGGCCGGTGGGAAACCAGAGCGGCTGCAATGTTTCAGGGACCGGCAAGTACGACCGCTTCACCGGCCGCGTCGCCCTCAACTGGTTTCCCAACAGCGACACCACGGTCTACGCCACGTACAGCCAGGGCATGAAGCCGGGCAGCTTCTTCAGCCAATTCACCCTGAACCAGAACCCGGCCCTCGGTCCCGCCAGTCCCTCGCAGTACAACTCCGAGACCCTTCGCAACTATGAGGTGGGGATCAAGACCCTGCTACTCGATCGCCACCTGCGCACCAATCTGACGGGCTTCTACGACGACTACCGCGACTACCAGGCGTCGTTCGCCATCCCCGGAACGGTGATCCCGCGCTCGGTGAACATCCCCAAGTCCCGGACCTACGGCGTGGAGTTCGAGGCCGAAGCCGCGCTGGGCGACTTCCGCGCCGACTTCACCGGCGCCTATCTGAACACCAGGATCCTGACCGGCCTCCCCGCGGGCGTCACCGGACTGAACGTGAGCACGGGCTACTACGGCAGCGCCGGCGGAATCTCCTGCCCGTCAGCTGCGCCTGGGCCCAATCAGAACCTTTTCCCGTGCGCCAGGACGCCCGGCGTGGCCCTGCCCTCCGGGGTGAACCTGATCAGCGGAACGGGCCAGTTCAATCCCACCGGCGAGCCGTTGAACTACTCGCCGTCCTGGACGCTCAACGGCGCGCTGGAATATGACATCCACCTGCCCAACGGGGTGCTGACCCCGCGCATCCAGTATTCCTACATCGGCGAACAGTGGGCCTCGCTCTACCATGCGTCGCAGGACTTCATGCCGGCGCACCACCAGATCGACCTGCGGCTGACCTATTCAGGTCCGGAGCATTGGCGTGTGGAGGGCTTCGTCACCAACGCCACCGATGAGCTCTACATCTCCGGCGTGACCCCCGCCGCGCCCACCGCGGCCAACCCGGCTGCCGGTACGATCAGCCTGGGAGCGCCGCGCCAGTTCGGCATGCGCGTCCAATACACCTACTAGGCCCTTCCCCCCTCCCGCTCGTCCCGGTTTCGGCCGTGGCGGGCGGGGTCTTTTCATGGGCCACAACGGGCAGGAGACGAGCGTTGGATCGACGAGGGTTGGGGTCCGCGTTCGCCGACTACATCGCCGCCTTCAATCGCGGCGATTTCGATGGATTTTCAAAGTACTACGACGAGCATGTGCTGTTCGAGGGGCGCGGTCGCCGTTTCGAGAGCCGGCGACAGGTCGTCGACTACTACCGCATGGCCAGACAGCGCCTCGATGAGCACGTCGTCGTCAGGCGCGCCTACTTCGGGCCGGATGGCCTGGCCGCGGAGCTCGAGACCACGCTTACGGTGACCGGCGACTGGCCGGACTTCTTCAGCGGCCCGCTCAAGACAGGCGATGTCCGCCGCAGTCTGAACTTCGTGTTCTATACAATCCGTGAAGGCCGGTTCATCCACATCCGGTCCGCCAATTTCTCTGCGCTGACCCAGACGTCATAGAGGAGTGACAGGTATGAAGACCCTTGCAGCCGCCGCCATGGGAGCGCTCGCCGCTCTCGCCATCGCCACCGAGCCGGTCGCCGCGGCGAGCGCGGGACCAGCGCCATTGTCCGCCCGCCAGGTGCAGGACCGGCTGGCCATCGAAGATCTCATGGGTCGTTATGAGTGGGCCCTGGATGCCGGCGACGCCCGGGCCTACGGGGCGCTGTTCGCCGAGGATGGGGTGCTAGCCAGCGTCGCAGGCGAGCAGAAGGGCCGCGCCGCGATCGTCAAGATGATCGAGGACCTGGTGAAGCGGTTCAGCGCCGCCGTGCCGGCTTCCGGCGTTGGAACATCGGGACGCAGGCCGATGCGGATCCAGCACATCCTGTCCAATCTGGTCGTCGACCTCCACGGCGACACCGCCGAGGCGAGGTCCTACTGGACGGAGATCTGGAATCCCAAGGGGCCCGGCCTCGAGGTGCGCGCCGCCGGCCACTATGAGGACCGGCTGGTCCGACGTGGCGGCACGTGGTGGTTCGCCCGCCGCCAGATCGTTGACGACATCATGCCTGCATCGCCCCCCGCAGGTGGTTGAGAGGGAGCGCCCACCCGTGAAACCGTGCATGACCGAGGCGGAATTCCGGGCCTATCTCGACGCCTTCAACGCCGGCGATGAAGCCGGCTACCGCCGCTTCTATGCCGAGGACGTGGTGCTGGTCCTTGGCGGGCGGCGCGAGTTGAAGGGCCCTCAGGCGATCATCGACTTCTACAAGGACGTCACCGCGACCAGCAGCCGGCGCATCGCCCTCAACCGCCTGATCGTCAGCGAGGACGGGATCGCCGCGGAGCTGGAATCGACCTTCACGGCGCTTGCGGACCTGCCCGATCTCCTCGCTCGCCCCCTCAAGGCGGGAGAGACCTATCATCATGTCACCTTCGTCCTTTACGACGTGGCTGGCGGCCAGTTCACCCGCATCCGCTCGGCGCGCTACCAGAGCGACTGAGCGATTATATTTCAGGTCTTGAACAATTGAATGTTCCATGCGATTCGGGCGGCGGCGGCGAGCCGTGATATCTTCGGCCGCAGCCGGCGTATCGAGGAGTCGAGAGTGGCCGTAGTCCGCAAGCAACCCGAACCCCAAGCCGTCGTCGTCGCCGGCCGCCCTCTCCCAGAGTTCCATCACATCGGCGTCGAGCCGCTCACCGGCGCCTGCGGCTGTGAGATCACCGGCGTCGATATCTCCAGGCCCCTGGAGCCGGAGGTCCTGGCCGAGGTGATGCTGGCCTTCCAGCACTTCCTGGTCATCATGTTCCGCGGCCAGGACCTGACCCCCGAGCAGCACAAGGCCTTCTCGCGCTACTTCGGCGATCTGACCGAGCTGCCCCAGGCCCCGATCTTCCCTGGCCACCCGGACATGCAGGAGGTGCGGCGCGAGGCCGACGAGCCCGAGACCGTGGTGCCCTTCACCCAGTTCCACACCGACAGCCCGTTCCTGCCGCGCCCGCCCCTGTGCATCTGCATGCATGCACATGAGGTTCCGCGCTACGGCGGCGACACGGCCTTCTCCAACATGTTCCTGGCCTACGAGGGCCTGTCTGACGGCCTGAAAGAGACGCTGGACCGGCTGCAGGTGGTCTATTCGGGCAAGGCGATCTGGGCCAACAACGCCAAGCTCGACAAGGACAAGCAGCTGCGGCTGCGCGAGGCCCACAGCTTCACCGAAGAGCAGCTGGAGAACATCCACCCCGCCGTGCGTCGCCATCCGGTCACGGGCCGCAAGGGGCTCTATGTCACCGGCGCCTACTTCAAGCGCTTCGTCGGCTGGAACGAGACGGACAGCCGCGGCCTGCTCACCTACCTGCAGACCATTCCCCACCGTCTGCAGAACCAGTGTCGTATCCGCTGGCGCGAAGGGACCTTCATCGTCTGGGACAACCGCTTTACCCAGCACTGCGGCATTCACGACTACGAAAACGAACGCCGCCACCTGGTGCGCACCACCGTGATCGGCGAACGGCCCCTGTAGAGAACCTGCGTCGGGCGGGGGATCAGACTCCCGACCATTGGCGCACCGGGCCCACGTCGACGTGCACGAAGTCCGAGACCGGGTAGAAGCCGACGCCGCCTGCGCCCACCGCCAGGGCGGCCTTGTGCAGATGGGTGAGCTCGACGCCCTCCAGCCTCACGTCCACCGCCTTGCCCAGGGTGTGCTGGCTGTTGCTGGCCACGCCCTTGCTGTGCTCGTGGAGCACGGCGTTGGTCTGCTTGGATCGAAAACCGGAGATGATCTGGAACGGGGCCTTCACTTCGAGCGCGCTGTGAATCTGATGGAGCGTATCGAACAGGCGGGGGTCCATGTAATGCTCGGCCCCGTTGCGCCAGTCGCGCAGCACCTGCATCGCCGACGCGAGGGCGTCCGCCACGTAGCTCCCGTTCTCGTAGTAGACCGCGTCCAGGGTCTCGCCCGTGTGCAGGTTGTGCACGTAGAGCCGCCGCATCTGCGACGCCGTCGCGGCGGCTATCGCCGGCTCATCGGTCTCGATGGTCAGCTGGGGAACCGTCATCACTGAGGGCTTCGGGACCGGGATCGCCTTCGCGTTCCCCATGAGGAGCGGGCTGGCGCCGGCCAACGCAGCGGCGCCGAGCCCAAGCGCCAAACGGCGCCTAGCTTGGTTCATCACCGGCCCAGGTGTGACAGACATTGGTTAGGATCAAGCGAGGCCTGGCCGGGGTGCGTCGAGGAGTCGCACGACCAGCGCCGCCCGCCCGGGCGACAGCCGGCCTCGTCAGCGCTCGGCCGACCACGCCTCCACCACGCTTGCCGCCACCTCACGGAACAGGCGGTGGCGCACCGATTCCGGCTGCTTGGTGTTGGGGATCATCACCGCCACCGTGTAGGCGCGGCCGTCCGGAGCGGTGATCACGCCCACGTCGTTGATGCCCGCCGAGGCCCCCTGCCAGTCCGGACCCGTTCCCGTCTTGTCACCGATGGTCCAGCCGCCCGGCAGGCCGGCCCGCAGCCGCTTGCGACCGGTCTTGCAGTTCTCCATCAGGCTCAGCATCAGGTCGGTGGACTCGTCGGAGACCAGCTCCCCCCGCTTCAGCGCCTTCAGCCCTTCGACGATCGCCACCGGGCTCGCCCCGTCGTCGGGGTCGGCCAGGTAGCGATCCAGTGCAGTCTGCCGGACCTGATCCGGCAGCTGGGCGCGCGCCTCCTTGAACTTCCAGCCCGCCACGGCCGGCGACCAGGACATGCCGGCGATCCGCGCCTGCAGCTCCCGCTCGGTCGAGCCGACGCGGATACCGCTCAGGCCTTTGGCGGCCAGGGCGGCGGTCACTGCGTGGGCGCCCCCGATCAGGCTGATCAGCTTGTCGTTGGCGGCGTTGTCGCTCTGCTCGAGCGCCCGTTGCAGCAGCTCTGCCACCGTCGTGCGATAGCCGTCCTTGCGCAGCCGCCCGGCCATCGGCTCGTAGAAGACGCTGCGGTCGTCCGGCCCCATCGTCACGACCTGGTCGAGCCGCAGCCGGCCCCTGTCGACCGCATCCAGCGTGGCGATCGCCACCCAGGTCTTGGACACGCTCTGCTGGGGCAACACCACCCCGCCGTTCACGTGCGCCACCCAGCCGCGGGTCACGTCCGCGACCGCCAGGCCAACCGGCTCGGGGTAGTGCGACGCCAGGTCCTGCAGCCGCGCCTGCAAGGCCGTTGGCGCCGGCGGGTTGGACGGCGCCTCGGGCTGCGGCCGCCGTGGCCAGGGGGCATTGATCACCTTGCGTGGCGACGAGGCGACGCGCACCACCTCGGGCTTGAGCATGCGGCCGGCCACGTAAGCGGCGGGGGCCAGGGGCGCCAGCACCAGAGCCAGGATCAACAACAGCGGCCTGCGCCGGAACCCTCTCCTGAATCGTTTGTACTTGCCGGTCACGCCTCACCCAAAGCAGCAACGCCTGTGGCATTCAAGCAGACACGGGAGGTTCACGAATCCTTGCATCATGTCCGGGACTTACCGCCAAGCTGTAAGCCGCGCCAGACGAGGGCTCGGGAACGCCGCCCCCTCACGGCCGTTTGATCGGAGCTGGGGCGGCGCTGACGGAGCGCATCCAACATGCTGCGAGCATTTCCCATCGGCCTGACGCTGGCCGCTACCCTCGGCTTGGCCGCCCAGGCGCAGGTCTCCTCCTCGCCCTCGCCGGCCACCGCCGCCAAGCCCCCGGCAGCCGCGACGGCTCCTGACCCGGCGCTGAAGCCGGGCATGGCGGTCAAGGACTCCACCGGCGCCATGATCGGCTCCATCACCCAGGTCGGCCAGACCGCTGACGGAACCCCGGCGGTGGTCGTGAGCGTCGATGGCAAGCCTGTGGGACTGCCCGCCTCCGTCCTCACGGTGGCGTCGAACGGAGCAGAAGCGACCGCCTCGGTCACCAAGGCCCAGATCCAGGGCGCCGCCGCCCCGGCCAAGCCGCCCGCGGGCTGAACAGAGGGTGCCGCTCATCCCCGCGAACAGCCGGGATGAGCGGGCTCTTGCTGCTCACCACCGGACCGGCAGGTCCCAGCTCGGGACCCACGCCCCGTGCGTCCCACCCCGCAGGCGGAAAGGCAGCTTCACCCGCGCCACTTCCTCCATGCTCGGCGCGTCCAGCACGATGAGTTCCGAAGCCATGTCGGCGTAGTTGCTGGCCACCCCCATCAGCCAGCCATCGCCCTCAGGCGCGTCCGGCGAGCGGGCCGCAAAGCAGCACTCCTGCAGGCTCGCCGCCTCTCCCGCCCAGAACGCCGTCTGCCGGCCCGTGGCCAGCTCAATCCGGTTCCAGCAGTTGGCCCCGAACCGGGCCCCCGGCCCCATCAGGTCCCCTCGCATCGGCTTTCCGGCGTCACGATGGCCCGAGAAGGCGTAGGCGTTCGGCAACGAAATGAAGCGGTCGTCGATCCGCGACAGGGGGTTGTTTGCGTCGCACACCGCCTCTTCCCCGAACCGGTCGTCCTTTGAGGACAGATCGAAGCTCCAGCGCCGGATCGAGGAAGGCGCACCCGGTCCATCCGACACCGGCAGCTCCATGCGGATCCTGTCCCCGTCGGTCACTGCATTCAGGAAGTGCAGCGTCATCCGCGCGGGTCCCTGGAACCAGCGCACGTCCTTCGCCTCCCCATCGCGCGGCAGCACGCCCACCATGGTCGGATAGTCGCCGTTCCAGTCCCACATCGGCTCGCCGGCTTCGAGCCGTTCGCGCGTGGCGACCATCGGGATGACGGGCAGCAAGATGTGCTCCCGGGTCATAGCGATGTCGTGCATGATCCCCGCATACGGCGCCCGGAGCCAGGTCTCGCGCGCGACCTGTCCCTGCGCATCGATCCGCCAGAACACCACGTCATCGGAGAGCTCACCCCTCGCCTGGTAGCCATAGGCGACCATCTCGCCGGAAACCGGGTCCACCTTGGGATGGGCGCTGAACGTCTCTCCCGTCAGGCCGCCTTGGTAGTCGAAGGGGCCGATGGTCTCCAGCGTGTGGGGATCGATCTCATAGGGCAGCGCGTCCTCCTTCAGCACCAGCATCCGCCCCGCGTGCCAGACGATGTTGGTGTTGGCCGCGCTGCGGTTCACCCCGGCGACCAAGGGATCGTCGGTCAGCCGGTTGCGATAGACCCCGAACAGCCGCCGCCCCGCCGCCCGCTCGGCCATCAACCTCTCGGTCTTCACGTAGCGGCTGGGATAGTGGACCCGCCCGCCCTCGAAACGGAACAGGCTCACGTGCCCGTCACCGTTGAACCCGGTCATCCACTCGTTCTTCGGCGGCGGATAGGCGAAGTCGCACTGCAGCCGATAGAAGCTGCCCGTCAGCCCTGTCGGCAGCGCCCCCTCCACCTCGCAGTCGAACACCTCAGCCTCGAAGCGGGCCGGCGCGTTGAACCCGGCCCCGAACATCGGGTGGCCCGCAAAGCTCACAGCCACGTCGTCCTCCCTCGCACACGCCTCTGGGCCGCTCCGTAGCAGCCCTTAGGGGTTTCCTCCGAATGTCGCCGGGGCGGCGCATGCCCTAGGGAAACCTCCACGGCAGTCTGGAGCGCCCACATGTCCCCCGCCGACGCGCCGCCCATCGACCTCACGGTCCATTACCCGCCGTCCAATGTCTCGGACCACATCGCGCTGGGGGCGACCAAGTTCCTGCGCCTGTTCGCCGACACCTTCTTCGCCAAGCGCTACGGCCACCGCGCCGTCGTGCTCGAGACCGTCGCCGCGGTGCCCGGCATGGTCGGGGCGACACTGAACCACCTGAAATGCCTGCGCCGGATGGAGGACGACCGGGGCTGGATCCGCACTCTGATGGACGAGGCCGAGAACGAGCGCATGCACCTGATGACCTTCATCGAGGTCTGCAAGCCGACCGCCTTCGAGCGCTTCATGGTCATCACCGCCCAGTGGCTGTTCTACCTGTTCTTCTTCGGCCTCTATCTCGTCGCGCCCAAGACCGCCCACCGGCTGGTGGGCTACTTCGAGGAAGAGGCGGTGATCAGCTACACCCACTATCTGGCCGAGATCGACGAGGGCCGTTCGCCCAACGTGCCTGCGCCGAAAACGGCGATCCGCTATTGGAACCTGCCGGCCGACGCGACATTGCGCGACGTGGTGCTGGTGGTCCGCGCCGACGAAGCCCACCACCGCGACGTCAACCACGGTTTCGCCAACGACCTGGCCGGCCTGCCCCTGGGCGGGGTCGCGCCCTGCCCGCCACATGTCGAACTGGTCCCCAACTGGAAGGTCGCCGTCTGGCCGCGGACGATCTAGGCCGTCCCCCAAGCCGGCAATTCGCCGGTCTTGAGCCAGTGCGCGCAGTCGGCCGTCAGGCTGGCGGCGGCGAGCTCGTCTGCCCGGGCGCTCTCGCTCGCTGACAGCACATCCTTCCAGCGCCCGTTGACGCCCTTGTTGATGAAGGTGTTCCCGCCGCCTTCGAACATCGCCTCCAGCAGTGTCCACTTGGCCGCCTGCCCGCGCATGTACTCGATGCCGCAATGCTCCAGCATCTTCGGCCACAGGGCGCCGGGGATGTCGATGTCGAGGAAATCCGCCATTCGGCGCATCTCGCCTGCGAGATCGGCCTTCAGGTTGGCGTAGTGGACCAGCAGGACGTTGGGCAGCGTCCGCGCGTCCCACCAGCCCTGCACGTGGCCCAGAACCCGTGCTCGAACATGCCCGGCAGCCGTCCCTCCTCCATGAAGATGCGGTGGTATTCCCGGACGTCATCAGGCGCGTGGCCGAGCGGCGGGCCAACCCGTCCGGGGATTCGGCTGAAGGCCTCGTAAGCGCCAGGCGTGAACAGGTGCTGGTGATGGAAAATGCTGAACACCACGTCCCGCGCGTCACGCGCCACGTAGAGGTATTTGGCCCTGGGGCTGAACACCAGGGCGTCCAGCGGCAGGTGGGTCTTCATGAAGCGCCGGTGGCTCTGCGCCTCGGCGATTTCGGGGGCGTCGGGGGTCAGGCGAAAATCGATCCACGGCGAGATCGCCTGGCCGTAGACGTCATCCGCGCCCTCAAACACCAGCTGCGCCACCATCTGTTGCAGCCATGTGGCGCCCGCCTTGCTCCACGTGGCGATGATGATGTCGTCGTCGCGGAACCTGAAGTCGTTCCACCGGGTGGAGTCCCAGATGACGTGCTGCTGTTCACGCGTCTTCACGGGCCAAGCGATGGCGGCTGTCGTCATTGGCTTTTCCCCCGCGGGCGCCGGCCTTCAGCTAGCGCGGACGGCTTTGGATGACGGGCCGCCCTGGACTGGACACTGCTCCGCGACGACGGCGCCTGGCAAGGCGGCAGCAGGCGCTCCGCCCGTCACCGCCCCCGAAACTCCTGATCCGGAAACGCCCCCGCGTCCGGCGCCTTGATCGCCACCGCCTCATGCCCGAGCGCCCGATGGCATTGGTTGCAGGCGTCGGTGACTTCCGCGTAGGCCGCGTCGAAGCGGCGGGGGTCGCGGGCCTTGATGGCGGCGTCGAGCTGGTCGAGCGGTGCGTGGATCCTGGAGCTCACCAGGGCGGCGGTGTCGTTGCCGTTGTAGGTCGGAATGGTGCGGGCGATGCGGGCGAAGGCGTTCTTCAACTCACTCGCCTCGTAGGCGAGGTAGGGCCAGTTCCTGGCCTTTCCAGCGAGGCCGATCTTGGCGTGGCGCGGCTGGACCGCCATGGTCATCAAGTCGCCCATGCTGGGATGGTAGTCGGGCTGCGGCGCCGCGGGCTGGGCCCTGGCCGCCCCAAACAATGCGCCCGCCGCCGCGAGGGCGACGGCCAGGATCAGGGCTGTGCATCGTCGGGCTCGCCAATCGGAAACATGCATGATCGGTGCTCCCGCTCGTCCAGCGTCGCGCGGCGCGAAGTCTAGCCGCGCAGGCACGGTTCACAAGCGGGACGTCAGCCCCGTCGTTCGCCCGGCCACATCCTCAACAGCACGCCGTCACGCTGGATGAAGTGGTGCCAGAGCGCCGCGGCGGCGTGCAGGCCGGCCAGGGCGAACAGGGCATAGGCCAGGTAGCCGTGGAGGTCTTCGGTGGGGTGGAAGATGGCGCGGTCCATCTTCACACCGGGGTCCAGCTTGAACAGGCCGAAGTCGAACACGCGGCTGTGGAAGACGAAGGTGACGATCCCGACCAGTGGGATGATCAGCAGCAGGACGTAGAGCAGAATGTGCACCGGATAGGAAAGCCGGCGCGAGAACTCGCCGATATGCGGCGGCAAGTCGGGCGGCCGATGGGTTCGGCGCCACCAGACCCGCGCAATCACGAGCGCCAGGACGATCAGGCCGATCATGGCGTGGATATTGATCCAGAATGCCTGGGTCGCCCGTGGCCAGGAATCGTGCAGCAGGCCCAGCACGCCAACCACGACGATCAGCAAGGCCATGCTCCAATGCAAGGCGATCGCGCCCATCCCGTAGTGGCCGGCGCCCGGTCGCGCGGCCGGGGCGCCCAAGGCGTCCGTCATGACCATTGACCTCCCTGGCCTGGTTGCACTGCGGGCGCCTCTCCCCGAGGGCGTGGGGCCCTCGGGGTGAGTGAACCATCCAGGTGCGGGCTCTACCAGTGCTGACGGTAGCAGACCCGGTGATGGTGGCGGATCGTGCAGACCGTGCGTCCGCGGTGATGGTCGCGCCAACCATGCGACCGATAGCCGTCGCCGCGGTCGTTGTCCCGACCGCGTTCGTCACCACGATGATCACGGTTGTCGTAGCCGCCGTATTGGCCGCGGTCGTGGTCGTAGGTCTGGGCTGAGGCGGCGGTGACGGCGCCCCCGGCCAGGGAGAGGGCGAGCGCCCCGATGAGCAGCTTGTTCATGGTCTTTCCTCGGGGCGCGGGATGCGCCCACGCGCACCATCGTCCCTGCGCCGTGAGCCCATGCTGAACCCCTCGTTGGCTCAGGTTCAGCTTCGGCTTGACTTGCACGCTCGCCGAGGTCGACGCTGGTGGAACAAGAAACCAGGAATTGGGGAGGCTCCATGTTCCGGGCAGCACGCGCCATCGTGATGGCGGCCGTCATCGGCGCCCTGTCGCCGCATGGCGCTGTCGCGCAGGACGCCAGGACCGTCGTCAGCCAGGCCTCGAAAGCCATGGGGGCGGACCACCTGGACGCCATCCGGCTCTACGGCTCGGGGGCGAGTTTCAACCTTGGTCAGTCCAACAATTCCAACGGTCCCTGGCCGCGGACCAACCTCAACGACTTCAACCGCTGGATCGACTTCACCGCGCCGGCCTCCCGCGCCAGCGCCGTGACCTGGGCGAGCCCGGTCACCGGCGGTCCCGCCGTCCAGGGCGCTTTCAGTCAGGTCAGCTCCCCCGCCAACCCCGCCTGGGCCCAGCAGCTCGAGATCTGGACCACGCCGTGGGGCTTCCTGAAGGGAGCGGCGAGCAACAATGCGACTGTCAGCGTCCGCACCATCGCCGGGCGCACTCTCCGCGTGGTCTCCTGGTCCACGCCCCAGAAGGCGCCGTCCGGGGCGCCCTACCGGCTGGTCGGCTACATCGGCCCGGGCGGCCTGGTGGAACGGGTCGACACCTGGCTCGAGAACCCGGTGTTCGGCGACATGCTGGTCGAGACGGACTACACGCACTACCGCGACGCCAACGGGCTGAAATACCCGTCCGCGATCGTGCAGAAGCGCGGCGGCTGGCCCACCTTCGAGGCCCAGATCCTCGGCGTCGCCGCCAATCCCGCTGACATCCGCGAGCGCCTCGCCCCGCCGGCCGGCGCGGCGTCCGGGCCTCCAGGTCCGCCCCCGGCGGCCCAGGGTCCGGCCTCGGAGAAGCTGGCCGACGGCGTCTGGCGGATCAGGGGCGCCTACAACGCCCTGGCGGTCGAGTTCAGCGACTACATCCTGCTGTTCGAGCCCGGTCCACAGAACGAAGCGCGCGCCCAGGCGATCATCGCCGAGGCCAGGCGCGTCATTCCAGGCAAGCCGATCCGCTACGGCGTGATCTCCCACCACCACTTCGACCACACCAGCGGCCTGCCGGCCGTCGTCGCCGAGGGGATCACCATCGTCACGCCGGCGGTCAACAAGGCCTTCTTGGAGCGGGCCCTGGGCGCGCCGCGCACCCTCGCCCCCGACTCCATGTCCCGCTCCGGCCGCAAGCCCCTGATCGAAGGGTTCGCCGGCGACAAGCGGGTGTTCCAGGACGCCACGCGCACCTTCGAGGTGCATGTGATCAAGGGCCTGCCGCATGCCGACGGGCTGGTGATCGGCTACCTGCCCAAGGAGAAGATCCTGGTCTACGCCGACATGTTCAACCTGCCCCCGGCCAGCGCCCCGGTCCCCGATCCGCCGGTCGTCGGCACCGGCGTGTTCCTCGCCAACATCGAGCGCCTGCATCTCGAGCCCGAGAAGATCATGTCGGTCCACTCCCTGAACCCGGACCGCCTCGCGACCCTCCAGGACATCCGCGCCTCGCTCGGGCGCTAGCTGGCGGTCCGGGCGCCCCCATAGGCGCTTCCAGGTGCGCCTGATGAGGCGTCATGCTAGGGCCCGGCAAAACAGGAGCACGATCCATGGCCCGCATCATTGGCGGCATCGCCACCTCGCACACGCCGACCATCGGCTTCGCCTTCGACGGCAAGAAGCAGGACGACCCGGTGTGGAAGCCGATCTTCGACGGCTACGAGCCGATCAAGGCCTGGCTCGAAGAGAAGAAGCCCGACGCCCTGTTCGTGATCTACAACGACCACGTCACCTCGTTCTTCTTCGACCACTATTCGGCGTTCTGCCTGGGCATCGGCGACGAGTATTCGGTGGCCGACGAGGGCGGCGGTCCGCGCAACCTGCCGCCGATCAAGGCGCACGGGCCGCTGGCGCGCCACATCGGCCGCGCCCTGATGGCCGACGAGTTCGACATGTCGTTCTTCCAGAACAAGCCGCTGGACCACGGCTGCTTCTCGCCGATGTCGGTGCTGATGCCCCACGAGCCCGATTGGCCGATCCCGATCGTGCCCTTGCAGATGGGCGTGCTGCAGTTCCCCGTGCCCAGCGCCGCGCGCTGCTACAAGCTCGGCCAGTCGCTGCGCAACGCCATCGAGAGCTTCCCCGAGGACCTCAACGTCGTGGTGGTCGCCACCGGCGGGCTGTCGCACCAGATCCAGGGCGAGCGCTGCGGGTTCAACAACCCGGCCTGGGACGCGGAATTCATGGAGCTGCTGGAAAAGGACCCGGTCGCCCTCACCCGCATGACCCACGCCGACCACGCGCGCCTTGGCGGCATGGAAAGCTCGGAAGTGGTGATGTGGCTGGTGATGCGCGGGGCCCTGTCGGCGAGCGTCAAGCGCATCCACAAGAGCTACTACCTGCCTTCGATGACGGCGATCGCCACCGCCATCTATGAGAACCAGGCCGAGCCGATGAGTGCTGCGATGGCGCAGGCCGAGCGGGCCCGGGCCGGCGAGCAGCTGGCCGGGATCGAGACGCTGGAAGGCACCTATCCCTTCGACCTGGAGCGCAGCGTCGGCCACTACCGGCTGAACAGCTTCCTGCACGACCTGGTCATCCCCGAGCATCGGGCCGCCTTCATGGCCGACCAGGAAGCTTCCTTCGCCAAGGCCGGGCTGAGCGATCAGGAGCGCGACATGATCCGCCGCCGCGACTGGCGCGCGCTGATGCAGTACGGCGCGATCTTCTTCGTGCTCGAGAAGCTGGCCGCGGTGACCGGGGTCTCCAACCTGCACGTCTATTCCGCCATGCGCGGCCAGACGCTCGACGAGTTTCAGAAGACCCGCAACCAGCAGGTCCTTTACTCCACCGGCGGCCAGGAAACCCACGACAAGGTCGAAGCCAGCGGCGGGCGGTGACATTCTCATCCTCCCCCGCCAGAGCGGGGGAGGTGGCCCGAAGGGACGGAGGGGGCGTGGGGCCGTGCGCCAAGCTTGAACCGCGCCGACGCGACTTCCATCTCCTCCATCACCTTGGCCACCGCTGGTACCTGGCGCACACGGTCCAGATAGGCCATGGCCTTGGGGTGGTCGGCGAGGGACGGGTAGTCG
>FTHA01001866.1_pt1 | contig 23474 bp, 24 predicted proteins | sample 1640771 | NCBI WGS metagenome assembly FTHA01 (sample SAMEA3914789, study PRJEB12502) | metagenome | biome: forest; material: soil | place: Canada | collected 2011-07-03 | depth 0.3 m | reverse complement strand
CTTGCCCGTGCCCGCGGGACCGGCGGCGAGCACCAGCTCGCAGGCGCCCAGCATGTCCAGATAGCGTGACTGCGCCGCGGTCTTGGGCGCGATCGCGCCGCGCCGGCCCACCGGCAGGGCGGCGCCGCCGGGACCCTGGCCGTCGGTGCGCGCCGCCGCCACCGCCACCCGGATGTCCGCCTCGGAAATGTCGGCGCCCGCATCGGCGCGCTCGGCGATCAGCCGCACCGCGCGCTTGGCGCCTGCCCGTCCCTTGGAATCGCCGCGGATCGAGACACCGCCGCCGGGGGCCTCGAGCAGGATGTGGAAGGCGTCCTCCAGGAGGGCGGCGTGGCGGCTGTGGGGACCGGACACGGCGCGCACGGCGGTCTCGGACAGGGTCAGGAATTCCTCGCCGCGCGGACTCAAGCGACCTCCAGCTCCAGCGCCGCGCTCAGGCTTTGACGCGCCGCATCGGTGATGCGCACCGGAACGATCTGGCCGATCAGATGGTCCGGCGCTTCGGCATGCACGCCCTGAAGATAGGGGCTTCGGCCCACGAGCTGGCCAGGGTGCCTGCCGGGGCGCTCGAACAGCACCGGCAGGCTGCGGCCGACCACGGCGGCGTTGAAGGCGCGTTGCTGCGATTCCAGCAGGGTCTGCAGGCGCGTCAGCCGGTCGGATTTCACCTCGTCGGGGACCTGGCCGAGCATGGCCGAGGCCGGGGTGCCGGGGCGGCGGGAATAGGCGAACGAGAAGGCCTGGGCGTAGCCCGCCTCGCGCACCACATCCAGGGTCGCCTGGAAGTCGGCCTCGGTCTCGCCGGGAAAGCCCACGATGAAGTCTCCGGACAGGGCGATATCCGGCCGCGCCGCGCGAATGCGGGCGACGAGTTTCAGGTAGTGCTCGGCGGTATGGCCGCGGTTCATGGCCTTCAGCACCCGGTCGGATCCCGCCTGAACCGGCAGGTGCAGATAGGGCATCAGGGCCTCGACCTCGGCGTGGGCCGCGATCAGGTCGTCATCCATGTCGCGCGGATGGCTGGTGGTGTAGCGGATCCGGTCCAGGCCCTCGACGCGGGCCAGCCGCCGGACCAGGGTGGCCAGGCCGCCGGTGTAGGCGTTGACGTTCTGGCCCAGCAGGGTGACTTCGCGCACGCCCCGGGACGCCAGCTCGCGGGCCTCAGCCTCGATGGCCTCGGGCGGACGGGAGTATTCCGCGCCGCGGGTATAGGGCACCACGCAGAACGTGCAGAACTTGTCGCAGCCCTCCTGGACGGTCAGGAAGGCGCTGTAGCCCGCCGTCTGGCGCGCCTTGGGCAAGGCGTCGAACTTCTCGTCCGGTGCGAAGTCAGCGGCCAGCCGCTCGCCGATGACCCGCGACGCGCGCGCGATGAGCTCGGGCAGGCGGTGGTAGGACTGCGGCCCGACCACGAGATCGACCACCGGCGCGCGGCGCATCATCTCCTCGCCCTCCGCCTGGGCGACGCAGCCGGCGACGGCCACGGTCATGGCGCCTCCCGCCTCGGCCTTGCGGTCCTTCATGGGGCGAATGCGCCCAAGCTCGGAATAGACCTTCTCGGCCGCCTTTTCGCGGATGTGGCAGGTGTTGAGCACCACCAGGTCCGCGCCTTCCGGCTCGTCGGTCAGGCCGTAGCCGAGGGGACGCAGGACATCCGCCATGCGCTCGCTGTCATAGACATTCATCTGACAGCCGTAGGTCTTGATGTAGAGCCGTTTTTGCGGAGGCTGGGGCATCGGGCTGGTTATGGGGTTCGAGGGCGCCGCGCGCAAGCGTGCGGCCGGAACGGAGGCTTCGGATGCCGTACGAGCTCTACTACTGGCCATCTATCCAGGGGCGCGGCGAGTTCGTGCGCCTGGCGCTGGAGGCGGCGGGCGCCGGCTACGTCGATGTGGCGCGCGGGTCGGGCGCGGGCCAGGGCATGGCCGCGATGATGGCGCTGATGAACGCCGCGGACCTCTCGACGGCCCCGTTCGCGCCGCCGGTGCTGAAGGCGGACGGGATCGTCGTCGCCCAGACCGCCAATATCCTGCAATTCCTTGGGCCACGGCTGGGCCTCGCCCCCGCGGACGAGGCCGGGCGGCTCTGGACGCACCAGCTGCAGCTGACGGTGACGGATTTCCTGTCGGAGGCGCACGACACCCACCATCCCATCGCTTCCAGCCTCTATTACGAGGACCAGAAGCCTGAGGCCCTGCGTCGTACCGGCGAGTTCCTGAAAGCTCGCGCGCCGAAATATCTCGGCTATTTCGAGACGGTGCTGGGCCGCAATCGGAGCGGCGCGGCCCATCTGGTCGGCGCCGGCCTGACCTACGCCGACCTGTCCCTGTTCCAGATCGTGGAAGGTATGCGCTACGCCTTTCCCAGGGCCATGGCGCGGCTTGAACCCGAGCTTCCGGCCGTAGCCGCCCTGCGGGACAGCGTCGCCGCCCTGCCGCGGATCTCCGCCTATCTCGCTTCGCCGCGGCGCATCCCCTTCAACGAACAGGGAATATTCCGCCGGTATCCCGAACTGGACGCCTGAACGGCCTGACGCCGCATTCAGTACGAATGGGGCTTGAACGATCGTTCAATTATAGCTTAGTTGAGCGCTCAACCAAGGGCGCGGCATGACGACCACCCGTGACAAGCTGATCCTGGCGGCGATGCGGCTCTTCGCGGAGAAGGGCTATCAGTCCACCAGCGTGGCGGACATCCTGAAGGCGGCCGACGCCAATGCGGGCAGCCTCTATCACGCCTTTCCCACCAAACAGGACGTGCTGCTGGCGGTGCTGGAGAGCTATCGCACCGGCATCCGCCCCATGCTGCTGCAGCCCTCCTGGGCGGGGGTGGACGATCCGATCGAGCGGGTGTTCGCCCTCCTGGGCGCCTATCGCGGCATGCTGGAGGCGACGGACTGCACCTATGGCTGCCCCATCGGCAGCCTGGCGCTGGAGCTGCACGAGCCCGATCCGCCGGTGCGCAAGGCCATGGCCGACAACTTCACCGGCTGGGTGGCCCTGGTGCAGATGTGCTTCGAGGCGGCGGGCTCACGCCTGCCAGCCGACGTGGACCGGCGTGAACTGGCGATCTTCGCGCTCACGGTCATGGAGGGCGGCGTCATGCAGTCGCGAACCCACCGCACGCTGGACGCCTTCGACGCCTCCGTCCGGCGTCTGCGCGACTACATCGACCGGCTGGAAATAGCCGCCGGCGCCGAGAATTCGACCACTGGCCAAGGGAGGGCTTTGACATGAGACGCCTGATGATCGCCGCGGTGCTTGTCGCCGCGTCCTGGAGCGGGTCCGCGGCGGCGGCGGGCAAGTATCCTGACGTCGTCGACACGTCGGCCGTCGACTCCGGCAAAGAGCGGGTCCTGCAGCTCTCCATCGACCTGGCCGCGCCGACCAGCGCCGTCTGGGCGGCCTTCACGGATCCTGGAACGGTGCGCCGATGGTCCGCGCCCATGGCGATCATCGACCTTCGCCAGGGCGGCTCCATGGAGGAGAGCTACAGCCCGACCGCCAGGCCCGGGGATGAAGAAAACATCCGCCACGAGATCCTGGCCTATGTGCCGGGTCAGCTTCTAGTGTTCCGCAACACCCACGCGCCATCCGCCCTGCCGGGGCGGGAGCTCTACAAGAAGGTGGTCTCGATCCTGGAGGTGAGGGACCTCGGCGGGGGGCGTTCGCGGCTCATGCTGTCTCAGACCGGCTACGGCCAGGGCCCTGAGTTCGACCAGCTCTACGGGTTCTTTGCAGAGGACAACGCCGAGCTGATGGAAGACCTGAAGACGGCGCTGGAGACCCCGAAGGGCAAGCTGCGCGGGGCGGGGTGAGCCGGCGACGACCGCGGGTCTTAGAACGCCAGCGTCTCCACCTCGCGGCCGGCAGGGACAGCGGGGGCGTGGGCGCGGCGGCGGATCAGGAGGTCGGCCTGGGCCAGGATCCTCTGGGAGCCGGAATCCTGGTCTGAGAAGGGATCGACGCCTGCCCCGGCCAAGCGGCCGCGATAGAAGGTCTCCCGGTCGCCGGTCGCCGCAAGGTCCGCGCCGAGGGCCCTCGATCGCCAGTCCAGCGCGTCCGCCGGCCGGGCGCCGGAAAGGCCGCTCAGCAGCGGTGCCAGGAACAGGCGCGCGGTCACCAGGGCGGAGGTGGGGTTGCCCGGCAGGCCCATCACCAGCTTGCCCATGGCCCGGCCGAGCCACATCGGCTTGCCCGGCTTGATCGCCACCTTGGAGAAGACGAACTCGAGGCCGCAGTCCTCGAACATGGCGCGGGCGAAATCGCGTTCGCCCACCGAGGCGCCGCCCGTGACCACAGCCACGTCCGCCGCGTCCAGCGCCTGGCGTGCGGCCGCTTTCAGCAGAGCCAGATTGTCGGTGAGTCTGAGCCGCCCGACGCAGGTTCCGCCCCAGGTTCCCGCCAGGGCGGCGACGCCGTGGGACACGCTTTCGGGAATGCCGTAGCGGGTCAGGTGCGCGGAGCCAGGTTCGATCAGTTCGTCGCCCGTGCCCATGACCACGACCCGCGGCCGGCGGAACACCTCGATCTCGGCCCGGTCCGCGGCGCCTGCCGCCACCATGGCCCGAGCATCCAACCGGCGACCGGCGTCGAGCAGGACCTCGCCAACCTTGAAGTCCGAACCGCGCGCGCGGACGTACGCGGGCGGCGGGGGCGGCCCGTCGAGCACGGCCTCCTCGCCCTCGCGGCGGACCACTTCCTGGATCACCACCCAGTCGGCGCCGACGGGCAGAGGCGCGCCTGTGAAGATCCGAACCGCCTGGCCCTGGCCGACGGTCCCGTCGAAGCCGGTTCCGGGGAAGGACTCGCCGATCAGGCGCAGGCGGATGGGGGCGCCGCTCAGGTCCTCGGCACGCACGGCATAGCCGTCCATCGCCGACACGGCATCGCGGGGGGAATCGCCTGTGGCCGTCACGGTCGCCGCGGTGATCCGGCCAGCCGCCTCGGACAGAGGCACGGTTTCCGCGCCGAGCGGGCGCGCAAGGTCGAGGGTCAGGGCGACCGCCTCGTCGAAGCCGATCACGTGGACCAGTCCCCTGACTTGCCGCCGGTCTTGCTCGTGACCCGCACCTCGGTGATCCGCATGGCCTTGTCGATGGCCTTCAGCATGTCGAACAGGGTCAGGCAGGCGACCGAAACGGCGGTCAGGGCCTCCATCTCCACGCCGGTGTTGGCGACGGTCTTGACCTCGGCGGTGACGCGGAACCCCGGCAGTGAGTCATCCGGCTCGATGGTCACCGCCGCCTTGGAAATCGGCAGGGGGTGGCACATGGGGATCAGTTCGGGCGTGCGCTTGGCGGCCATGATCCCGGCGATCTCGGCGGTCGACAGCACCGCGCCCTTGGGGGGGGTCCCGTCCCGCACGGCCTGGAGCGTCGCGGCCGCGCATACCAGGGCGCCTTCGGCCACGGCGGTGCGGGCCGACTGCGCCTTGCCCGAGACATCGACCATCCGCGCCCGGCCGGCCTTGTCCACGTGGGAGAGGCTGCTCACGCCGCGGCCATCAGGCGCAGACGGCGCGCAGGCGCGGCACCTGGCCTGCGAGCGAGCAGGGGCGGTGGCGGCTGTCCAGCTCCAGCGACAACACGAGGTCCCATCCGTCCTTGCAGGCGCCGGTGGACCCCGGCAGACAGAAGATGAAGGTGTCGTCCGCCTGGCCGGCGAAGGCTCGCGACTGCAGGGTCGCCACGCCGACGGTGCCGAGGCTGGCCTGATGGAACACCACGGAAAAGCCATCCATCTCCCGCCGGAACAGGGGCTTTACGGCCTCGGGCGTGACGTCGCGCGGGGCGAAGCCGGTGCCGCCGGTGGTGATCACCACGTCCACCTGCGGATCGTCGATCCAGAGCTTCAGCTGGCGGCGGATGTCCGGGACCTCATCCTTGACCAGGGCCTGGCCGGCCAGGGCGTGGCCGGCGGCCTGCAGCCGCTGCATCAGGAGCGGCCCGGACTTGTCGGTGTCCTCGTCACGGGTGTCGGAAATCGTCAGCACCGCAATCTTCAGCGGGTGGAAGGTCAGGCTTTCATCGACGCCAGGCATTCAGTCGCTCCATCGTGCGCGCCGGTCCAGGTCGACCGCCGTGGGTTCGATCCAGCGGGACCCGCCGGCTCCGTCCTCCCGTTTCCAGAAAGCGGCCTCCGTTTTCAAGCGGTCCATCACATAATCCGCCGCCGCAAAGGCCTCGCCGCGATGGCGCGACGCGGTCGCCACGAAGACGATGGCCTCTCCGGGCGAAATCTCGCCGCAGCGGTGGATCACCAGCACGTCCGACACCTTGAATCGGGCGGCGCCAGCCTCGGCGATCGCCTCGATCGAACGTTCGGTCATCCCCGGATAATGTTCGAGGTAGAGCGTGGAGACCTCGTCGCCGCCGTGGGAGCTGCGCCGGGCCACGCCCGTGAAGCTGACCACCGCTCCGTCGTCGGTGCGACCATCGAGAAACGCCTCGAGCTCGGCGGCCGGGAGCAGCGGTCTGTCCTGGAGGCGAGAGATCACGGCCATTGCGTCACCCCCCCGAGAAGACCGAGAAGAAGGCGACCTCGGCGCCGGGCCGCACCCAGGCGTCTTCCGCGACCACCTGCTTGTCGATGGAGGCGCGCACGCCGGGCTTCAGCAGGATCTCCCCGCCAGGCGCATCGGCCAGCCGGCGGCGCAGGTCCGCCAGGGTGCAGCCCTCCGCCGGCATCTCGATCAAGACCTCCCGGCCGATCAGATCGGCGACGCGCCCGAAGAAAAGGACGCGCAGGGCGGTGCTTACGGTGGTGGTCATCTCCGGCTCACCCGCCGGTGGTGGACATGGTGCGCGCGACGGCGGGCGCGGCGCCGCGGCGCTCAATCCGGAAGTCGTGGCCCTTGGGCTTGCGCGTGAGGGCCTCACGGACGACGGCCTGAAGCGCGGTGTCGTCGTCGGGCGAGGCCCGCATGGGCGCCCGCAGGTCGGCGGAGTCGTCCTGGCCCAGGCACATGTAGAGGGTGCCGGTGCAGGTGACCCGCACGCGATTGCAGGATTCGCAGAAATTGTGGCTGAGCGGGGTGATCAGGCCCAGGCGGCCGCCTGTCTGCTCGATCCGCACATAGCGCGCCGGTCCGGCGGTCCGGTCCGGCAGTTCGGTCAGGGTCCAGAAGGAGGCCAGCGACTGGCGCACCTTGTCGAGCGGCAGGTACTGATCGGTGCGGTCTTCCTCGATCTCGCCAAGCGGCATGGTCTCGATCAGGGTCAGGTCCATGCCCTTGCCGTGGGCCCACGCGATCATGTCCGGCAGGGCCTCGGCGTTGTCCGCCTTCAGGGCCACGGTGTTGATCTTGACCTTGAGGCCCGCGGCCTGGGCCGCATCGATCCCGGCCATCACCTTCGCAAGGTCGCCCCCTCGGGTGATGCGCCGGAACGTATCAGGATCGAGGCTGTCGACCGAGACGTTCAGCCGCCGCACGCCCAGGCGCGCCAGGTCGTCGGCGAATTCGGACAGGCGTGTGCCGTTGGTGGTCAGGGTGATCTCGTCCAGCGCACCCGAGCGCAGGTGGCGCGACAGAGCCTCGACCAGCTGCATGAAGCCCCGGCGCACCAGGGGTTCACCGCCCGTCAGACGCAGTTTGCGCGTGCCCAGGGCCACGAAGGCCGAGCACAAGCGGTCCAGCTCCTCGATGGTCAGGACCTCGGCCTTGGGCAGGAAAGTCTGCCGCTCGGCCATGCAGTAGACGCAGCGCAGGTCGCAGCGGTCGGTCACCGACACGCGCAGATAGTCCACCGTCCGGCCGAACGGATCGACCAGAGGCGGCGTCCTTGCGGACGCGGGGGCGGTGGAGTCGTACGGGGTCATGCGGCGGCGTTGATATCCTTGAAAACCTACATGGGGCCAGCGCGAAGGTCGATCAAGCCGGCATCGTCCCGCCGCCGGGAGAAGATCAGGCCCGGAATAGGAAACGCCGCCGGTCCTGGGGACCGGCGGCGCGCCTTTAGCTCTCGATGTCGAAGGCTCAGACCGCCGTGGCGGCGAGCCTCCTGCGGCGCGAGCGCAGGGCTGCGCCCAGGCCGCCGAAGCCCACCAGCATCATGGCCCAGGTGCCGGGTTCCGGCACCGCGGCGAGGATCGGCGTCAGGTTGATGTCGGTGATCCAGGTGCCCCAGCGCGATCCGCCGGTGCCTCCCGGGTGGCCATTGGCCGCGTCGTTGAACTCACGGGCGAACTCGCCGATGGCCCAGAAGCTCTGGTCGTCGGTGGGATCCAAGGTCACCTGGCTGTAGTCGCCCCAGCGCTGGCGGCCGGAGGCCGGCTTACCGTCGGTCGAGCCGTTGTGGTAGCTGTCGGTGTCGCTGACGTGGATCAGCTCGGTGCCGGTCTGGAACAGTTGGCCGCCGACCGTGGTGTCGAAGGTCGCCACATAGAAGCTGATCTTGCCGTCGACCGTGCTGGTGCCGGAGCGGTTGTAGCCGATGACCACCTGACCGGAGGGGTTCACCGCGATCGAGCCCTGGAAGATGTCGTAGCCGGCCTCTGCGATCGTGCCCTGGGACATCAGGACGCCGGTGGCGGCGTTGGTGAGGGTCCAGACCACGGCCGTGTGGTCGGTCCCCGTCGGCGTGACGGTGTGCACGGCGTAGATGATGCCGTTCACTTCCCAGACGGCGCTGGAGACGCGGTCGTCCAGGGTGTCGATCACGCGCGGATTGCCGGTCCCGGTGGTGTAGGGCTGGCGGCCCAGGTCGTTTTGGTCATAGGGCGTCGTGCCGAGGTACTTGATCGCCGTCTGGGTGGCGACTCCCGAACCCGGGTTGAGGATGTTGTAGGTGACTAGGTCGGTGGTAAAGATGCTGTCGGTCAGCACCTTGCCGGAGTCAGGGCTGCCCGAGAGCTGGTTGACGGCCTGGATCGACCAGCCGCGGTCCTCGCTCCCGTAGGGGGTGAAGAACTGCTGCAGGCTGGAGGTGTTCGGCGCGCCGCCGCCGAACAGGTCGTTGCGGTTGATCACGCTCATGGTCGTGCCGAAGAACGCGGTGCCGGCGGCATTGAAGTCGTTCGTGCCGATGTAGACCGCCTTGCTGTCGATCGCGAGGGTCGGGTAGTCGGCGATGCCGCCGGCGAAACCGGCGAAGCTCGTCGACTTCCAGCCGCCCATGGCGTCGGAGGTGTCCGATACCGCGATCTGGATGGTGTCCAGATTGGCGGCGAAGGATTCCACCAGCCAGCGCTGCGACTGGGCGTCGAACAGGACGCGGGAGTCGCCGTTGGCGCCCGCCATGCCCGCCTTGGCCCAGAAGGCCGTGTCGGAGACCATCGACTGCAGCGCGCCGGTCTTGGCATAGATCGCATAGGCGCCGTTCGAGGTTTCCATGAACTGGGTCGTGCCCACCGCGCCCATGGTGTCCGGCGGGATGAAGTTACGGCCGAAGGCGGCCGTGTTGTACTGGCTGATGCCTTCGAAGCTGCCGCCGACCGACGGACCCGACGGCGTCGGCAACGGCCCGAGCGGCCCCACGTTTGAGGGCGTCGCGATATAGTCCGCGCCGCCGTCATAATCGAAGAACCCCGGATCGGACGTCGCCGCGTGCGCGGCGGTTACGGAGAGCGTGAGCGCTGACGCGGCAAGAAACGCCAGCTTCAAGGGCGACGACGCCCTGTTCGAAGAGTTTTGCATGTTTAGGCCCCAGCCCGTTTGAACGGAATTACACAGGAAAAATGCGGTAAATTAACCATCCCACATCTGGGCGAAATGCGACACAGAAAATGCGCCCGCTGCGCGATTTGGCCAAAAACTTATCTGCGTGGCCGGGCTCAACTATACCCCGCCGGGCGAAGAATTCCACCAGCGAGCGAATCCAGGCTCGGGGCCTCTAGATCCCCGCGTACCAGGCGTAGCCGCGGTCTTCCCAGAAGCCGCCGTTTCCCGAGCCGATGTGGGCGAAATCAGCCACGGCCTCGATGCGCATGACGTACTTGGCCATCTTGTAGCCGAGCTGGCGCTCCAGCCGCAGGCGCAGGGGGGCGCCGTGGGCCACCGGCAGCGGCTTGCCGTTCATGTCGTAGGCCAGGATGGTCTGGGGATGGTGGGCGTCCACCAGGTCGATGGTCTCGTAATAGAGGCCGTTGGAACCTCCGCCGAGGTTGTCGGCGCAGTGGAACACGAGATAGCGCGCCTGGGGCAGGACCACGGCGCTCTTGAGCAACAGGCCGAGCGGCACGCCCGTCCAACCGCCGATGGCGCTCCAGCCTTCCACGCAGTCGTGCCGGGTGATCTGGCTGCGGGCCGGCAGAGCGCGCAACTCCTCCAGCGAGAGGCTGAGGGAGTGGGTCACCAGACCGTCCAGGGTCAGCCGCCAGTCGGTGAAATTACTGTCCAGCATACGCTTGTAGTCGTCGCCGCCGGGATGGATGGACCCATTGGCCTTGAACACCGGCGACAGGTCGGCGGGGCTGAACTCCCGCGCAAGCGCGTCCTGACCGATCAGCAGGCGCTGGGTCTTCAGGTTCAACCGCTCGGCCGCGGCCATCACGCGGCGAAAGCTCGAGCTGCGGGACAGCTGATCGCAGCCTGTCAGCATCACGCCACCCGCGCCGGCGGCGGCGAGCAGGGCGGCGCGGCGGGAGAAGTCGCGGGGCGCGGTCATGGCCGGTCCTCCTCGGGCTCGATCCGGTAGCGGCCGGTAAGCATGGAGCGGATCTCATTGATCGGCCCGGCGGCCAGGACGGCGATCAGGTGGATGGCGACGAAGCCGACGATCCCCCAGGCGCAAATGAAGTGGACGGTGCGGGCCGACTGGCGTCCGCCGAACAGGTCCAGGAGCCACGGGAAGGCCGTGTCCGCGCCCGGCGACATGGTCAGGCCCGTGGCCAGCATCAGCACCAGCAGGACCAGGATCCCGATGTAGGAGAACTTCTGCAGCACGTTGTAGCGCCGGGATTCTTCGCCCTTGGGGAACTTCAGGCGCAGGTGGTCCAGTGTCGTGCGGCCGATGTGGCGCAGCTGGTCGCCGGTGGGCAGGAAGTCACGGCGGAAGTGGCCGCTGAGCAGGCCGAACAGCAGATAGACCAGCCCATTGGTCACGAAGATCCAGGCGAAGAAGAAGTGCCAGACCCGTCCGGTCGCCAGGTCCTGCCAGCTGGGGATGGTGGCCCAGTGCGGGATGCCGTGGGGCAGGGCGAAGATGTTGGGGTCGAAATTCGCGCCCTTCTGGCCCCAGTAAAGCGCCGGGTGCGCGTTGAAGATCTGGAACCCGCTCATCAGCAGCACGGTGATGCAGATCACGTTGATCCAGTGGGTGAGCCGCGTGATCACGGCGTGGCGGTAGATCACCACCGGCGCCGCGGGCGCCGCCTCAACCGATGCCATGCGTGATTCCTCCGGACCGCCACGACTATAGCAGACGCCTCGCGCTTGGTCAGAACATCGACGGGCGTCGCCTGGGCGGCGCCCGGATCAGCAGTCCAGCTCGATCACGGTGTCGGGCAGGGTGTTCACGTCGTCCGGCTGGCGGGGGAAGTGCTCCGCCAGATGGGCGCCGGCCTTCTGGATGGCGGCGGCGAAACCCGCGCCGGGATCCCGGGCCTTCATGCCGGCGATGAGGGCCGCGACCACGTCATCCCAGGCTTCAGGCGCGACCTTGGCGGCGATTCGCGGGTCGGCGATCACCTCGGCCATGCGCTCGGACATGGACGCGAAGATCAGCACGCCCGCATCGACGTCGCCGAGGTGCAGCCCCCGCGCCGCGAAGAGCTCGCGCGCCCGGTGGTGGACCCGCTCACGCTTCAGGCTCCTGGGCGTCAGCAGGCGCCGGACCGGCGGAATGGAGATGATCAGGGCGACAAGCACGAAGAGGACGGCTTGCAGCGCCGCATAGGCCGCGATCACGTCCAGCGGAGAGGGACCGCCAGGAAGCGATGCGGACCAGGCGTCGGTCGCGTGCGTCAGGAGCTGCTCCGGCCTCAGCCCCAGGAGCACCGCCGCCGGGGCGGCGATCAGCGACGACGCAGCGGCCCAGGCCAGGGGCGTCTCCCAGTACTGCGAGCATTCGTGGGCGAGGACGCCGCAGACCTCGCCTGAGGTGGAGGCCTCCGCCGTCTCGATGGCGGCCTTGATGCGGTCGTGGTCCGCCGATGTCAGCAACATGGTCACCAGCTCCCCGATGCGCCGCCGCCGCCGAACGAGCCGCCTCCGCCGGAGAACCCGCCGCCGCCGCCAAATCCGCCGCCGCCGCCGAATCCGCCTCCGCCGCCCCAGCCGTCGCGGCGGCCGCCGGACGACAGGAGCAGGGGCAGCAGCCACCATGCCGAAGCGCCGCCGCGGCGGCCGCCGAGGGCGCCCATGAAGCTGGATATGACCCAGAACAGGATCAGGCCCGCGAAGATCAGGCTGACCAGGCTCTCCTTGCGGGGCGGCGCGGGCCCCGCCTGCCCGGCCTGGTCGACCTTGGCCTTGGCCTCGGCCGCAGGCAGGGCGAGCTGTTCCAGCAGGGCGGCGGTCCCGTCGACGACCCCGCCCTGGGTGTCGCCGGCGCGGAATTTCGGCAGGACGCGTTCCTGCAGGATGACGCTCGACAGGGCGTCGGTGAGCACGCCCTCCAGCCCATAGCCGACCTCGATGCGGACCTTGTGATCACTTGGCGCGACGATGAACAGCACGCCGGTGTTCTGGCCCTTCTGGCCGATTCCCCACGCGCGGCCGAGCTGATAGCCGTAGTCGGCGATGTCATCGCCCTGCAGCGAGGGCAGGGTGACGACCACCAGCTGGCGGCCGGTCTGGGCCTCCAGGGCCGCGAGCTTCGCGGTGAGATCCGCCTGGGTCTGGGGCGACAGCACGTGGGCGTCGTCCACCGCCCGCCCGGTCAGGGGCGGGAAGGTCAGGGCCGCGGCCGCGGCGAGCGTCGAGACGCACAGCGCCAGGACCAGAACGAAGGCCCCAAGGACGGTCCCGGCCGGCGACCCGGAAGCGGCGCGCGACGCGCGAGGGCTCATTTGGCCGGCGCCGGCGCGCTCGACGCGGCGGCGGGGGCGCCGCCGAGGTTGAAGCTCACCGACGGGGCGGCTTGCGCCGCTGCGGTGGCCATGAAGGACTGCATCGGCAGGGCCGAGCCATAGAAGGTCTTGGCCCACAGGATGGTCGGGAAGGTGCGCAGCGTGGTGTTGTAGTCGCGCACGGCCTCATTGTAGTCGCGGCGAGAAACGGCGATCCGGTTCTCGGTGCCCTCCAGCTGGGACTGCAGGGCCAGGAAGTTCTCGTTGGACTTCAGGTCCGGGTACTTTTCGCTGATCACCATCAGCCGGCCGAGCACGCCCGACAGCTGGTTCTGCGCGGCCTGGAAACGCTGGAAGGCCTGGGGATCGGTGAGGGTCGAGGCGTCGATCTTTGCCTGGGTGGCCGAGGCGCGGGCCTGGGTCACTTCCACCAGCACCGAGCGCTCCTGCTGGGCGTACCCCTGGACGGTGGCCACCAGGTTGGGGATCAGGTCCGAGCGCCGCTGATACTGGGATTGCAGGTCGGCGAACTTGGCCTTGGCGATCTCCTGTTTGGTGGGGATGGCGTTGACGCCGCAACCGGCCAGGGCCAGCGGCAGGATCAGCATCATCACCGCCCGCATCACGCGAGTCTGCATGGGTCTCAAGGGTGTCCCTCCTGGTTCGCCGCACCTCTGACCGCATCCGGTCACGATCCCGCGGCGCCGCTTGATCGTTGAGCTATGTGGGCGGCCGCCGGCCGTTAAGGAAGACCCCCCGGTCAGGCGATCGCTTTCTCGTAGACTCGATAGGTCTTGTACCGCCGCGACGGGACCATCTCGATGATCGCCCGCATGGCCTTGTTGTCTTCGAGGATCCAGGACATCTCGACCTGCTCGATGCCGGCCTTCAGGGCCTCGCGCCGCATCTGGTCGATCAGCAGGAAGGGCAGGATCCGGCCGCGGAAATCCTTCCTGAACTTCTTGCGTACGCCCATCAGGGGCACGCGCGCGGTCTTCAGGCCGGCCACCTTCAGCCGCCAGAGCAGCTTGATCGCCCCGAACGGCAGGAGCTTGCCGCCGATATCGCGGATGGCCTCGTTGACGTTGGGCAGGCAGACGGCGAAGCCGGCGTCCTCGCCGTCGATGGTGGCGAACCAGACGAGCTTGTCGTCGACCACGGGCTTCAGCGACTTGGCCAGCTGGCGCGTCTCCGACGCCGTCGTTTCCGTGAACCCCCAATTGTCCGACCAGGCGTCATTCATGATCTCGGTCATGACGTCGATCTCGTGATTGTAGTTCTTGAACTCCAGCTTGCGCAGCCCGATCCCGGCCGGGGCGGCGCGCTTGACCCGGTCCTCCACGGCCTTGGGCATGGGCGTGGTGGTGTCGACGATATAGGCGAAGACGTCCTTGATCTTGGCGTAGCCCTGCTCCTCGACCCGGTGCGCGACATAGGGCTGGTCATGACCCATCAGCACCATCGGCGGCGTATCGTAGCCGTCGATCAGCAGGCCCGTCTCTTCGTTGATCGAGAGGTTGAAGGGGCCGAGCGCCCGCACCTTGCCCCGCGCCTTCAGCCAGGCCTCGGCGGTCGCGAACAGGGCCTTGAAGATCTCCGGATCGTCCTCGGCGGCGATCATGCCGAAGTGTCCCGCCGGCGAGGCGGGGTCCTGGGGCGACAGGGCGTCGATCTGGGCGCTGATTCGGCCGACGTCGCGGCCGTCCTTCACCGCCAGCCATAGCTGTACTTCGGCATGCTCGAAGAAGGGATTGGTCTTCGGCGTCAGGGCCTCAAGCCGCTCCATGATCAGCGGGGGGACATAGGCCGGGTCCTTGGCGCTCAGCCGCATGGGCAGGCGCACGAACCGCTCCAGCAGCTTGCTGGACGATACCGGTATGATCTCCAAGCCGGGGCCCCCTCTATCCTTCGGCATACAGTAACACGGTTAAGGCGAGGGCTGTGAAGGCCAGAGGCGCGCTCCACGCCGCCAGGACCGGCGGCAGGGAGTCCGTCTCCCCGAGCGCGGTCAGCAGGCCGTCGGCCACCAGGAACAGCAGGCCCGCGCTGATGCCGAAGACGAACAGGCGCATGGCCTGGTCGCTGCGCAGACTGGACAGGGCGGCCGGCGCCGACAGAAGCAGCATGACCAGGGTGGCGAGAGGCTCCGCGAAGGTGCGCAGCAGGCGCGTCTGGTAGAAGCCCGGGCTGCGGTCCATGGGCGCCGAACCGCGCAAGGCCTTCAGAGCGGCGCTGGTGGAGATATCCTCACCCGCCCTGAACAGGCGGACCACGCCGCCGGGCGTCAGCGTCGTGCGCCAGTCCTGATCGGTCGGCGCGGACACCACGGAGCGGTCTTGCACCACCTTGCTGATCACCGCTCCCTGCAGGCGCCAGCCGCCCGGCTGGGCGACCGCGGCCGGCGCGGTGACTTCCTCGGTCAGGTTCCGGGCGGTGTCGCGGCGATAGATGCGCAGGCCTTGCAGTCGCCGGCCGTCGTCGGAGGCGGAGGCCACCAGCACCAGATCGGAGCCCAGGCGGAACCAGTGGGGCTTGACCGGCTTGGCCTGGGACGCGGGGGCGGTGGAGGCCATCCAGTGAGTGAGGGCGTCCTGGGTGCGCGGCGCGATCTCGGCGGCGACGACGAAGTCGAGGGCGGCAACCCCGATGGCGACGGGCGCCATCATGCGCAGCACGCGGTAGATGTTGGCGCCGGTGGCGCGGATCACCACCATCTCGCTGGTCCGGGCCAGATGGGTGAAGGTGAAGATCGAGCCGACCAGGACCCCGAGTCCCGCCACGTGCTGGAACATGCCGGGCAGGCGCAGCAGGGTGTAGCGGCCGATCCCCGCTAGCCCCTGGCCGCGCTCGAAGATCGTGCTGGTGACATCCAGCAGTTCGAGCACCAGCACGAGCATGATCAGCACGCAGATCGCCGAGACGGTCCGCACCAGCAGCAGCCGGACGACGTAGCGGTCCAGGGTCACGGCGTCGGGCTCATGTCTTCGCGGGCGAACAGGCCTCGCGCCCAGTGCACCATCGAGTCGACCGACGCCACCGCGCGGGTGATGGGCGTGTCGCCGGGCCGGTTGAGGCTCGAGAAATAGAGCCAGGAGCAAAGGCCCGCGAAGATGAGGAAGATGCCCCAGATGCTTGGGCCGGGCGGCGTGCGCCCAGCCTGCGCAAGGCTTTGCGTCATTTCCACCGCATGGTGGAAACCGATCAGCAGCACCCCGGCCAGGATCAGGCCTGGCGCGCGCCGGCCGCGCTTGGCGGCCATACCGAGGGGAATGGCCATGAGCGGCAGGAAGGGCACCGACAGCGATCGCGCCAAGCGGCCGTAGAGTTCCGCCTCCAGGGCGTTCCTGGAGATGACGGATGTCTTGGACCGCAGCTCGTGGGTCAGTTCGAACAGGGGCAGTTCGCGCACGTCGCCCCCACGGGGGCGCATCGCCTTGCCTGGCCCCAGCAGCGCCTGCACTGCACTGACGTTGTTGAAATGGGTCACCCGACCCGGGACGCCCGGGCTCTGGTCCAGCTGCAGGCCGGAGTCGACCTTGAGCTCCACCAGCTGGCCGTCAGGGCTGACCTTCAGGGACCCGGACTGGGCGGTGGTGATCTGTTCGCGCCCATCCGGGAACAGCCGGCGCACGAAGAGGCCCTGAGCCGAGCGCCCGCTCACGCCCACGCGGTCGGCGGTGATGACCACGCCCTGCCCGGGATCGGTGAACACCTCCGGCTGAAGCGTCGCGTTCCAGCCGGCGTTCAGCGCCGCGTTCATGACGGCCTGGAAGGCGTATCGGCCGTAGGGCTGCAGGAAGCCGAACAGCGCGAGGCTCAGGATCATGAAGACCAGGCCAAGTGCGATGAACGGGGCGGAGAAGCGGGTGATCGAGACGCCTGAGGCCAGGATGGCGTCGATCTCATTGCCGTCGCCGAGGCGCGCCACCACCAGGAAGATGGCGATGAAGAAGGACGCAGGCAGCGAAAAGGTGAGGTAGTAGGGCACCAGATTGATGGCCAGGCTCATGAGAAAGCTCAGATGAGCGCCGTTTTCGGTCAGCTGATTGATGATCTTGACCACCCGCTCGAGCAGCTGGGCGACCAGGGTGATGCCGATGGCGGCCGCGACCGGCTGCGCCAGCAGCTTCAGCAGATAGCGATCCAGCTTGACCGGAAGCATCAGCTCCGCCCCTTGAGCGCCGGTGCGGCGGCCGCGGGCCGAAGGACGCGAACGGCGGCGGCCGCGCAGAGGATGGAAGCGCCAATCAACAATGAAGCAGCCTGGGCATGAGACCGCGACAGCATAGGGAGCGCGCGCCGTCAGCGAAAGGCCTTCGCGGCCGGCGGCGCATGAAGATGGCGCGATATGTTTGCGCTCCCATGGCGCTCGCCGCCGGGACGCTCGCCGCGGGCGCCGTGCGCGCTGAGCTGGACGCCTGCGACGCGGCCGCGCCGGCGCGGGCCCGCCTGACGGTGGTGGTGGAGGGGGTGCGTTCCAGCGACGGTTTGATGGCGTTCACCCTCTATCCCGACGATCCCAAGCGATTCCTGGTCCACCGGGGCCAGATCGGCGTGCTGCGTACGCCGGCGGCGGCGGGCGCAACGCGCATCTGCATCGCCCTGCCCGACGCGGGCGTCTATTCGATGGTGGTCTATCACGACGCCGACGGCGATCACCGCTTCAACCGCAGCGCCATCGGCCTGCCGGCGGAGGGCTATGGCTTCTCCAACAACCCGCCGAGCCTCCTGGGCCTGCCGTCGTTCAAGTCGACCCGCTTCCGGACCCAGGCCGGCGACAACACTGTAAGGGTCCGGCTTCACTACCCCGGCGGCTGAGCCAATCAGTAGACCCAATCGACGCTGGAGCGCCGGTCGTAGCGGTTTCGGCTGATCAGCCACGCCGCCGTTTTGAGCGCCGCATGGCTGCTGAGGCCCGCGAAGGAGGACGGGGCATAGGCGCCCAAGGGCAGGGCCTCCTCGAGCGCCGGCGCGATTACTTCGGTCTGGAAGGCGGCCACGAGGCCCGGATTCTCGATCACGGCGACCCGTTCTTCCTCGGCGTGATAGCTCACGAAGTCAAAGTTGGAGGATCCGAGGATCAGGGCGCGACCGTCGATCAACATGCCTTTCAGATGGATCATCTCGGCGGTGAGCCGCACCTGCAGTCCAGCCTTGCCGGCGGCCCGCATCAGGTAATCTCGCACGCTCGGCTTGTTGTTCTTGAGGGGCGTGATCAGCGTGACCTCCACGCCGCGGGCGCTGGCGCGGGCGAGGGCGTCGACAAAGGGGAACGTCAGATAGGGACTGACGACGCAGATGCTGGTGTGCGCCGTGTCGATCTGGCCGATGATCTCCTCGAACCCGGCGCGGTTGTCCCGGCCATCGAAGCCGTAGAGGCGCATGTCGCCGAAATCGGCGATCCAGGAGCGCGATCTGCCGTCGTAAGTGTCCCGGAAGTCCGCCGCCAGCCGGTCGGCCACGTCCTTGCGGCGAATCCGGAGCATCAGGTCGCCCCACTCGAAATTGTGGTCGCTGAAATTGATTCCGCCGATGAAGGCCACATCGTCGGCGATGATCAGCTTCTTGTGGTTCCGGAACGGGAAGCCGCCGAGCAGGGGGCCCATGGGATTGGTCAGGCGCACGCCGACGCCCGCGCCCTTCAAGGTCCGGAACATCGAATAGGTGGCCCTCACCTCGTCGCGGAACTCCCGGTCGAGCAGATAGCCCGGCGAATAGATGAACCGGTCGCTGATCACGAAACGGGTGAAGTGGTCGACCAGCACGCGCCGGTCTGCTGCGTCGCAGCGCAGGATGCTGTCGCCGACCTGGGCGCCCGCGGAATCCGCCTCGAAGGTCATGGCCTGGACGTAGAGTCGCCCACTGGCCTTGGCGATATCGGCCCGCGCCTGGCTCCAGAACGCCGCCGAACCAACGAGAAGCGAATAGTCCTGCAACAAATTGCTCCAGATTTGGCCAATTTTCTATGACGGCATTGGGCCGCTTTTTAGCGGATGGCTAGGATAACGGCATGCCTGACGGGGGTTCACTCCGAAGAATTGACGCAGGCAGTCCATTCCGCGTGCTGCTGCTGCTGCCATCCCTGCACGGCGGCGGGGCTGAACGTGTTGCGGTGCACCTACTAAATAAGTGCGATCCTGGCATCCTGAATGTTCGCCTCGGCCTGCTGCAGCGGACGGGTCCCTATTTGCGGGACGCCGATCCGGACCGCATCTGCTCTTCGCCGATCGGTGAGCGCCTGCTCACCTTTGAAGGCAGTAACTCCAGCTTCTACAGGCCGGACCGGCTGCTGGCGGGCGCCATGCTCGCACCGGTCAACACCGCCCTGATGGTGCGCGCGTTCCAGCCTGACGTGATCATGAGCTGCCTGAAGGGCATGAGCCTCATCACCTACGCCGCCCGCGGCCTGATGGGCCCAGACCGTCCGCGATGGATCGCGCGGGAAGGCAACAATTCCGACGCCGTCATCGAGGACGAAGTGGCGTCGCCGCTCGGCCGGCGCATGGTCAAGGGCGCGATCCGGCGGTGCTACGCCGCCGCCGACTGCGTCCTGGCCAACTCCCGGGACATGGCGACGGGCCTGCGGACAGGTCTCGGTCTGGACCGCTCGCGACTTCGAGTGGTCCACAATCCCATAGACGTGGAGCTGGTGCGCCGGCGCGCCGCTGAGTCCGCGCCAGGGCTGCCGGATCGGCCATATATCGTCTCGGTGGGCCGGCTGGAGTTCCAGAAGGGGCATGACCTGCTGCTCCGGGCCTTCGCCGCCAGCCCCGCGTGCCGGGACATGGATCTGCTGATCCTCGGCAAGGGCAGCCTCGAGCAAGCGCTCCGGGCGCAGGCGGCGGCGCTCGGCGTGGCGGATCGGGTGCGCTTCGTGGGCTTCGTCGACAACCCCTGGGCCTATATGTCCAAGGCGCGGCTCTTTGTGCTCCCCTCCCGGTGGGAGGGTTTCCCCAATATCGTCTGCGAGGCGCTGGCCGCGGGGGTCCCCGCCCTGGTGAGCGACTGCGCCTATGGTCCCAGTGAGATCGTGGACCACGGCCAGAGCGGATGGGTGGCGCCTCCAGGCGAGGTCGGCGCGCTTACGGCTGGCCTGGAACACCTGCTGCGCCATCCGGACCTGTCAGCGCGCCTGGCGCGGCGCGGCCAGGAGCGCGTCCTGCGCTTCGACATCCAGGAGATGGTGCGGGCCTACACCTCGCTGTTCGTCGAGCAGGCGATGACGCGCCGCCCGACGATCGCGAGGCGTGAAGAGGTGCTTCAGTTCGCCGAGTCGTGAGACCCGCCGTTGGCGGTCTCCAGATCGCGGGACTGGTTGCGCTCGGCATGTTCGAACGCGATGGCGTCGTCCACGTCCAGCCAGAACCGGTCCCCGATGTCGAACGTCGACGCCAGGCCCTGGTTGGCGAGGATCTGCATGCCGCCCGAAATGCCGCCTGACCCGCCCGCCGCTATGTCCTTGCGGATGGCGTCGAACAAGGCCGGCGTCGCCATGAACACCCCCGTGTCGAAGGCGTTGTAGCGGCCGATGTGCTTGCCGATGCGGCGGATGAGGCCGTCAGCGCCGGCGTCCACCTGGGTCACGTCGTCCAGGTTCACCAGCGGATTGCCGAGGCGGCGGTCGACCGCGAGGGTCACGCCGTTCTCATGGGCAGGCTGGGCGATCATGTCGCGCACGATGCTCGGGTCGAACAGATGGTCCGACATCAGGAGCAGGAACCGATCGTCGAGCATGGGCTCGGCGGCCACCACCGAAAGGCCGTTTCCGGCCGCCCACTTGTTATTGCGGACGCATTTGATGTCGAGGCCGCGCCGGGCGGCCAGGCTCTGGATGAAATCTTCCAGCCGGTCGCCTTCGTAGCCGCTCACCACCACGAACTCCGTGGCTCCGCCTTCGACGGCGGTGTCGATGACCCGTTCGATCAGGGGCACGCCCGCCACGGGCGCCAGGGGCTTGAGCGGCGCGATCTGGCGAAGGCGGGTGCCCTGGCCGGCCGCGACGATCAGGCACTTCACGCCCTTTGCCGGGCCGCTCTTGGACTTGCGCGCGCCGGCTGTCTCGCCGCGGATGAAGGTCTCGACCAGCCGGTAAGCCTCGTCATCGGTGTACTGGATCGGCGGGTGCTTGCAGAAATAGGCCGAAGGGCCGACCAGCATGCCGCCTTCGCCCCGATCCAGCGCCAGCTTGCAGCAGCGGATCGCGTCCACCACCACGCCGGCCGAATTGGGCGAATCCTCGACCGACAGCCGCACTTCGATATTCATCGGCACGCCGCCGAACAGGCTGCCTTCGATCCGAAGGAAGCAGAGCTTGTTGTCGTTCAGCCACGGAACGTAGTCGCTGGGCCCGACGTGGATGTTCTCGTTCGAGAGCCGTTCGGCCATCACCGACTGGACCGCCTCGGTCTTGGAGATCTTCTTCGACGACAGCCGGCTGCGGTCGATCATGTTCAGGAAGTCGGTGTTGCCCCCGGTGTTCAGCTGATAGGTGCGGTCGAGCCGCACGCCGCGCTGGCGGAACAGGTTGGACAGGGTCCGGTGCACGATGGTCGCGCCGAGCTGGGCCTTGATGTCGTCGCCGATGATCGGGATCTTGGCGGCCTTGAAGCGCGCCTCCCACTCCGGATCGCTGGCGATGAACACCGGCATGCAATTGACCACGCCGACGCCCGCTTCCAGCGCGCATTCCATGTAGAACTCGACGGCCTTCTGCGAGCCGACCGGCAGGAAGTTCACCATCACGTCGGCCTTGGAGGCCTTCAGCGCGGCCACCACCTCGGCCTTGGTCGCCTCGGGGGCCTTGGACCGGACGAAGCTGCGATTCGCCGGCATTTCGTCCATGTGGTCGGCGACGCCGTCCAGGACACAGCCCATGCGCACATCGACGCCGCTCTTGGGCACATCCGCGCAGAACACCGCCGTGCAATTGGGTTCGGCGAATATGGCTTCGGCGAGGTCGCGGCCGATCTTGCGTTCGTCGATGTCGTAGGCCAGCACGAATTCGATGTCAGTCGGCTCATAGGGGCCCAGGCGCCAGTGCATCAGGCCGACGCTGTCGGTCTTCTCGGCCGCACAATAGGCGACCCCCTGGACGATCGAACTGGCGCAGTTGCCCACGCCAATGAGCGCGACTTTAATTTTGGACATGCAAATTCCCTGCGGGGGCTATGACTCGGCGTCGTGCAGCCGATCGCCCCCTCGGGCTCGACTCCGCCTTATTCGGTTCAGGGAAACCCCTAATGTACCTCTGTACTCGTGTCACAGTTTATGCACAAAGCCATTGGTGATGCATCATATTTGCGCGGCTAAAGGCCGCTCCTTGCTGATATGCTGATCGATGCGGCCCGACCAAAACGCCGCGCAGGCCCCGCGCCCGCCCGGCGCGACAGATCAGGACAGCGGCTTCTCTCATCTTGATCGTGATCACCTCCAGGCACGCTTCCGAACACCCGAACGTCGGCTCGATCCATGCCGCCGGCGCCCGCCTGCCCGGCGCGCCGCGATGAACCAGGTCGCCCGCCAGCCGCCATCGCCGGCCGAGCCCGCCCCGGGGCGGCCGGCCGAGATCGAGGACTGGTCCAACCAGCGGGTCGTCCATCCCCTGTCGCGGCGGCTGGTGACGGCGCTGATCCCCACCGGCATCACGCCCAACACCGTGTCGGTCCTCGGCGTGGGCATGGCGGCGGCGGCCGCCGCCTCCTACACCCTCTTGCCCTGGCCCCTGTCGGCGGCCCTCGGATTCGTCTTCCACATCGGCTGGCACGTCTTCGACGGCGCCGACGGGGACCTCGCCCGGCGCACGGGGCGCAGCTCGACCATCGGCGAACTGGTGGACGGAGTCTGCGACTACGCGAGCCACGTGGTGCTCTATGTGGCGCTGGCCCTGTTCCTGGCGGGCCACATCGGCGCTCTTGCCTGGCCGGTCACCGCCCTCGCGGGCGTGTCCAATGCCTGGCAGGCGAACAGCTATGAGAGCGGCCGGCGCAACTACTGGCGCTGGGTCTACGGCGCGCGGTGGATCAAGCAGGACCTGGCCGTCGAGGCCGCTCGCCCGGTCGGCCCGGGCCGGCGCCTGCTGCTCTCGCTCGGGCGCCTCTATCTGGCCGCCTCCGCCAGGGTGACGGCCGACGAACGGCCGATCGAGAGCCTGATGACCCGCCTGCTGGCGGATCCGGACCACGCCGACGCCGCCCGCGCCCTCTATCGCGAAGCCAAGAAGCCCATGGTCAAGCGGTCGTCCTGGCTCGGCGAGAATCACAAGACCATGGTGTTGTTCGCCAGCATGCTGGTCGCGCAGACGCCGCTGTATTTCCTGGTCTACGTCGGAGTCGTCCTGAACGTCGTCCTCGCGCTCAACATCCACGCCCAGATGCGCGGCAACACCCGCCTGGTCGCGCGGCTCGAAGCGCTTTGGAGTGGCGGAGGCTAGAGCGCGTTCCGCAAAAGTGGACCCCGGTTTTGCGGTAAGAACGCGCTCAAACTCTTGAATCTAGAGCACGATTCAACGATCAGACGATTCCGTCT
>FTHA01001361.1_pt1 | contig 23570 bp, 19 predicted proteins | sample 1640771 | NCBI WGS metagenome assembly FTHA01 (sample SAMEA3914789, study PRJEB12502) | metagenome | biome: forest; material: soil | place: Canada | collected 2011-07-03 | depth 0.3 m | reverse complement strand
GCGTCGTCGACAGGGTCTGGATCTGGGTGGTGGTGAACTCACCCACGTCCGTGGTGTTCAGGCCCGACAGTTGCGTCGTGGTCAGGCCGCGGACCTGTGTCGCGTTGAGCGACTGGACCTGGGTGGTGTTGAGCTCGGAGACGTTGGTGGCGCTGAGCGCCGCCAGCTGCGTCGAGTTCAGGGCGCCGAGGTTGGCGGTGGACAGCTCGTCGATGACCGTGGTGGTCAGGCCGGCGGCCTGGGTCGTGGTCAGACCCGAGAGCTGCGTCGTCGCGAGGCCCTGGACCTGGGTGGTGTCGAGCGCGTCGATATTGGTGGTCGAGAGACGGCCGATCTGGGTCGACGTCAGGGAGTCGATCTGCGTCGTCGTCAGGTTGCCGAACACCGTCGTCGTCAGGTTCGCCGCCTGGGTGGTGGTCAGGCCACGCAGCTGCGTCGTCGACAGACCCTGCGTCTGGGTGGTGTCGATGCTGTTCAGGTTGGTGGTGCTGAGCGAACCGAGCTGGGTGGAGCTCAGCGCGTCGATCTGCGTGGTCGACAGCTTGCCGAAGTCGGTGGTCGACAGACCGCTGAGTTGGCTCGTCGTCAGGCCGCCGACCTGGGTGGTCGACAGGGTCTGGATCTGGGTCGTGTCCAGGGCGTCCAGGTTGGTTGAGGACAGGGCCGCGAGCTGGGTGTTGGTCAACACCTGCACCTGGGTGGTGGCGAGGGCGTTGATGTTGGTCGAACCCAGGGCGCTAAGCTGCGTGGTCGCGAAACCCTGCACCTGGGTCGTCGTGAACTCGCCTACGTCAGTGGTGTGGAGACCCGAAAACTGCGTCGTGGTCAGGCCGCGCACCTGGGTGGTGTTCAGGGCCTGGATCTGGCTGGTGTTGAGTTCCGAGAAATTGGTCGAGGTCAGGGCCGCCAGTTGCGTTGAGCTGAACGCCGACATGTTGGCGACGGACAACTCGTCGATGATCGTCGTGGTCAGGCCCGCGATCTGCGTGGTCGTCAGCTTGCTGATCTGCGTGTTGGTGAGCGCCTGGATCTGCGTCGTATCGAGCGCGTCCAGATTCGTGGTCGACAGCGCGGACAGCTGGGTCCCGGTCAGGGAGTCGATCTGCGTGGTCGTCAGTTCACCGATTTCCGTATCGGAAAAGGCGCGGATCTGAGTGGTGGTGACGCCCTGGAGGTTCGTGGTGGAGATCGACTGGATCTGGGTGGTGTTGAATTCATTGAAGTCGGTGGTGGAGAGGGCGCCCAGTTGGGTCGAGCTGAGCACGCTGACGTGGGACGTATCGAGCGCGTCGATCTGGGTCGTGGTGAAGGAGTTGATCTGCTGGCCGCTGAGGGCGACAAGCTGGGCCGTGTCAAATACGACTGTACTTTGCAGATGCGGTATCTGGGTTGCGGTGAGCCCGCGAACCTGGGTGGTCGAGAGAGCGTGAAGCTGGGTCGCGTCCAGAACGCCGATCCCGCTCGTGTTGATGGCGGCGACCTGGGTGGACGTCAGCGGCTGCAGGTCAGTCGTCGTCAGATTCTGGATGACCGTAGTCGCCAGCAGACTGATCTGAGCCGGAGTTAGCGTTGAGATCGGCATAGGGCCCCATCCTGGTTGGGAACGCGTCGTGACGATCAGCCGGCGCACTTAGCAGAGTTAAGCTGGTGCGCTGGCGCTAAGCTCTCGTTATCCACGGCACATTAACCACGACCCCCTATACCTAGATTCCCTTTCAAAAGGTTACGGACCCCCGACGCCTTGTACAGTCAGGGGATTCTCCGGTCTGAGGGCGCGGACTTTTCGCTTGAATTTACCGTGGACCGACCTCAGCTGACCGAGCGCTCCGCAGCATTACGCCGCAGGTCCCGAATCACTGTCCTATGCTGGGTAGGGGCGTAGATTTCCGTGGCCATCCGGCCAGGGCGATCGGCGCAATGCGGTCGGACAGACATGCACGGCTCAACCCGCCAGGGGATGGTGAAGCGCGCGGCAGTCGGCCATCCGCCGGGACCCGCGTTGGCGCGCAGCCCACGACAGACCTTTCCCTCAACCTTATCCAGATGTGCGAATGCAACTCCATAAGCGAATACTGGTGACGGGGGGCGCGGGTTTTATCGGCTCGTTTCTCTGCGAACGTCTGCTCGCCGCGGGTCATGAAGTTCTCTGCGTGGACAACTTCTTCACGGGGACCAGGGCGAACGTCTCGGCGTTGATGTCGAACCCGATGTTCGAGCTCATGCGACATGATGTCACATTTCCCCTATACGTTGAGGTAGACGAGATTTACAATCTCGCCTGCCCGGCATCGCCGATCCACTATCAGTTCGATCCCGTCCAGACGACGAAAACGAGCGTACATGGCGCGATCAATGTGCTGGGTCTGGCCAAACGGACGCGTGCAAAAATCCTCCAGGCCTCCACATCCGAGGTCTACGGCGACCCGTCCATGCATCCGCAGTCCGAGGAGTACTGGGGCAACGTCAATCCGATCGGACCGCGCTCCTGTTACGATGAAGGCAAGCGATGCGCCGAGACGCTGTTCTTCGATTACTGGCGTCAGCACAAGCTCCGGATAAAGGTCGCCCGCATCTTCAATACCTATGGTCCGAGGATGCATCCGAACGACGGTCGGGTTGTGTCCAATTTCGTGGTGCAGGCCCTGCAGGGCGAACCGATCACCATCTATGGCAGCGGGCTGCAGACGCGGGCCTTCTGTTACGTTGACGATCTCGTGGATGGGCTGATGCGCCTCATGGCCTCAGCAGACGAGATCACCGGGCCGATCAACCTGGGCAATCCCGCGGAGTTCACGATGCGGGAACTGGCCGAACTGGTGATCGAGCTCACCGGCAGCGCGTCGACGCTGAACTTCCATCCGTTGCCGCCGGACGACCCGAAGCAGAGGCGCCCCAACATTTCCAAAGCAGAATCCATATTGGACTGGCGGCCCAACGTGGCGTTGCGGCAGGGGCTGGAAAAGACCATCGCCTATTTCGATACGTTGCTGAGCGATTCCAACGCCCGTACAGCCACCTTGACGCGGTGATCCTCACGGGGCTCGCGGCGCCGCTGCGCTCGGGCCCCTTCTTGAAGCGCCGGGCCCTGGGCTAAAGTGGGACCAGCCCTCGGAGTGAGCGCCAATATACCTAACATCGACTTAGGGGCGCCCCGGTTACCCATCGTTTACCCCGGATTGCCATAATAAATTCGGCAGTCCCTCCGGTAATCGTCCCACGTATGTTTGAGAATACTACAACCAGGACGGTGGCGAACGACGCGTCCGGGGACGACCGGGCCGCCTCGTTGCTGGCGATCATGGGGGATAGCGTCCGTCGGTCGCTCGGCTGCACGGCCCTTTTCGACGAGACGAGCCGGTTCCTGGCCGTCAGCGCGGCCTGGGCCGCAGCCTGCGGCTTTGAGGGCGACCGCCATATCGGCCGGCCCGTCGCCGAGCTGGTCTCCAACCTGACGCCCGACGCCATCGAGCGGCACCTGCGGGCGAGCGGGGGCGAGCCGGCGCTGAGCGAAGCGGAGGTTTTCACTGACTCCACCGGCCGGAGCCGGATATTCCAGTGCGAATATCGGCCCCTGTTCGGTGAGGCCGGGTCGCCAGGCCCATATTGCATCAACGCCTTTGACGTCACCTCGCTCATCGAGGCCCGTCACCGCGCCCAGGCGGACTCAAAGTGGCTGGAACGAGCCCTCGACGCCGCCCGCATCGGCGTCATCGAGATCGACTACCTCAGCCAGACGATCTGGAATTCAACCGAGGCCGTCAACATCCTGGGCGAGCCGGCCCACTTCGGCGAACCGAAGACGCGCGCATGGCCCATGTGCCATCCGGATGACCGCGACCGCCTTGATCGACACCTCAGCAACCCGTCGCCCGGCCGGCTGGAACCCATTGATTTCCGGATCGTCCGGCCGTCAGGTGAAACGCGCTGGATCGAAATCCGAAGCCTGATTGAATTCGCGCCGAAAGGGGCGCCCGTCAGGGTCACCGTGCTGGTGACCGATATCGACGAGCGCAAGCGGCAAGACCTCGCCCTCGCCCAGACCCGTCAGGAACTGCAGGTCAACGTCGAGCGGCTGAATCTGGCGCTGGGCGGCGCACGCGCGGGCGTCGCGGAGTTCGACTTCAAAGCTAAGCAGATCTGGTGTTCACCGCAATTCGTGGAATTGACGGGTCGATCGCTGGCCTTCGAGGACTTCGACAGCGACGTGTGGCCAATGTGCCACCCAAACGACCACGCCAAGTTCCGCGCCGTTGTCGGGAACTGGACCCAGAGTCATCACGAACCGTTCGACTTTCGCATCCTGCTGCCATCGGGCGACATTCGGTGGGTCGAAGCGCATGGCATGCGCGAGCTGGACGCTACCGGCGCGCCGACGCGCGTGGTGGCGCTTCTGCTGGATATCGATGAACGCAAACGGCAGGAGTTGGCGCTTGGAGAAGCGCGGCGACAGGTCCAGGTCAACGCTGAACGCTTGCGTCTGGCCCTCGACGCCGCGGGCGCTGGCGTCTTCGAGACCAATTTCAAGACCGGGACCTTCTGGTGCTCGCCCCAGTTGACCAAGATCATCGGCGCGGAACTCACCTTCGAGGAGGCCTGCCGCGCATGGCCGATGATCCATCCGGAGGACGCCGCGCGACTCGACACCATGGCGGGCGAGGCGATGCAGTCGGGCGGCGCCCACTGCATGGAAATGCGGATCGTGCTGCCGTCGGGAGACGTACGCTGGATTGAGACCTGCATTGAGAACCACGGCGGCGCAGTCGGGGATGCGGAACGCGTGGTCGGCCTTGTGCTCGACATCGATGATCGCAAGCGCCAGGAATTCGCCCTGGTCGACGCCCGGCGGACGGCCCAGGCGGCGGTGGAGATCAAGTCCCAGTTTTTGGCCAACATGAGCCATGAACTGCGCACGCCGATGAACGGCGTGTTGGGCGTCCTGCACCTGCTGTCGAACGAGCCCCTGTCCGTCCGCGGCGGCAAGTTGCTGAAGGAAGCCGACAACTGCGGCCGGATGCTGGCCCAGCTCCTGAACGACATCGTCGACTTCTCAAAGATGGAAGCCGGACGGCTGGAACTGGCCCCCGAACCCGTCAATCCGGCGGAGGCCCTGGAAGGGGTCGCCAGCCTGTTGCGCGCGGACGCGGTCAACAAAGGCCTGGAGCTTCGGACCCTTGTCTCAGGCGACGCTTCAGTGCTGGTCGACCCCGTCCGCCTGCGGCAAATCCTCTTCAATCTCATCGGCAACGCCGTAAAATTCACTGATCGAGGCCACGTCGAGGCGCGTCTGTCCGTACACGGAGATTCGAGTGGCGGCATGCGCCTGCGCCTGGAAGTCGAGGATACGGGCATCGGCATCCCGGAGGCCGCACAGGCCTCTCTGTTCCAGAGATTCCAACAGGCCGACGGCTCGACTTCCCGGCGCTTCGGCGGCGCTGGTCTGGGCCTGGCCATTGTCCGGTCGATCGCAGGGCTGATGGGGGGCGAGGTCGACCTGTCGAGCGTCGAGGGCGAAGGGTCGCTTTTCTGGTTCGACGCTCCGGTCCTTGTGGCGACGGCCGCGGCGGAAGCAGACGCCCAGGATGAAGGATCGATCGAAGGGCGCAGGATCCTTTTGGTCGAGGACAACGCCGTCAATCGCATGGTGATCTGCAAGATGCTGGAAGCGCTCGGCGCTCGCGTAGACACGGCGTGCGACGGTGTGGACGGCCTGGAGGCGGTGCAGACCGGCCGCTACGATCTGGTGCTGATGGACGTGCAGATGCCTCGCATGAACGGTGTGGAGGCGACTCGGCGCATTCGGGCGCTGCCCGGGCCTTTCGGGCGGACGCCGATCGTGGGGCTGACCGCCAACGCTCTGGACCATCAGTGGCGCAGCTACAGGTCCGCCGGCATGGACGCCGTCGTGGCCAAGCCGGTCTCCCCCGCCGCGCTCATCAAGGCGCTCGTCCAGCTGAGCCCGGCGGCGGCGCCCGATGCCGTGTCTACGGGTTGATTCTCGTTACTCGGCCGGCGCCGACGGCACGCGCTCGAGCCAGGCTTCCCGCCAATACAGGGTGTTGCTGCGGGGGCAGTTCTTCACGCAGGAACCTTTGCAGACAAGGGTCTTGAGCGCGACGGTGTCCTTCAGCCGGACCATCTGGCCGGTCTCTTCCAGGATGATCTTGCGGACCGGGAAATCGACCTCGAAGACGCCGTTGATATAGCGGCTCATTTCGGGCTCGAATGACAGGCCGAAATTCTTGCCGGCGGGCCCGAGCGTCTGCTGGATCTCGTCCGCCGACTTCACCCGGACCCGTTCGCCGGGTTGCAGGCCAAGGGCGCCGTTGGCGTTGCGCACGGCCGTCCCGACGAGGGCGCCGATCTCGGGGAGGTCGAAACTCGCACGCAGCCGGTTGACCACGGTCCGCCAGATGATCCCGACCAATCCCGCCGCCGTCAGCTGACCGCGCGCGACATCGGTCGCAAGGTGCCTGAGGTCCCAGCGGGGCAGGACCTCCGTCGCCCCCGCCAGCACCGTCGACTGGCAGACATAGCGATCGTCCTGGCGCGTCGGATAGCTCAGGAGGCGAAGCTGTGCGCTCGCCTCCCGGCGCGGATCGGCGCGGGTCGCCGGCGCGGACTCCTCCACGGGACGCAGCCAGGCTTCCTTCCAGAAGAACATGCAATTGCGCTGGCAGCCGTCATGTCGTCCGCCGTCGCACCGCGCATTCTCGAGCAGCACCGTGGAGTGCATCCGGCGAAGGCCGTGGCCTTCCACGCAGGTCTTCTCGGCGCGCCGGTACACCCGCATGCGGACGCCGCAGAACCGGATCATTTCCGGCATGAAGGGTACGCCGTCCAGCCGTCCATCGGCGTCGAGGGTGGCCTGAATCTCTTCGGCGCTGCGCACCTCGACCAGAACGCCTATCGACAGCTCACGGACATTCTTGCGGCCGTCGATCTCGCGCACGGCGGCGGTCGAGGCTGGGGAGGCGAGTCCTTCGGGATTGGACCTGAAGTCGGCGGTTTCGATCTTACCCATGACGGTACTTCATCTGTGACGTTTGTCCGCAGCCGGTCGAGGCCGCGCGAGCCTTCACGGCGATGGTGAAGCGGCCCGTGGTTCGGCGCGACAGTCGCCACACCCTCGATATCGAGCGTTGGGCCTGCCAACGCAGGGAGGTGTCGGTCGCCTTCAGGCGCCCGGTCACCGCCCGCCGGGTCGAAGTCGCGTCTACTGCCTGCTTCACTGGGTCGGCGTAGAATTGCGCGATCTTGTCCGAGGCCATTCCGGGGGTGGACAGCCAGGCGGGGACGTGGAGGCCGGACAATTGGCGCACGTCTGTGAGCGCGCGGGTGACGCCCATGCCCGTGGCCGGGCAGGACGTCCGGAACGCGTCGCCGATCAGGACCACGCCGGGCGCGATGTGGCCTTCGGCTTCGTAGAGGTCCGTGGCCCGGATCTCCACCGGGGAAGTGACGGAGATCTCGCCAAGCTTGGCCCCGAAGCCCGGCAGAACCTGCATGAGGCTGGCCACCGGATCGTCGCGGAACGCCCTGGTCCATGGATCGCGCGGATCGTGATAGGCGAACAGATTGACCCGGGTCGCATTCCCCATCGGGAAGAGGCTTACAAAGGCGATTCGGTCCCCGGCGCGCGTGCCCTCACCGACCATGGTCATGAATGGAAACGCGGCGCGGTCCTTAGGTCTGATGCTGAGGCCGATGGTTACGGAATGACGTTCGCTCAGCATCCGCCGGCGTATGCCCAGCGGCGCAAGCAGCTTCTGGCAGCTGCCCGTCGCCAGCACGATCAGGCGCCCTTCGACGACGGCGCCGCCGGCCAAGGTCAGGCGCTGCTCACCCTCGCCGGTTTCGAGCCGGGAGGCCCGGCCTTGCATGAAGGCGACGCTGTCCGGCCAGGCGGCGCGAACGGCGTTGACCATATGGTCGTAGCGGAGACCTCGATTGACCAGGCCATCGCCCCGGGCGTCGTCGCCGCGCGTGGCCCGCTCCGCCGCTTCCAGCTGGTCGAGGGCGTCGAGTTCATTCAATAGGGCGAGTTGCTCGGCGGAGAACTTCTCGCACCGGAAGTCCCGAGGATAGCTCGCCCGCGGATCGACGATCACGACGTTCAGGTCGCGGCGGGCCAGCGCCAGCGCCAGCAGGGACCCGGCGATACCGGCGCCCACGATGATCACGTCCGCGCGTGTGGGCGGCGGTGCGGCCGGGACGGCGGCGTCCAGGTGAGCGGTGGCCTCGTGACGGCCATTTTGATCTCGGTCCAGGGTCATCGATTTCGGCCGTTAAGGGTCCGCATACCAATATGAGACAGGCGGCGAGCGCCGCGCCCTTGCCCAGCAACGGCCGCGCCAGCGTCACTGTCCACGTCCCGCCCCACTGGAATCGCGCGCCACGACCGCTAAGGTGGACAGGCGAGACACAGCGTCGATCAGGCGCGGGGAAGGAAGCGAAGATGGCGGGATCCTGGAGGATGCTCGCGGCGGCGGGCGCTGCGCTGCTGGGCCTGGCGGCCGTGCAGCCGGCCACGGCGGAGACGGCTGCAGCGTGTGATCGGGCGTGCCTCGGGGGCCTTCTCGATGACTATCTGGCGGCCCTGAAAGCGCACGACCCGTCGCGCCTGCCCCTGGCCAGGGACGTCAAATTCACCGAGAACGACGTGCCGCTGGCCGTGGGTGACGGCCTCTGGAACACCGTCGACGGGATCGGCGACTACAAGCTGCCCTTTATCGACCCGCAGGACGGTCAGGCAGGGCTCTTTGGCGTGGTTGTCGAAGACGGCAAGCCGGCGCACCTGATGGTCCGGCTGAAGGTCGAGGACCGGCGGATCACAGAGATCGAGACCATCGTCCTCAGGCCCGCGGACAACCTCGGATTCGGCCGTCCGCAGGACATGAAGCCGCGCCAGGCGCTTTACGAAGATGTGCCGGCGGCCGATCGCCTGACCCGCGTCCAGCTGGTCTCGATCGCCAACTCCTATTTCGAGACGTTGCAGCAGAACCACGGAGTCGTGTTCGCGCCCTTTGCAGCCGACTGCAACCGCATCGAAAGCGGCATCCAGACCACCAACAACAACACGCCCAACCCCACTGGGCGGCCGGACCCGGGCATCAAGAAACTGGGCTGCGAAGCGCAGTTCAAGACGGGCTTCTTCCGCTTTGTCACCAACATCCGCGATCGGCGTTTTGTCGTTGTGGATCAACAGAAAGGGCTGGTCTACGCCGCCGTATTTTTCGACCACAGAGGCGACATGCGCAAGGTGAAGCTGACCGACGGCCGGGTGGTCGACGCCCAGTACGATACGCCCTGGACCTGGGAGATCGGCGAGCTGTTCAAGATCAGGGACGGCAAGCTGCACGAGATCGAGGCGCTGGTGATGAAGGCGCCCTACGCCATCCAGGACGTCTGGTCAGATCACCCGAGATGGCAGCCATCACATTGATTCATAACAGGAAATAGTCCATGCGCCAATTCCATGTCCTGGCCGCGGCCGTCGGCCTCCTGGCCCTGGCGCCGGCCGCCCACGCCGCGGACGCCTGCGCGCCCGAAGGCAAGATCAGCTACCTCTGCGGACCGAAGAACGTAGAGGACATGGCCCTCATGAAGGGCGGACGCTGGATCATCGCCAGCGGCATTGTCGGTCCCGGCGATACGGCCGGACAGCTCTACCTCATCGATGCGGACAAGCAGGCCGCCCGGACCCTGACCCCGGACCTCTCGGGCCCGGCGCGGGCGCCCTACGCCGCCTGCCCCGGCGCGCCGGACCCCGCCAGGTTCGCGCCGCACGGCGTCGCCCTGAGGCCAGGCGCCCGCGGCAGGAGCACCCTCTATGTGGTCAACCACGGCGGCCGGGAGTCCATCGAGGTGTTCGACGTGGACGCCTCGGCGGGCGAGCCGGCCGTGCGCTGGATCGGCTGCGTGGTGCTGCCCGAAGGCGTGTCCGGCAACGCCGTGGCCCCCCTGCCCGGCGGCGGCTTCGTGGCCACCAAGTTCGAGACGGCCAACGATCCCCAGGCCTTCCAGAAGATGGAAGCGGGCGTGAAGGACGGCTTGCTCTACGAGTGGTCACCAAAAACCGGCTTCAAGCCGGTCCCGGGCAGCGGCATGTCCGGCGCCAACGGCGTCGAGGCCTCCGCCGACGGCAAATGGCTGTTCGCCAACGCGTGGCCGGAGAAGCGGGTGATCCGCTTCCGCCGGGGCTCCAGCGCCCAGCCCGTTGCGGTGAAGGTGGACTTCCTGCCGGACAACATCCGCATGGCGCCGGACGGCAAGCTGCTGGTGACCGGCCAGGCCAGCGACATGGCGACCCTGCTCAGCTGCAAGACCGATCGCTGCCCGCACGCCTGGACCGTGATCAAGCTCGACCCCGTCACGCTGAAGGTCACGCCTGTGCTGCAGGTGGACGGCACCCAGGCCTTCAGCGACGCCACCGTCGGCATCCAGGTGGGCGGGCGGATCTGGGTCGGGACCTACCGCGGCGACCGGGTGGCCGTGGCGTCCCGCTAGAGCACCGCCGCGAACTGCTCGGCGATCCAGTCGGCCTGGTCCTCGGTGATGATCAGGGGCGGAGCGATGCGGATGGTGTGGTCGTGGGTCTCCTTGCAGAGCAGCCCCCGCGCCGCCAGGCGTTCGCAGTAGGCGCGCGCGCCGCCGGCCTCTTCGTGCAGCTCCACCGCGATCAGGAGGCCCCGGCCCCGGACCTCCTTCACCGAGTCGAAGCCCCCGCCCCTCAGGTTCGCCATCAGGCGTTCGCCCATCCGGTCGGCGTTGTCGATCATGCCCTCCTCGACCAGCACCTTCAGCGACATGCGCGCGACCGCGCAGGCCAGGGGGTTGCCCCCGAAGGTCGAGCCGTGCTCGCCGGGCTTCAGAACCCCAAGCACCTCGCTGTTCGAGAGCACCGCAGAGACCGGATAGAAGCCGCCGCCCAGCGCCTTGCCCACCAGCGTCAGGTCGGACTCGATCCCCTCGTGCTCTTCGGCCAGGAGGCGGCCGGTGCGGCCGAGTCCGGTCTGGATCTCGTCCAGGATCAGGATGACATTGTGGCGCGTACAGATCTCACGGGCGGCCTTCAGATAGCCCGTCGGCGGGACGATGACCCCGGCCTCGCCCTGGATCGGCTCCACCAGGAAGGCGACGGTGTCTGGCGTGATCGCCGCCTCCAATGCCTCGGCGTCGCCGTAGGGCACGATGCGGAAGCCCGGCGTGAACGGCTCGAAGCCCCGCCGTGAGCCCTCGTCGGTGGAGAAGCTGATGATCGACAGGGTGCGGCCGTGGAAATTGTCGGCGCAGACGATGATCTCGGCCCGGCCCGGCGCCACGCCCTTGACCTGGTAGCCCCACTTGCGCGCCACCTTCAGCGCCGACTCCACCGCCTCGGCGCCCGAGTTCATCGGCAGCGCCTTGTGCGAATGGGTCAGGGCGCAGAGCTCCTCATAGAACAGCGGCAGCTGGTCATTGCGGAAGGCGCGGGAGGTGAGGGTCAGGCGCGAGGCCTGCGCGATCATGGCCTGCAGGATCCGGGGATGGCAGTGCCCCTGGTTCACCGCCGAATAGGCCGACAGGCAGTCCATGTAGCGGCGGCCCTCGACGTCCCAGACGTAGGCGCCTTCCCCGCGGCTCAGCACCACGTCCAGCGGCTTGTAGTTCTTGGCGCCGTAGCGGCTCTCGGCCTCGATGAGGGCGGCGATGGAGGGGGAGGCGGCGCGGTCCATGAGCGCGGCGTCGGTCATGAGAAGGCTCCTTGGGTCTGGGGCTGGGCGGCCGGGACGGGGGCGAGGTCCAGGCGCAGGGTCATGCAGAAGGCCCCTCCGCCGGAGAGGATGAAGGGCGCCAGATCGACTTCGCGGACACGGTAGCCGCGCTCGGTCAGCACGGCCCTGAGCCGCTGCGGCGCCTCGGCCATCACCACATCGCGTCCGAGGCTCACGGCGTTGACGCAGAAGGCGGCGGCCGCATCCGGCGCCGCCTCGATCAGCTGATCTGCGGCGACCCGGTCCCGGATGCGCCGCAGGGCCTGCGGCGTGAAGGCCGGCGGGAAGTAGAGAATCTCACCGCCGCTCAGCGGGCAGAAGCAGGTGTCCAGGTGATAGAAACGGGGCGTCGCCAGCTCCAGCGCCACGACCTCGCGGCCGAACACACGCGCCGCCTCCCGCGCCGCCTCAGCGTCCGAGCGGGGCCCATAGCCGGCCCAGAACATCCCCCGCGTAGCGTCCCAGATGCAGTCGCCGGCGCCTTCCTGGACCAGGCCGCGCGGCAGCTCGACCACCTCGCGGATGGCGCCGCGCCGGACCAGGGCCTCGAAGCCGGACCTGAAGTAGGCCTCCTCCCCTCGCCGCTCGGCGCAGCGGAACCGGGCCAGCAGAGCGCGGCCATCCAGGACCACGGCGGCGTTGGCGGGGAACACCATGTCCGGCCAGCCGGCCGCGCCTGACATCACCTCGATCCGGGCGCCGGCGTCCAGAAGCGCGCCGCGCAGAGCGTCCCAGGCCAGGCGGGCGGAGCGGCGGTGGCCGGCCTCGTCCAGCAGCCAGTCGCCCGGCCGCATCCAGGGATTGATGGCGTAGCGCACGTCGAAGTGCGCCGGATCGGTCATCAGAATCGTCGGGGACGCGGGCGACATACGTGGCTCCAGGCGGGGCGGGACCTGACCAGCGTGCGCCAGGACCGCGCTAGCGAAAAGCCAGCAGACTGCTCGATAGTGGCTAGCCTTCTAGCGATATGATAACTTGAGCTGACACTTCGCCACGGAGCCAAGGGCATGGATGACCTCGATCACCGGCTGATCGCGCTCCTGCGCGAGGACGGGCGCATGCCCGCCGCGGCCCTGGCCAAGGCCCTGAAGGTCTCGCGTGGAACCGTGCAGAACCGCATCGACCGCCTGACCGCCGACGGGGTCGTGCTGGGTTTCACCGTGCGGCTGCATCCGGAAGCCGACCGCGGGCGGGTGCGCGCCATCATCAGCATCGCGGTGGAGGGCCGCCGGGCGCCCGGCGTGCTGCGCGCGCTGAGGGGCTTCCCGGAAGTGGAGGTGGTGCACATGACCAACGGCCGCTGGGACATGGTCGCCCAGCTCTCCGCCGCCGATCTCTCAGCCTTCAGCCGGGTGCTGGACGCCATCCGCCTGGTCGAGGGGATCAGCTCCAGCGAGACCAGCCTGCTGTTGGAAACCCACCGGTTCTGAGGGCCGCCGTCAACGCACCGGCGGGATGAAGGGCTGGACCACGGCCTGGAAGGACGCCAGGTCCTCGCACCTCGAGGAATGGGCGGCCAGGGCGGGCCAACGGCCAAGGCGCTGGATCTCCGGATGGGCCTCGCCGAGGAAGGCCACGGCGCAGGCGACCGCGATATCCGCGTGGCCCAGGGTTTCACCCAGCCAATAGGTCGTTGACCGCCCCGCCCGGTCCGCCTCCAGCGCGTCCAGCACGCCGCCGACCTGCAGCTCGCAGCGCGCGATCCAGACTTCGGAGGTCTCCTGGTGCAGGATGCGCTCGTAGACCAGGCTGACCATCTTGTCGCAGAGCCCCGTCGCCAGGGCGCAGATCCTCAGGGCGGACCGTCGCTCAAGCCCATCAGGGGCGATCAAGGCCTTCTGCGGACCGGCCAGTTCGTCCAGCCAGTCCAGGATCGCCGAACTTTCGACCAGCACCTCGCCGTCGTCCAGAACGAGGGTCGGCACGCGCCTGAGGGGGCTGTAGGCCGCGATCCTGTCCCCATCGCGGAAGGTCGACCACGGCCGGTGCTCGTAGGCGAAACCATAGGTCCGCAGCGCGACGGCGACGCGGCGCACGAAGGGCGAGTCGTACTGGCCGATGAGGATCATGGCGGGCTCCCGAGCCGCCCTCCTATGGCCTTCCCGTCCCCGCGAAAAGTGGCGTCAGTCCAGGAGCCGCAGAGATCCCGTGATCAGATCGATGCGGGCGGCGTCGTCGGGGCCGATGCCGAGCGCCGTCGCCGTGCCGGCGGCGACGACCGTGCGGCCGGCGTCCCGCACCACGGCGGCGGAGAGACCCGCGCGCGACGCCTGCTCGGCCAGATCCTGGAGGGCGGCGGCGGAGTCGCAGGCCAGGACGATCTTGGCCATGCCGGCCTCGAACCAGGCCCTCTGCAGCGCGGGCTTGGCGCCGACCAGCGCCAGGATCGCGGCATGGGCGACCTGGGCGGCCAGCTTGCCCGGCGGCAGGCCAAGCGAGCGATCGACGACGATCACCTGCTTGAAGCGTCCAGAGGTCTGCGGGCCGTCGTCCGTCACCTGGAACTCCACGGTCGGGATGCGATTCTAGGGACAGCCATCCTCGCACAGCTTGGCGGCGCACCCCGCCAGGAACCCTCCTGAGACCTGTTGGTTGACTCTGGATCCGAGGAGCACGCCGCCATGGACGCCAAGACAGACATCCTGACCCCGGCCGCCAGGCTGGCGCGAGAGAATCCGGTCCGGATCCTCAACGAGAGCGCCGACTACCGCACGGCGCGCACCGCTTTGCTGGCGGAGGAAATCGAACTCCGCCGCCACATCGAGCACATCGCCGCTCGGCGCCGCGCCCTGCCGCCGGGCGGGGCGGTGACGGGCGACTACCGCTTCCAGGGCGAAGACGGCCCTGCCGACCTCGCCGGCCTGTTTCGCGACCGGCAGACCCTCGTTGTCTACAGCTACATGTTCGGGCCCGAGCGGGAGCGCCCCTGCCCCATGTGCACGAACTTGCTGGGCGCCTGGGAAGGCAACGCCGCCGACATCGGCCAGCGCGTGTCCCTGGTCGTGGTCGCCCGCTCCCCGATCGAGCGCCTGGTCGCCTGGAAGCGCGACCGCGGCTGGAAGGACCTGCGTCTGCACACCGACCTCAACGAGGCCTACTCCCGGGACTATTTCGGGTTGCTGCCCGACGGTTCGGAAATCCCGGCCCTCAATGTCTTCACCCGCCGGGACGGGACCATCCGCCACTTCTGGTCCGGCGAAATGTCGGGCTCCACCGCCGATCCCGGCCAGGACCCGCGCGGCGCGCCGGACCCCGCCCCGCTCTGGATGGTGCTGGACTGCACGCCGGAAGGCCGTGGGGAGGACTGGTATCCGAAGCTCGACTACGACCGCTGAGCCGCGGGCCGCCAGGGGTCATGGTAGCGTCGCCAGGAACGCCATGACCGCCCCCCGCGCGGCCGGCTCGTCCAGCATGGGCGCGTGGCCGACGCCGGGGACTTCGGCGAACACCGCCTTGGGCGCGGTGCGGCGCATGCGGACGACGGTCCTGGGCTCCAGGAGGTCCGACGTCTCGCCGCGGATCACCAGCACGGGCCGCTTGCGGGCAAGCCGGGTCCACAGGGGCCACAGGTTGGCCGGCGGCGCTCCCGCGCCCGCCCTGATCGGGACGGCGATGGCCGGATCGTAGTCGAGCACCGGGCGGCCGGCGTCGTCTTCGCGGAACAGACGGCGCGCCATGGCGTCCCAGTCGCGTCGCCCATAGTGCGGCAGGGCGCGCCCGTTGAGCAGGCGCACATAGCGCGCGGCCTGTTTCCAGTCCGCCGCTTCGGCGGGGCGGCCGACGAACTCCCCGATCCGGGCCAGGCCCGCGGAAGCGATCTGAGGTCCGATGTCGTTCAGCACGGCGGCTGCGACCAGATCGCTCTTCATCGTGGCCAGGACCATGGTGATGATCCCGCCCATGGAGGCGCCGATGAACACGGCGCGGGAGATCGCCAGGGCCGTCATCAGCGCTGCGACGTCCGCCGCATACACGGCGGGCTGATAGTGCTCGGGATGGGGGTCCCAGGCGGATCCCCCCCGACCCCGGACGTCCACCGCCAGGACCCGCCGGCCCGTCGCCGCGATGGTGGGCGCCAGATCGTCGAAGTCGCGGGCGTTGCGGGTCAGGCCGTGCAGGCAGATCACCGGCGTCAGGGCCGGACCCGGGGCGGCCGCATAGTCGCGGGCGTGCAGGTCCAGGCCGTCCGCCGAGCGCCAGGTGCGGTCCGCGAAGCGCCTCGCCGGGTCACTCCTGGATTTGCTCAGGAACATCGCCTCCTCCAGGGCGCAGGATAGCGCCGCCGCGGCCATCCTAGTGGAACCTTGTGCATTGCAACATGTTTGCCGTTGGCAGACCTTGAAGACCGCGCCTCGCGTCCCGACGTGAGCCCTTCGTCCGCCCCACAGGACCCTGAAATGCCGCCGACCAGTCTCGACCCGGAAGCCCGCCGCGTGCTCGTTCTGCAGGGCGGCGGCGCGCTCGGCGCCTATCAGGCCGGCGTCTACGAATCCCTGGCGGCGGCCGACATCCAGCCGGAGTGGGTCGCCGGCATCTCGATCGGCGCCGTCAACGCCGCGATTATCGCGGGCAATCCGCCCCAGACGCGACTGGAACGTCTTCGGGAGTTCTGGGAGCTGGTGTCCTCCAGGCCCGCCGTCCCGGCGCCGCCCGCCCAGTTCGGCGACCGGATCCGCTCGCTGGTGAGCGAGGCCAACGCCGCCGCGATCACCGCCTTCGGCGTGTCCGGATTCTTCAGCCCGCGGTTCCCGCCAGCGGCGCTGTATCCGCCCGGCTCGCCCGAGGCGCTCAGCGTCTACGACACTGCGCCCCTGCGCCAGACCCTGGAGCGTCTGGTCGATTTCGACCGCATCAACGCAAAGGCGATCCGACTGAGCGTCGGGGCGGTCAACATCAAGACGGGCAACTTCACCTATTTCGACAACACCCAGCGCAGGATAGGGCCCGAGCACATCATGGCGTCCGGCGCCCTGCCCCCCGGCCTGCCGCCCATCGAGATCGACGGCCAGTTCTACTGGGACGGCGGCATCGTCTCCAACACCCCGCTGCAGTACGTGCTGGACGAGCAGGGGCCCGAGCCCCTGGTGATCTTCCAGGTGGACCTGTTCAGCTCCCGCGGACGCATGCCGCGCACCCTGATGGAGGTGGCCGAACGCGAGAAGGACATCCGCTTCTCGAGCCGCACGCGCCTGAATACCGACGCCAACATGCGCATCCACGAGCTGAAGGCCGCGCTGCGCCTGCTCCTCGAGCGCCTGCCCCCGGACGTGCGCGACGACGCGGACATCGAGCAGATCGGCGCCCTGGCCAAGGAAGGCGCCGTCACGGTCGTGCAGGTGGTCTATCGCAGCAAGCCCTATGAAGGCGCCTCGCGCGACTACGAATTCTCACGCGAGACCATGACCGAGCACTGGCTCGCCGGCGCCGCCGACATCCGCCGCGCCCTCGCCCAGCGCGACCGCATCGCCCATGCGCCGACCACCTCGCTCGTGGTCGATCCCGGGTGGGCCCCGTCCGACAAGACCCCATCCTGAAGGAGAGCCGCCATGAGCCTGAAGTCCAAGTCCGCCGTCGTAACCGGGTCCACCAGCGGCATCGGCCTGGCCATCGCGCGCGCCCTGGCCAAGGAGGGCGCCAATGTCCTGATCAACGGCTTCGGCGACGCGGCCGCGATCGAAAAGGAACGCGCCGGCATCGAGACCGAATTCGGGGTCAAGGCGATCTATTCGCCCGCCGACATGTCCAAGCCCGCCGAGATCGCCGCCATGATCGCCCTGGCGGAGACGACGTTCGGCGCCGTGGACGTGCTGGTGAACAACGCCGGCATCCAGCACGTGGACCCGATCGAGTCATTCCCCCTCGACAAGTGGGACCAGATCATCGCCATCAACCTGTCCTCCGCCTTCCACGCCATCCGCGCGGCGATTCCGGGCATGAAGGCGCGCGGCTGGGGCCGGATCATCTCCACCGCCTCGGCGCACTCCAAGGTGGGCTCGCCCTTCAAGTCGGCCTATGTGGCGGCCAAGCACGGCATCGCGGGCCTGACCAAGGTCGCGGCCCTGGAGCTGGCGACCCACGGGGTCACCGTCAACTGCATCAGCCCGGGCTATGTCTGGACGCCGCTGGTGGAGCGCCAGATTCCCGACACCATGAAGGCCCGGGGCCTGACCCGCGAGCAGGTGATGAACGACGTCCTGCTGGAGGCCCAGCCGACCAAGGAATTCGTGACCGTCGATGAGGTCGCGGCCCTGGTGCTCTTCCTCTGCCGCGACGACGCCAAGTCCATCACCGGCGCCAACCTCTCCATCGACGGCGGCTGGACGGCGGCGTAGGGGCGGAGGGTCAAATATGTATGGCGTCCCCGGATATCCACCCGGATATCCGGGCAACTCGGCAGGAGCGTCGGCTGCCTACGATCCTCACCCTCGACGAAGCGGCCCATCCCTGCGCCTCCGACATCGTGATGTCAGAATTCTGAGCTGCTTCGCTCATCTACGCAGCTTGGACTTGTGGCGGACGCTCAGCGCTTCAGCTTAGGTTGGGTGGATGTCACTCTTGCAGGCCCAGCTCGCGACTTGTGCTCGCTTCGGCGTCGAGCACTTTCCCACCTTGCCCTCGTCGAAGGTCGGGATCGCGCTGGATGCGCTTGACGGCGGTCGGCCCCTGAACGCGCTCCGCCATTCACCGGAAGGCGACGCCAGCGGCTGGTACATCTGGGCGGGCGAAGAGCTGTCTCAGGCGCCCGACTACTTTACGCCCCTACACGCGAGCCATCTGGGAGTTCTTTGTCCGTCAGTCGTGCCGTACCTCGGCTTGCCTCCCGGATGGCGCTTCTTGATCACGGACGGGCATGAGGACGTCTGGCTTGACGAGGCGCTGCTGGACCTCGCGACCGGACGCGACTGAGCGACCTCACCAGCGGCGACCATCAGCAGCCCCGGCTTTTTACACAGCCTCGACCCGTTGCGGACGTTCGCCGCCACAAGTTAGTGTCGCTTTCGGTGGATTTGCTCGTGACAGGACAGGCCGTGCAGCGAATTGCTCCCAGGCCGGAGATGGCGATCAACGAGCCGGTCATAAACAATTCCATCCAGCCGCAGCATCTCGTCAGCGACATTACGGACGAGAAGGACCTGTTCGTGCTCGCGCACGCAGGCGTTCCGAAGATCGACGCGGCGGAATGGTCGCTGGAAATCTGCGGCATGGTCGGCAAGCCGCTGGCCTATTCCCTTGAACAGCTGAGGCGTTTGCCTCTGCGCCAAGTGACATCCATCCACCGCTGTGCAGGCAATCCGTTCGATCCCACATCCTCCTCGCGACAGATCGCCAATGTCACCTGGACCGGCGTCGATGTGCGCGATCTGCTGGACGCCGCCGGCGTCGATCCCGCAGCCACCCACCTATGGTCCTACGGACTGGAATCGGGGGAATTCTTCGGCCACGAAGTGACCCACTACGTGAAGGACGTTCCTCTTTCCCGCGTCGAGCAGGGTGATGTCCTGATTGCGCTCTCGCTCAACGGGGAAGCGCTGTCGCTGGAACATGGCTTTCCCGCGCGCCTCGTGATCCCGGGCTATTACGGGACCAATTCTGTCAAATGGATCTGCCGCCTCGAACTGGCGGATCGGCGGCCAGACACACTGTTCACCACCCAGCTCTATTTCGACGCGGCTGAAGGCGAGAGCCCCAGACCTGTCTGGGAGGTCGACTCCGACTGCATGTTCGTGTCCCCGCTGGCGGGCGCGACGATCGGCGAAACGAAACACAGGGTCTGGGGACGGGCATGGTCGAGCGCCGAAGTCGTGTCGGTGGATGTGAGCACCGATGGCGGCGAGAGCTGGGTTGCGGCGGCGGTGAGTCCGAGCGTGGGCTACGCGTGGCAGACCTTTTCATTCGACTGGCGAACCCCGGGACCGGGCGCCTATCAACTGATGTGCCGGGCGACCGACGCGAACGGCCGGACCCAACCCATGAGCGGGTGGCGAAACGAAGTCCATTCGATAGACGTGACCGTGAGCGCGGACTGAGCGCTCGCCGTTGGGAATTCCGGGGACGCCATATGTAATTGGCTAGGCGATCCTAGCCTGGCGCCCGTGTTCTCAACTGCTATCCGCGGACGCCAATTCAGACGGGGGGGGCGCGGCGCGCCTGGCTACAGAATGACCTCAGAGCCCTTGCGCCGCATGACGTTGAGCAAGGCAAGGGCCGGACCTTTGGGCTGTTTGGTTCCGCGTTCCAGTTGAGAGACATAGCCCACGGTGAGGTTGAGGTGGCGTGCGAAGGCGGCCTGGCTGAGGTGCGTGCGCTCGCGCAGCGAGCGGATCTCCTCTCCGCTGATCGGCTCGGCCGCGCTCAAGCCGCGATCCCCCAGATGGCGAAGCGTGATCTTCTCGTGTGTGGCCAAATCCATGACACCGAGACGATGCATGTCGTCGGCCGTTTCAATCAGGGCCTTGGTCAGCCGGTCGGGCTTCTTCGTCATCATCAATCTCCAATAGGGCGCCGTCCTCCACGGCCAGCGCGATCTTATGCTCGTCGGCCGTGAGCCAGCCTTCGGCGATCTCGCGCAGGGACAGAAGTTCGTCTGCGCCGATGTTGTCCCGCTCGTTCTTGGCGAAGGCGTAGAGGAACACCGCCCTGCCCCTGGCTTTGTAGGCGACCATCGTCCGATAGCCGCCGGATCGACCTTTTCCGTCGCGGGCGACCCGTTGTTTGATCAGGCCGCCGCCCAGATCGGCGTCGATCAGGCCCCGTTCGGCTCGCTCGATGGCTTCGTTCAAACACCTGTCCGCAATCCGTTCCCGGCGGGCGAACCGTGCGAGCCACTTGGTCTTGAAGACACGCACAATCCTGCCCCCAAGGCAGGAAATATAGCACTATGAACCATAGCTTCAAGTGCGGCGACGTGAGCAGCCTGCGATTCAGGGGACACAATGCATCTCGCCGGGAACGGATCTGCGCGATGGCTGCGCGGGTCGCGATGTTTGGCGACCATGGACGGACGCCCACGCCTTAGCGCTCCGCGGGGCGCCGGCGACCACGGATGGGGCAATCTCCGGCGCTGACGGGCCGCGCCGCTCGGATCGCGCGACAGGGCGATCCGACAGGCCTAATCCGATAGCGGGCTTCGGCCCAGAGGCCGCCCTCGCAGCGGCGGATGAAGAGGCGGCGACATGCTGGCGCAACTTCCCACCACCGACCTGGCGCCACGCCATGCGCCGAGCGTGAGCCGGGCGGCGATCCGGCTGCTGGGGCGGCTCTTGGGCGAGGTGATCCGCGAACACCACGGCCAGCGGGCCTTCGAGCGGGTCGAGGACATCCGGCGGCTGTCGGTGGGCAAGCATCGGGAGGGCCCGTCGGACCCCGTGCTCGGCGATCGCCTGGGCCGCCTGGCCCTGCCGGAGATGGTGCTCCTGATCCGGGCCTTCTCTATCTTCTCGCAGCTGGCCAACATCGCCGACGACCATCTGGCGCGGCGCGAAGCCGTGGCCGACGACGTCGACCCGCTGGACCGCGTGGGCGACCAGCCACACCTGGACCAGGCGGCGGTGAAAGGGTTCCTCGGCCGGGCGCTGGTGTCGCCGGTGATCACGGCCCACCCCACCGAGGTGCGGCGCAAGAGCATCCTCGACCGCGAGGCGGCCATCGCGGACCTGTTGCCCCTGCACGAACGGCGTGGCCAGCGCACCGCCGACCGGGTGGATATCGAGGCCCAGATCAAGGCCCAGATCCGCATCCTGTGGCAGACGCGGATGCTCCGGCCGGAGCGGATCGCCGTCACCGACGAGATCGACAACGCGGTCTCGATCTTCGCGCGGACCTTCATCAGCCAGATGCCGTTGTTCATGCGCCGGCTGGACCGCGCCTTCGGCCTGCAGGGCCCATCGCCGGCCTTTATGCGGGTGGGCTCGTGGGTCGGCGGCGACCGCGACGGCAACCCCTTTGTCACCGCACAGACCTTGACCTACGCCCTGACCAGGCAATGCGAGGTGGTGATCGACCACTATCTCGACCAGCTGCACGCCCTGGGCGGCGAGCTGGCGCTGTCGGAGGAATATACCGCCTCCAGCGAGGCGCTGAAGGCCCTGGCCGAGAAGGGCTTCTATACATCCCGGCACAAGGAGGACGAGACCTACCGGCGCGCCCTGGTGGGCTGCTACGCGCGGCTGGCCGCCACCCGGCTGGCGCTCCTGGGGCGGCTGCCCGCCCGCCTGCCGCGGGCCGAGGCGGAGCCCTACGAGGGGCCCGACGGGCTGGAGGCCGACCTGGCCGTGATCGCGGAGTCCCTGACGCAGAACGGCGACGCCGACATCGCCCGGGGCCGGCTGCTGGACCTCCGCCAGGCGCTGGCCACCTTCGGTTTCCACCTGGCGTCCATGGACACGCGGCAGAACTCGGACGTCCACGAGCGGGTGATCGGCGAGCTTCTCCAAAGCGCCGGCGTCGCCGACGGCTACGGGTCCATGCCCGAGGCCGAGCGGCAGGCCGTGCTCCTGGCCGAACTCGCCAGCCCTCGCCTGCTGCGTTCGCCCTACCGCGGCTATTCCGACGAGGCGGTCAAGGAAATGAGCGTGGCGGACGCCGCCTTCCGCCTGCGAAAGCTGTTCGGCCCGGACGCGGTGGCCAATTACGTGATCTCCAAGACCGACAGCGTCTCGGACCTGCTGGAAACCGCCGTCATCCTGAAGGAGGCGGGCCTGCTGGAGCCCGACGATCGGCCGGCGAGCGCCCTCAGGATCGTGCCCCTGTTCGAGACCATCGAGGACCTCCGCGCCAGCGACCGGATCATGGACGCCTATTTCGACACGCCGCAGATCAAGGCGATGCTGGAGCGCCAGGGCGGCGTCCAGGAGGTCATGATCGGCTATTCGGACAGCAACAAGGACGGCGGCTATGTGACCTCGACCTGGGAGATCCGGTCGGCGATCACCCGGCTGGTGGCGCTTGGACGGGCGCGGGGGGTGACCATCCGATTCTTCCACGGCCGGGGCGGGGCGGTCGGCAGAGGGGGCGGTTCGAGCTTCGACGCCATCCGGGCGCTGCCCGAGGGCGCGGTGGCCGCCGGCGTGCGGATCACCGAACAGGGCGAGGTCGTCGCCAGCAAATACGGCGATCCGGACGTGGGACGGACCAATCTGGAGGTCATCGCGTCGGCCGCCATCCTGGCGGACCTGCAGGCGGACCGCGACCTCGCCGACGGCGGCGGCGCCGAGGCCCTGGCGGCGTTCAGCGCCAAGGCGTTCGAGGCCTATCGCGAGCTGGTCTACGGGACCCCGAACTTCGAGACCTATTTCCGCCAGTCCACCCCCCTGCCCGAGATCTCCGCCCTCAACATCGGCAGCCGACCCGCCTCCCGCACCGCCTCGACGCGGATCGAGGACCTGAGGGCCATCCCCTGGGTGTTCAGCTGGTCGCAGGCGCGGATCATGCTGCCGGGCTGGTACGGCTTCGGTTCTGCTGTCGCGGCGGCCTTCGGCGACGCCAAGGCCGGGGCCAAGGAGCTCGCCCGCATCCACGCCCGCTCGCCCTTCCTGCGTAGCACGGTGTCAAACCTGGAGATGGTGCTGGCCAAGTCGAGCCTGCAGATCGGCCGTTCCTACGCCGACCTCGTCGAAGACCGCGCCCTCGCCGACTCCGTTTTCGAACGTATCAGCGCCGAGTGGATCGCCACGCGCGAGGCGGTGCTGGCCATCACCGGCCAGCGCACCCTGCTGGAGCACAGCCCTCGCCTGGCGGAGTCGATCCGCCTGCGCCTGCCGTATGTGGACGCCCTGAATCTGCTCCAGGTCGATCTGCTGCGCCGCCGGCGCGCCGGCG
>FTHA01001190.1_pt1 | contig 23612 bp, 20 predicted proteins | sample 1640771 | NCBI WGS metagenome assembly FTHA01 (sample SAMEA3914789, study PRJEB12502) | metagenome | biome: forest; material: soil | place: Canada | collected 2011-07-03 | depth 0.3 m | reverse complement strand
CGAGCCGGTGATGCGCTGGCCGCTCTTGTTCATCAGCAGGTAGAGGAACGGGCGCCCGTCGGCCATCCGCTCGATGAGCGCCTCGTTCAGGGCGTTGACGCCGCCCTGCCGGTAGACCGTCTCCAGCGAGCGCACCTCGGCGGTGATCTCCCGGTCGGACCGTCGCGTCACCTCGCCGGCGGTGACGGCGTAGATGTAGAAAAGGAAGGCGGCCGCGGCGATGGCGAACACCGCCAGGAACATCAGCGTCAGGCGGAACGGCGTGGTCCTGAAGAGGGCCGGGAGGCGCACCTAAACCGCACCCCGAGCAACGTGCTTCTTCTTCCGCTCATCCCGGCGAAAGCCGGGACCCAGGCTTTTTGTCCTAAAGCTCTGCGTTTCCAGCAAGAAAACCTGGGTCCCGGCTTTCGCCGGGATGAGCGGGGAATGGGGCCGAGCTTCCAAGCCGTCAGGCGTCCAGCCGGTAGCCTGCTCCGCGCACGGTCTGCAGCATCGGGCGGTCGAAGCCTTTGTCGATCTTGGACCTGAGGCGCGAGACGTGGACGTCGATGACGTTGGTCTGTGGGTCGAAGTGGTATTCCCAGACCTTCTCCAGCAGCATGGTTCGGGTCACCGACTGGCCGGCGTGTCGCATCATGAATTCCAGCAGCTGGAACTCGCGCGGCTGCAGGTCGATCTCCTTGCCCTGCCGGTGGACCGTGCGGTGGATCAGGTCCATCTCCAGTTCGCCGACCTTGAGCACGGTCTGCACCGAGCCGGTCTCGTGCCGCCGCGCCAGCGCCTCGACCCGGGCGATCAGCTCGGCGAAGGCGTAGGGCTTGACCAGGTAGTCGTCGCCGCCGGCCTTCAGCCCCGCCACCCGGTCCTCGATCTCGCCAAGCGCGCTGAGGAACAGCACCGGCGTACGGTCGCCGTCGCGCCGCAGGGTCTCGACCATGGCGATGCCGTCCATGCGCGGCATCATCCGGTCGACCACCATGACGTCGAATTCCCCGTTGCGCGCCATGTCCAGGCCCAGGGCGCCGTCCTCGGCGTGCTGGAAGGCGTGGCCGGCCTCACTGAGCCCGCGGCCCATGGCCTCCGCCGCCTGGTGGTCGTCCTCGACGATCAGTATGCGCACTTCGCCCCCCTCGGAAACTCGCCCGTCAGGCGGGAGCCGGCCGGTCGGCCGTCCCGCCGGAAGCGATCCTATGGCTGGATCTTGATCGCGACAAACTGGTTGCGCCCGGCGCGGTAGACTTGCAGCAGAACGCTCGTGCGCCCGGCGCGCTTGGCGGCGTCGACGGCGGAGGGGACGTCCGTCGGGCTCGTGGCCTCCTGGTCGCCCGCCCGCACGATCACATCGCCCCGGCGCAGGCCCTTCTTGCCGGCGTCGGACGAGGCCGAAACGCTCTCCACCACCACGCCGCGGACCGTGGCCGGAATGGCGTAGCGGCGATGGGCGGCCTCATCGAGCGGTCCGAAGCTCATGCCCAGCGCGCTCGGCTTGGGTCCGGGCGTCCCCTGCGGGGCGTCGCCGTCCTGGTCCTGGTTGTTGTCGTTGTCGGCGCGGAGCTGGGTCTCGGAGGGCCGCACGCCCGAGCGGACGTCGACGTTGACGGTCTTGCTCTTGCGCAGCACCTGCAGGTGCAGGGTATCACCCGAGTGGGACTGAGCCACCATGCGCGTGAGCTCCGAGGAGCTGCCGATGGATTGGCCGTTGAACGCCAGTACGACGTCGCCGGACTGGACGCCAGCCTTGTCGGCGGGACCGCCCGGCGTGACATCGGCGACCAGCGCGCCCTTCTTGCCCGAGATGCCCAGGCTGTCGGCGATCTCAGGCGTCACGTTCTGGATGATCGCGCCCATGTAGCCGCGGGTGACCTTGCCGCCGGAGATCAGCTGGCGCGTCACCGTTTCGGCGACGTCCGAGGGGATGGCGAAGCCGATGCCGACCGAGCCGCCGGACGGCGAGAAGATCGCCGAATTCACACCGATCACGCGGCCGTAGATGTCGAAGGTCGGGCCCCCGGAGTTGCCCCGGTTGATGGGTGCGTCGATCTGGATGTAGTCGACGAACGGCCCTTCGCCGATGTCGCGGCCATAGGCCGAGACGATCCCGGCGGTGGCGGTGCCGCCCAGGCCGAACGGGTTGCCGACCGCGATCACCCAGTCGCCGACGCGCGGCTTGGCCGCGTTCTCGAAGCTCACATAGGGGAAGTTGCGGCCCTCGACCTTGATGACCGCCAGGTCGGTGGCCTCGTCGCGCCCGACCACCACGGCTTTCAGCTCGCGCTCGTCCTTGAGCGTGACCTTGATCTCCTGGGCGTTCTCCACGACGTGGTTGTTGGTGACGATGTAGCCGTCGGCCGAAATGAAGAAGCCCGAGCCAGAGGACATGGCCTGCGGCCCGCCGCCGCCCTTACCGTCCTTGTCATCCTTGTCGTCAGGATCCTGGCCCTTGGGCACGATATCGAAGGGGAAGTTCTCGAACCCCGGGATCGAGCGCAGCGCCTTGGCGTCGACCTTTGAGGTCACGTCGATGGAGACCACAGCCGGGGACACCCGATCGAAGATGTCCGCGAACGACAGGGGCGAGCCCGGCGGAGGGGCGAAGATCGTTGCGGTGGAGGCCCGGATCAGGTCTGGCCGCTGGCCGGCGTTGACCGCCGACCAGTGGGTCCCCGCGCCCGCCAGGGCGGCTGCGGCGATGCCCGCCCCCGCGACTGCGCCGACGATGTAGCCCACGTGCCTAACTGCCATCTCGCGTTCGTCCTCATCCGGCCCGGTCTGTAGCGTCGTCGGCCGGCGCGTTTCTGTCCGGCGCCTTGCCGCAGCCCACTACCTGCCTCAAGTTACCTTTACGTCATGCCGCCGCTGGCGCCGCGACCGATCTTTGTCCGATCCATCTTTGTCTGAAGCGTGTCAGCTTCCTGCTCCGCCGCAAGGGCGCTCAACCGGGACTCTTCCTCCGAGGTCAGCGCGGCCTCGAGTCTGACCGGCTTGCGCGCCCTCAAGCCAAACAACGCGCCGCCCGTCAGAACGATCAGGACCGGCGTCAGCCAGAGCATGGCGTTGCCGACCGAGATCCGCGGCTCGAGCAGGATGAACTCGCCGTAGCGGTCCACCAGGAAGGTCTTGATTTGGGAGTCGGTTCGCCCCGCCGCAACCTGCTGGCGCACGATACGTCGCAAGTCCTGGGCGAGATCGGCGTCGGAATCGTCGATCGACTCGTTCTGGCAGACCACGCAGCGGAATTCCCGGAACAGGGTGCGGGCGCGGGCTTCCTGATGGGGATCGTTCAGCCGCTCGGCGGGATCGATGGCGGCGGCCATGCACAGCACGGCGCAAATGGCCGCCGCGGCCGCCCGCAGGCGGCTCATTCGGCGGGCTCCGGGACCAGTTGGGCGGGGGCCCTGCGGGGCAGGGCGAACCGAAGCCTGCGGTCGGCCAGCGAGATCAGCCCTCCGAGGGCCATGATCAGCGGTCCGAAGAAGATCAGGCGCGCCCAGGGATTGATGTAGGCCCGCACCACCCACTGGGTGCGCCCGTCGGCTCCGGCCCGGCCATCACCAAGGACGATGTAGAGATCGTCCAGCCCCCGCTGGCAGATGGCGACCTCCGACGTGGTCTGGCCGCCGGCCGGGAAGAACCGGCGCTCGGGCGCAGCGTCGCAGACGTGGGCGCCGCCGCGCGTGAGGGTGACGATGGCGCGGGTCGCGTCGTAATTGGGCCCGTCGGCGTCGCCCGCCTGGTCCAGCCGCAGGGTATAGCCGCCCACCTGCATCTGCTGGCCGGGAGCCAGGGCCTGGGACCCCTCGGCCTTCCAGGCGGTCTCAAAGCAGGCGCCCATGACGAACAGGCCCAGGCCAATGTGCGCCAGGGTCATGCCCCAGGCGCCCAGCGGCAGGGTCCGGAGGCGCCGGGCCGCGTCGACGAGCGGGATCCGCCCCAGCCGGCTGCGCTCGGCCACCTCGGTCAGGGCGCCGAAGACCATCCAGCACCCGATCGCCACCCCGGCCGCCGCGAATAGCTTGTGCGGGCTCTGCAGGGCCAGCACCGCGCCGCCGGCCGCCAGCGCCAGCACCGCCGCGAGCCACAGCCGCTGCAAAGCTCCCAGGGCGTCGGCGCGCTTCCAGGTCAGCAGTGGGCCGGCGGGCAGGATCAGGAAACAGGCCGCCATCAGCGGCGTGAAGGTCAGGTTGAAATAGGGCGGACCCACCGAGACCGCCTCGTCGCTCAGCGCCTGGCGGATCAGGGGATAGAGGGTGCCGACCAGCACCGTTCCCGTCGCGGCCGCCAGGAACAGGTTGTTGAGGACCAGCGCCCCCTCGCGGCTGACCGGGGCGAACAGACCTCCGGGGACGAGTTTGGGTGCGCGCCAGGCGAACAGGGCGAAGCCGCCGCCGGCGGCGATGCCCATGATGATCAGCAGCAGCACCCCGCGCGCCGGATCGACGGCGAAGGCGTGCACTGAGGTCAGGACGCCTGAGCGCACCAGGAAGGCGCCCAGCATCGACAGCGAAAAGGCCAGGATCGCCAGGAACACCGTCCAGCCGCCGAGCGCGCCGCGTTTCTCGGTGACGATGGCCGAGTGGAGCAGGGCTGTTCCCGCCAGCCAGGGCATGAAGCTGGCGTTCTCCACCGGGTCCCAGAACCACCAGCCGCCCCAGCCGAGCTCGTAGTAGGCCCAGTAGGATCCCAGCGTGATGCCGATGGTCAGCAGGCTCCAGGCCATCAGCGTCCAGGGCCGCACCCAGCGCGCCCAGGCCGCGTCCACCCGGCCGCGGATCAGGGCGGCCAGTGCGAAGGAGAAGACGATCGAGAAGCCGACGTAGCCGGAATAGAGGAAGGGTGGATGGATCGCCAGGAACGGGTCCTGCAGCAGGGGATTGAGCGAGCGCCCCTCCACCGGTGTCGGAACCAGCCGTACGAAGGGACTCGAGGCGAAGGCGGTGTAGCCGACGAACAGGACGCCCAGGCCGCCCTGGACGGCGACCACCAGGGCCTTCAGGTCTCGCGGCAGGCCGCGCCCGGTGAGGGCGACCGCCGCGCCGAACCCGGTCAGGGCCAGGCACCACAGCAGCATGGAGCCCTCGTGGCTGCCCCAGACGGCCGCCACTTTGTAGAGCATGGGTTTGGCGGTGTGGGAGTTCGCCGCGACGTTCGCCACCGAGAAATCCGAGCGGACGAAGGCGGTCATCAGAGCGAGGAAGGCGATGAGGATCGCCAGAAAGGCCCCGGCCGCGGCGCCCTCGCCAGCGCCTTGCAGGGCAGTCGAGCGCCTGGCGACCCCCCAGGCGGACAGTCCTCCCTGGGCCAGCGACAGAGCCAAGGCGAGCAAGAGCGCGAATGCGCCGAGTTCGGCGATCATGGCAGGCTCGCCAGCCTTCGCGGACCTGTCGCCGCAGCCTCCCCGCCCGGCCGCCATTCGCCTGACTTCTTCAGCGCCCTGACCACTTCCTTGGGCATGTAGCGTTCGTCGTGCTTGGCCAGCACCTGGCTCGCCTGGAACCGGCCTGAACCATCGAATGCACCCTGCGCCACGACGCCCTGGCCCTCGCGGAACAGGTCCGGCAACTCACCGCGGTAGACCGAGACGATGCCCGACGCGTGGTCGGCGATCCGGAACTCAACGGCGCCATCGGGCCGGTGCACCACGCTGCCGGGCGCCACCAGGCCGCCCAATCGCACCACGCGCCCAACCGGCACATGCTGCGCCTGCGCCTCGCTGGGGCCATAGAAGAACACCACGGCATCACGCATGGCGTAGAGCGACAACCCCACCGCCAGGGCGAGGATCGGCGCGACGGCGGCCAGCACCGTCAAGCGGCGGCGCGCCTTCCTGGACTTTGGCAACAGCGACATTTCGCGGCGGAACATAGCCGCTTGCAGCCGCGACGCCAGAAGCAAGCTGTCGCGTCCGGTGAGTCGGCGTATACGCCGGTCCGCCAGGACCTGAGGCGTGATGGTGAGCGACGCGGAACTGACCCCAATTTCCATGGACCTGTGGGCGTCGCGTCCGAAGGTCTTTGCTGACGCCCTGCGCGCGTCTTTCGCCCGGTTCGGCTTTGCCGTGGTGCAGGACCACGGGCTGGACCAGGCTGTGGTCGACGATGCGACCGAGGCCGCCGAAACCTTCTTCGCCCTGCCTGAAACCCACAAGCGGCGTCTCCACGTGGCGGGCCAGGCCGGCGCCCGTGGTTACACGCCCTTCCGGGTGGAAACGGCCAAGGGGGCGGCGAGGGCGGACCTCAAGGAATTCTGGCATGTCGGGCGCGATCTGCCGCCCGGCCATCCCCACGCCGCCGCCATGCCCCCGAATGTCTGGCCTGACGAGCCGGGCCGATTCCGGACCGCCGTGTCCGCGTTCTACACCGCGCTCGATGGCCTCGGCATGGAGCTGCTCGCCGCCACCGCCCTTGGGCTCGATCTGCCAAGGGATTGGTTCGCGGACAAGGCGGGCCTCGGCGACAGCATCCTGCGTCTTGCGCACTATCCGCCGGTCACCGAGGGGGCCACGGGCGAGCGCGCCGCCGCCCACGAGGACATCAACGTCATCACGCTGCTGCTGGGCGCCGAGGAGCCTGGGCTGGAGATCCTGACCCGTGACGGCCGCTGGCTGGCGGTCAATCCGCCACCGGGACGCATCGTCGTCAACGTCGGGGACATGCTGCAGCGGCTGACCAATCACGTGCTACCGTCCACCACCCACCGGGTCGCCAACCCGCCGCCCGCCCGGCGCGGCGTCGCTCGCCTCTCGACGCCCTTCTTCGTCCATTTCGAACCGGATTTCGAGATCCGCACCCTGCCGTCCTGCGTCGGCGATGGCGACCGCTACCCTGAGCCGATCACCGCACACGCCTACCTGCAGCTACGTCTCGCGGAGATCGGACTGAAGAAGACGGCCGGCGAATTCGCTAAGGCGGGCTAGCCCAGAAGTTCACCGGACTGGTGACGCCGTCGTCAACGATGGGGGAGATCGGCGGCAGTCGCGCCCGCACCAGGCGATCCGCGACTTCCGTGCCGACGCCCAGGCCCATGAGCGTGTGGCGGGCCATTTCCCTTGGGTAGTCCGGGCCGACCCGGCCACGCACGATATCGAGGATGCCGGCCAGGCCCGCGCCGAGCAGCAGCGCCTTGCCCAGCTCGGCGCTCTTGATCGAGAACTCGCCGGAATCGATGCCTTCCTGGATGGTCGACTTGGCGCGGGCGGAAACCTCCGGGCCGAAGACGTCGCTGCCGAGGCTGGTGTGGACCATGGCCCAGCCCCAGCGCGGGTTGGCGATCGCTGCCTGCATGTAATAGCGCACGGCCGCGGCGGTCCGCTCGGCTGCGCTGCTCATGGCTTCGATTATGCCGTGCACGGCGGAGTCGAAGTCCCGGCTGAGCTCGTTGGCGAGCGTCTCGTAGAGCGCCTCGACGCTTGGGAAGTAGTTGTAGAACGTGCCGCGTGAGATGCCGGCGGCGGTGCAGAAGTCCTCGACCCGCTGGAAATCCCCGCGCTCTTCTCCGATCAAGCGAAAGGAGGCCATCAGGATGCCGCTGCGGGTTCGGCGGCGCTTGTCGGCAGCGATCTCGGCGCGCCGAACCAGGTCGATGTTGGGCGGGCTCCTGGTCTTGAGCATCCGCCGGTTCTAGGCGCGGCCGCGTGACCCGTAAACCAGTCAGGGTCCAATTAGCTGGCAATTGGTCATCTTGACCAAATGCCTAATATGAGATTGCCTGGGATGGCGGCGAAGCTGCCGCGTGGAGGCGCCCGTGGCGGCCGAGGCGAACGTCGAGCGCGAGATTCAGCAACTGCAGTCGGAGTACTGGGCCAGGGTGGATTTCCTGGATCCGCGGCCTCCCGAAGAGCTCTTCACCGCCGACAGCGAATTCCAGCTGGGTTCGCTCGTCCTGAAAGGGCGAAATGACCTCGGCGCCTTCTTCCGCCAGCGCCGGGAGGCGAGCGTCGCCAATGGAAGGACGACCCGGCATCTCTCGGCCAACCTTCGTGTGCGCAGCCTCGCCGCCGGCAGAGCCATCGCCTCCACCACGGTTCTGGTCATGACCGGCTACGGCGAGTTCCCCATCGAGTCGGGGGCGCCCTCCATCGGCGATTTCGAGGATGTCTGCGTCCGGGGGGCGGATGGCCAGTGGCTGTTCGAGCGCCGCAAGGCGACCTCGATCTTCGCCGGCCCGGATGCCCCGAGCTTCGCCCGGGGCCGCGCCCGAAGGTGATGAGCAGGAAGGCCGTTAGCGATGTCCCAATCCAAGATCTATGTCGCCTGCGTGCCGCATGTGCCGTTCCTGGAGACGCAGGACCGCAGCCTCACGCCGGGCTTCTGGACGAGCTACGAGGAGCGGGTCGCAGAGTTCCAGGCCTTCGACCCCGAGCTGGTGGTGGTGTTCGGCGCCGACCACTACGACGGCCTGCACCTGAAGCTGATGCCGGCGTTCACGGTGATCCAGCGGGCCGAGGCGCTCGACGACGTCGGTGGCTTCCCAGGTCGCCTGGATATCCCCGCCGATGTCGCCATCGCCTGCGCCGAACACCTCGTGGACCAGGAGTTCGACATCGCCACCTCCTACGCCATGATCATGGATCACGGCTTCAGCAACGTGCTTCACCACTTCATGGGCGCCCTCGACGCCCGGCCGGTGCTTCCGATCCACATCAACGCCCTGTGCCATCCGCGGCCGAGCCTGCGGCGCTGCCGGCGGCTGGGAGAGGCGGTGGGGAGGTTCGCCGCCGGCCTCGGCAGGCGTGTCGCGATCCTCGGTTCGGGCGGTCTCTCGCACGAGACCGGCATGATCTTTCCACAATACGACACAGCGCCCGAAGGACGGATCCGCGACTTCATCGTCCACGGCGGCGCCGAGGGCGAGATCAGCCTTCCGCAATGGATGACGGACATCCGCCAGGTCATGCTCGAGCTCTCCGGTCCCATGGCCACGGGAGCCTTCGTCAACGAGGGGCTCAATCCGGAGTGGGACCAGCGTTTCCTCGCGGCCGTGACGGCGGAGGACCTGGCGGCGCTGGATTCCTGGACCGACGCCGAGGTCGAGGCCTCCGGCGGCAACGGCGCCGGGGAGATACGCCAGTGGATCGCGGCGGTCGCCGCGGCCCGCGCGGCCGGAGCAGCCCGGCCTGTACTCGACCACTATGAGCATCACACGCCGATCGGCGTCGGCGCGGCCATCATCCATGCCGGTTAGGCCCGAGGCCAGCATGCCGCCGGTGGTCCTGCTCCACGGCTGTGGCGGGACTGCCCGCGCGACGTTCGAGGCGACGGGCATGCTGGCGGCCCTCCTGCGTGTGGGCCGCGCGCCGCTGGTCCTGGACCTGCCCGGCCATGGCCCGGGCGACCAGGCCCACGATCCGCAGGCCTACGCCGACCTCGCCGGCATGATCGCGCTCAGTCTTCCCGAAGGCCCGATCGACGCGATCGGGTACTCCCTTGGGGGAAAGCTGCTGCTGGAACTCGCCATCCGGACCCCCGGCCGGTTCCGCCGGCTGGTGCTGGGCGGGGTGGGGGACAACGTCTTTGCGCCCGAGACGGTGGCGGCCGCGGCTGCATCAGCGCTCGAGCATGGTCCGACGGCCGACACGCCGCTCGCGGTCCTCGCCTTCCTGCGCACCTGGGAGCCCGGCTGCAACGACGCCCTGGCGATCGCCGCGGTGCTGCGTCGGCCGCCCAATCCGGTGTTCACCCAGTCGCGGCTCGCGGCGGTGCAGGCGGCGGTGCTGCTGGTCAACGGCGACGCCGATCCGGCGGCCGGCGCAAGCGGCCTGCTAAGGAACGCCCTGCCTGACGCAAGACTGGAGACGCTGCCGGGCGTCGACCACTTCGGTTTGCCCGGCCAGGCCGAGTTCATCGCACACGCGGCCGACTTCCTGGCCGCGCCGATCGGGGGCGTTCCGACCCCTGACAGAAGGGGAGGTCGTCTTGAGACTCGCTAGCTTCATGACTGATGGCCGCGAACGGCTGGGACTTGGGCTGGACGACGGGTCGCTGATCGATCTGGCCGACGCCATGGATGGCGCGCCCGCAGACATGATTGCGCTGATCAGGGCGGGTTCGGTGATGCTGGGGCGGCTGCGCGGCGTGCGCGGCTCGGCCGGTGCGCGGCGCTTCTCTGCGGACGAGGTCATCTGGCGCCCCCCGGTGCGCACTCCGTCCAAGATCGTGTGCATCGCCCTGAACAACCGCGCCCTCGACAAGATCAAGATCCGCGCGCCCACCGACCACCCGGCCTTCTTCCTGAAGCCGAGCACGGCCCTCACCGGCCACGGCTGCCCGGTGAAGCTGCGCCCCGCCTTCGGCCTGACCCATCCGGAGCCCGAGCTGGCGGTCATCATCGGCGCCGAGCTGAAGGACGTTCCCCCGGAAAAGGTGATGGACGGGGTGTTCGGGTTCACCATCATGAACGACATCACCTCGGTGGGGATGCGCGAGGAGGACAGCTTCAGCGTCCGCTACTACCGACCCGATCCGGACGGCGGTCCGCCGATACCGGACGTGGGCCACACCAGCTATCCGGGCCGCTACAAGGCGAGCGACACCTTTGCCCCGCTTGGTCCCTTCATCGTCACCCCCGACGAGGTCCCGGACGCCGCCGACCTCACGATCCGGTGCTGGCTTGGCGAACGGCTGGTCGCGTCAGACCGCACCCGCAACTACGTCTGGGATGTCAGGAACGCCATTTCGCACGTCACCCGGACCATGACCCTGCTGCCGGGCGACGTGGTGTCGATGGGCACAGCGGTCGGGGGCGACAACGACGATCCCGACGCCCCGGACATCCCGGGCGTCACGCGTTCCAACCTGGTCGGCTTCGACGGCGCGGTGACCGTCACTATCTCCGGGCTCGGAACGTTGTCGAACCCTATCCAGACGAGCCCTTAGGCCGTCAGGCGGCGCTGGCCGGGTGGGTCTTGGCCTCGGGCGCCTCGGCGGGAGCGTCGGTGACGAAGTTCAGGATGTCCATCGCCCGCTTGGCCAGCTCCTGCAGTTCGCGCGGGGCGTCGTCGGAGGCCTCGTCGATGAACTGGTAGAGCTCGCGGGCGAGGCGCAGGAGCTTGGGCGTAGAGGCGATCAGGCGGGCCTGGGACTCGATCTTGCGCGGATCGCGGTCGTATTCGGCGCCGGGCACGCGCCAGCCGCCCCAGTCCTGCGGATCGGTGACCACGACAGGATAGGTCCCGGGGACCGGATGGTGGGGGCAGTCGTCAGGCTGCTGCCACTTGTTGCGGGCCCGCAGGATGCGCCAGGCGGCGGCGTCCGCGGCGGGATCGTCCACGTGATCCTCTGCGCGCAGCTCGTTGGCCAGGAACTCGCGGCCGAGGCCCACGTCGTAGGTGATCCGCACCGGCTCGCCGAAGCCCTTGGCCCAGACCGGCACGATGCGCTCGACCACCGCCCAGGCGCCGACGCTCTCCACCCAGACCTTCTGGTTCCGATGGAATAGTGCCTTGGCCATCCGTCCCCCGCGCCCACTGCGAAGCTGCATCATACTTCGGGACTGGTTGACGGCCGGCTAAGCTCCCAGGCGGGCGGCGCCGACGTGCGTCAGGGGCCGGCCGAGCAACTCGCCATAGATGCGCATCAGGCCCTCGAACGTCCGGTCCCAGCTGTGGCGCTCGAGCGCGCGCTGGCGGGCCGCCCGGGAAAGCCCATCGAGGTCGCGGGCGAACAACGCCTCGATCGCCTCGGCCAGGCCTGCGTCGGAGACCTCGCCGGCTCTCTGGCCGACCGTCTCGTCGATCAGCTCGGCCACACCGCCGCGCGAAGGGCCGACCACGGGGAGGCCGGCGGCCAGCGCTTCGAGCACGATCAGCCCGAACGGCTCCTGGTCGTTGGCGTGGACGAAGGCGTCGCAGCTCGCCAGCAGGCGCGACAGCTGCCGCAGGTCCTGCTCGTAGGGCAGGTTGATCACGCGCTCCTGGGCCGGCAGGTCACGGCCGGCCCCGACCAACAGCAGGTGGTAGGGCTCGCCCAGGCGCTCCACCGCGCCAAGCAGGGCCTCCAGGTTCTTCTCCCGCGCCGGCCTGCCGGCGAACACCAGCAGCCGCGCCGACGGATCGAGGCCCAACCGCCTGCGCACCGCGTGCCGGTCGGCCTTGGCAGGATCGAACATGCGCACGTCCACCCCCAGCGGTAGCAGCTTCACCCGCCCGACGCCGCTCTCGGCCAGCCGCTGGGCGATGTGGCGGCTTGGAGCAATCACGAGGTCGAAGCGCGCGTAGAAGCGAGCCCAGCGCTTCTGGGCGGGCAGGGCCGCCCACTCGCCGAAGTGCAGCGCCGCCAGGGCCGCGGGATCGCTGTGGCAGAAGCCTACCGTGGCCGCGCCCGTCTCCGCGCCGGCGTCCAGGGCTGCATGGCCCGGGACATAGGGGTCGCCCGCCTCGATCAGGTCAGGCTGCAGGTCGACCAGGGCGCGGGTCCACTTGCCGAGATTGGTCGGGCAACGATAGCCGTCGCCGAAGGGCAGCAGCGCCGCATGCAGGCTCATCACCCCGCCGGGGTCGCCGTGGGCGCCGCCGCCGGGGACGAGCAGCGTGTGAAAGAGGCGCGGATGGCCGCGTGTCCAATTGTGCTTGGCCAGCAGGTAGCGCTTCACGCCGCCGCTTCGCGGCGCGAACAACATGGTGGTGTCGATCAGGTGTAAGGGCCGGGGGACGGAGAAGCGTCGCGCGCTGGCAACGGAAGCCGGCCCCAGCTGGACGTCGTCCGCGCCTCGCCACAGTCCGTCGGCCAAGACCGCCTCCCAGATTGCGTTTCCCGGACTTCGATAGGCGCCAGCACGCCCTTGGTTCCCGGCCCGTGGAAGCCGTGCGTCCCGGCGCGGACGCCCGAATCATCCACCGGACCAGCGCCTCGGCCGTAATGCGGTTCAGTGACAGTTCTTTGGCGTTGGTATTGCGGACCTGAAGCCTGCCCGCGCCCTATTCGTTGAGGGACCGCGTCGTCCCGGCCGAACGGGCGAGCCCGACGAACTGTCCGCGCAGGCCGAGCGAGTCCTCGCCGCGCGCTCCCTCGGCGAGCCTGGCGATGTCGTTCCAGCTGAAGCGATCATCCATATAGGGATCGGCGCGCAGTCGCTGGCCATAGGCCGCCACGGCCAGGGCGAAGCGGGTCGATTCCGGCGCCGCCTCCAGGGTGGCGAAGGCGTCGGCTTCGGTGATGGGCCGCTCGATCAGTCGGGATATCGCCTGGCCAGGGAGCTTGTAGCGGATCTTCAGGAAGGCCAGCTCGTCCGCGGCGCGCCCGGCCCCGGCCGTCGGCGGCGGGCCGCCGTAGCGCAGGGGATCGGACGATTCCGGCCCGCCAGCCGGAGTGATCTCATAGAGCGCTGTGACCGACGCGCCGGCGCCCACCTCGCCCGCGTCGACCTGGTCGTTGTTGAAGTCCTCCCGGTTCAGCAGCCGCGTCTCGTAGCCGATCAGGCGGTATTCGCTGACCTTTGCGGGGTTGAACTCCACCTGAACCTTCACGTCGTCGGCGATGGGGAACACCGAGCGGCGGAAGTCCTCGCGGAACAGCTTGCGGGCCTCGTCCAGGCTATCGACATAGGCTGCGGTCCCGTTGCCGGTCTGCGACAGGGTCTGCATCATCACGTCATTGTAGTTGCCGCGACCGTAGCCGTAGACGGACAGGTAGATTCCGGTCTTGCGCTTTTCAGCGACGAAGTCCTGGAGCTTCTCGGGATCGGCGACGCCGACGTTGAAGTCCCCGTCCGTCATCAGGATCACCCGGTTGACGGCTCGTTTGTCCAGATGCTGCTCAGCCATCCGATAGGCGAGCGCCAGGCCCTCGCCGCCAGCGGTCGAGCCGCCCGCATGCAGCGCCTGCAGGCCGCAGCGCAGCTTCAGTTTCTCGGCGCCCGACGTGGGTTCGAGCACGACGCCCGCGGCGCCGGCATAGACCACAAGGGAAACCCGGTCCTGGGGCCTCAGCTGGTCCACCAGCAGGTTCAGCGCCTTGACCGCCAGCGGCAGCCGGTCGTCGTCACTCATGGAGCCGGACACGTCGACGAGGAAAACCAGGTTCAGCGGCGGCCGCTCGCCGCGCGGCAGGTCATAGCCTTGCAGCCCGATGTGGATGATCCGCTTGCCGCGGGACCAGGGCGAGGGCGCGTCGGCGACGAAAGCGGCGAACGGCTGGTCGGAAGCGCGGGGCAGGGGGTAGCCGTAGTCGAAATAGTTCACCAGCTCCTCGACCCGCACCGCGTCGCGCGGAGGCTTGCGCCCGTCCATCAGGAAGCGCCGGACGTTGGCGTAGGAGGCGGTGTCGACGTCGATCGAGAAGGTCGAGACCGGGGCCTCGGCGACCCGCTTCACGGGGTTGATCTGCGCGTCCGGGTACCGTTCGGTATCGATGCTTCCAGCCGGCGGACCAAGGAACATCGACGATGGCGCCTGCATCGGCGCCTTGGGCGCCCGGCGGGCTGTAAGCTCAACCACGTTGGCGCGGGCGCGCGCCGCCATCGACGGCGGCGGAGGAGGGGGCGGCGGCGCAGGAACGCTGGGGGAAACCGCGGCGTAGGCCGAGCCTCGCGGCTGGAGCGGCGGGGCGCTCAGCAGCCGAGGAGAGTCATCCTCGTCGCTCCCGCGAAACCCGAACCGAGCGCAGGCCGCGGCGGTGGGCTCGCCGTCGAGGGCTTCCCCGGGGGCTGCGGCCAAGGCGCCGCCAATCGGTCCCGGCGAGGCGGCCAGGACCGACAACCCTGCAATAGCGGATGTCCTGAGGGTTTCGAGAACGCGCATGACGGCCTCCTCCATCTGGCGAAGGCAGGACCTGCGCGCCCTTCGCTCGTGTTGTGGAGCTCATGGTCGCGCTTGCCGTTTGTCGAAATCAGGTCCGAAACAAAGCTGAAACGGAACCGAAATGCGCGGGATTCAGCCCGCGTCGCCCAGCGACCAGCCGCCATCGATGGGGATCTGGACCCCCGTCACATACGCCGAGGCCGGGGAGGCCAGGAACAGGGCGAGCCCCTTCATGTCTTCCGGGACGCCGACCCGTTGCATCGGCACGCTCTTCTTGATGGTCTCGGCGGCCGCCAGGTTCCCCTGGTAGCCAGCGCCGATGTTGGTGATGAAGAAGCCGGGCGCGATGGCGTTGACGGTGATGTTGTAGGCGGCCAACTCGAGCGCGACGTTGTGCATGAGGTGGGCCGCGCCCGCCTTGGCCGCCATGTAGGCTGCGCCGATCGCCGACTCGCTCATGAAGGCGGCCAGCGAAGTGGTGACGATGATCCGGCCGAAGTTGCGGGGCTTCATGTGCCGCGCCGCCGCCCGCAAGGTCGCAAACACCCCGTTCAGGTTGATATTGATGACCCGCTCCCAGCGCTCGTCGCTGTAGTTCTCCAGGGCCCCCTCGGGATTGCGCGCTCGCTCGCCGCCCCAGCCGGCGAGGAAGCCAGGGCCGGAGTCGATTCCGGCGTTGGCGAACACCACATCGAGCTTGCCGTATTCCGCCACCGCGTTGTCAAAGGCAGCGTCCAGGGCCTCGTGGTCGGTGACGTCGACCACTTCGCCGCGCACGTCCCAGCCCAAGCCGCGCAGGCGCTGGACCTCGGTGTCGATGCGCTCGCGGCTGATGTCGAGCATGGTGACCCGCGCGCCGTTCTCCGCCAGGGCCTCGGTGAAACCCAGCCCGAGGCCGCTCGCCCCGCCGGTGACGATGGCGCAGTAGCCATCAACGCTGAACATCTCGGCGATTTTCATCGGCGGTTCCTCTTCGTCTGCGCGCCTCTGTGGGCGGCCGCTTCCGATCCTGCTCCTGCCCGATTTGTCCAGACAACGAAAGCCTGGATATGGACGCGCCGCCGCGGCAGGTGGCATACCTCGCCCAAGGGCGCAGAAGAGCGATCGGGAGACGTCGATGAAAGCCGCAGTGTTCAAGGGCGTGCACAAGCCGCTCGTTGTCGAAAGCCTTCCCGACCCGACGCCCGGTCCGCTCGATGTGGTGGTCAAGGTCGGCAGCTGCGGCATCTGCGGCTCGGACCTGCACATCTCCGAGGATCCGATCTTCGGCGTCCCAGCCGGCGTGGTGCTCGGCCACGAGTATTCCGGCGAGGTGGTGGAAATCGGCCGCGATGTCTCCACCGTGAAGAAGGGCGACCTGATCGCGGCCTTCCCGCTGGTGAGCTGCGGCCGCTGTGGCCCCTGCCTCTCCGGCGACGGGGCGTGGTGCGAACGGGGAATGACGGTGGGCGGCGGGGGTTACGGACAGTTCTCCATGGTCGCCGAGCACCAGTGCGTGCGCATGCCCTCAGGTGTGTCGCTGATCGACGGCGCCCTGGTCGAGCCGCTGGCCGTAGGGCTGCACGCGGTCAACGTCTCAGGCTTGAAATCCGGCGCGAGGGTGCTGGTCATCGGCGCCGGCCCGATCGGCTTGGCCGTGGTGTTCTGGGCCCGGCGGATGGGCGCGGGCCGGATCGCATGCACCGCCTCCTCAGCGCGGCGCGCGGACCTGGCCATGGAGATGGGCGCGAGCGTGTTCGTGCCGCCGTCCGACACCCACATCGAGGATGTGAGCCGCGCGCTGGGCGGTCCCCCCGAAATCGTCTTCGAATGCGTCGGCAAGGCCGGCCTGATCCAGCGCAGTGTCGATCACGTCGCCCCGCGCGGGACCGTGGTCATCGCGGGTCTGTGCACCACGCCCGACACGATCAATCCGTTCTTCGTGGTCAACAAGGAAGTGCGGCTGCAGCCTTCGGCCTTCTATAACGTGCGCGACTTCGAGACCACGCTGGACCTGCTGGAGTCTGGGGTCACGGTCCCCCACGCCATGATCACCGAGGAGGTGTCGCTGGCGGCCCTTCCGGAAACGTTCGAGGCCCTCAAACAGCGCACCCACCAGTGCAAGGTGATGGTTAACGCCTGGGGCTGATTCGCCCCGCTGACGGCCCCGGACGGCCCGTCCGTCGCTCATTCTGGCGCTCGGAAGGGTTGTTTCCGCCCCGTGCCCGCTCAACCCTGAGCAAGCGCTAGCTTGCTTATATTCGCTTGACTCGGCGAACCCGTGCCATTTGCGCATCACCTGGGTGTGTCTCGACTTTGGCGGGTTTGACACACTTTCCCCGTTCAGACATTGTCGGTGTCAAGTCTGCAATAAAGCGGACGATCGATCCAAGCGATCGCAAACTCGGGGAGCTCAGGACACACAACTGAAACGTATCAGGCACGCTCCCTCCGCCGCTCCGCGCGGCCGGTGGTATTCCTGTTTTCGTGTGTGATCCGAGGCCGCCAGTGAGCGGAACGGTTGGAATTGGGGCCGATACAACAGCGCAGACGGGGCTCACGCCCAACAACTGGAATCTCATGGGTGGGCGAAGCGGGAGCACAGCACTTCCATCGCCTGCACGCACTCGGGGAGGGTTACGCCTATGCATATCAACTCAAGGTCCGCACGGATCACCAGATCAGCACTGATCGGCTCCACCGCCGTCGTGCTGGGTCTGGCGATCGCGGGCGTCGACACGGCGGCCTACGCCCAGGACCAGGCAGCCCAGGAAGTCGTGGTGACGGGATCGCGCATCGCCCGTCGCGACTACACGGCCCACACGCCCATCGTCACGGTCAACCAGTCCAGCCTTGAAAACACGTCGTCCGTCGCGATCGAACAATCCCTGAGCAAGCTGCCGCAGTTCGTGCCCGGCGCTGACCAGTTCGGCGGCGGCGCCGTCAACGTGCAGGCCACCGCGCTCAGCACCCCCGGCGCCTCCACCCTGAACTTGCGCGGCCTCGGCCAGAACCGGAACCTGGTGCTGCTCGACGGACGTCGCGCGCAACCGATCAACGGTTCGCTGGCGATCGACATCAACACCCTGCCCAGCGCCGCGATCGACTCGATCGAAGTGATCAGCGGCGGCGCGGCGGCGACCTATGGATCGGACGCCATTTCCGGCGTCGTGAACTTCAAGCTGCGCAAGAACTTCCAAGGGTTCGATTTCGACACCCAGTTCGGTCAGGCCTTCCGGGGCTACGACACGGAATTCAAGGTCAGCGCTCTGATCGGGGGCAACTTCGCGAACGACAAGGGCAACGCCATGTTGGGCGCGACCTATTCCACGCGCGGCGCGGTCTACAATAAGGACATTCCGTTTCTCGAACGGTCCTTCACCGACCCGACGGTGGGTGGCGACTTCTTCCTCGACGCGCCGACCCTCTCAGGCGGTCTGAGCGGGACCGGCGGCTTCCTCTCGCAGTTCTCGCAGGCGGCTCTGGACGGGATTTTCGGCGCCGGCCAGATCTCCAAGTTCACACCGAGCTTCCTGGGAAGCATCGGCATCAACCCGGCGAGCACGACTGCTGGCGCGACCGTGTTCTTCTCCGGACGCGCGCTCGGGACCAGCCCGACGTTCTTCGCCCCGAACGGGACGCGGGCCCCGGGCTTCACCGGCCAGAACATCATCGTGAACGGAGAGCCGCTCTACAAGATCGTGGCGACCAGCGGCACGACCGGCGTCTCCAGCAACACGGTCAACCAGCTGGCCTCGCTCCCGATCAAGCGCTACTCGCTCTTCGCCAACACCCACTACGACATCAGCGAACACATCACCGCCTATCTGCAGGGATCGTTCGCTCAGACCTCTTCGCACACGGTCCTGGGCAGCAATCCCGCGGTGAACCAGTACGGCGTGTCGATCCCGTACGACAGCGCGACCAACGGCGTGGCCTCCGGCCACCCGGTGCCGCTTCAGTTCGCGAACCTGCTGAATTCCCGCGCCAATCCGAACGCGAACTGGGATCTTGGGCGCGGCCTCGACACGTCGATCGGTCCTCGTGGTCTGACCAGCGACACCACCAACTATCAGGTGCTCGGCGGCTTCAAGGGCGATGTGGGGATCAGCGACTGGACGTTTGATGTCTACGGATCGCACGGCAAGACGACTACGATCGGCGAATATGAAGGCTTTGCGGACCTGGCCCGTTACCAGGCTCTGATCGCGGCGCCGAACTACGGCGCCGGCTACTCTCTGACCATCCCGAACCGGGGCACATTCGCGACCTGCACCAGCGGCATCAATCCGTTCGTCACGACGGCGATCTCCGCCGACTGCCTGAAGATCATCAACGCTCCGATCACCACGACGACCGAACTTGAGCAGGACATCGTCGAGGCGACCATCCAGGGCAAGGCGTTCGACCTTCCCGCCGGCGAGCTCCGCTTCGCCGTCGGCGCCGACTACCGCGCCAACTCCTTCATCTACCGTCCGGATCCGGACATGTCCCAGACCAACATCACTGGGGCCACGATCGGGATCTTCGGCTCGAACGAAGCGAGAGGCGCCACCAAGGTCTACGAAGGCTACGGCGAAGTCATCGTGCCGATCGTGAAGGACCTGCCGCTCGCCAAGGCCATCGAAGCCAACCTCGGCTATCGTTATTCCAGCTATGACATCGGCACTGTCGGCGGCGTCAGCACCTGGAAGGCGACTGGCGACTGGACCGTGACGGATTGGTTGAAGGTCCGCGGCGGCTATCAGGTCGCCAACCGGGCCCCGAACACCGCGGAACTCTTCCAGGGCGGCAACGTGCAGGTCATCGTCAACGGCGGCGATCCCTGCACCACCGGCCAGAACCCCTGGGGCAACACGCCTGGGAATCCCAACCAGGCCAAGGTCCAGCAGCTTTGCGCGACCCAGTCCGGACTGCCCCTGTCGACCTATTCCAGCACCTTCGGGGCTCCGTGCGGCTTCTGTATCGCCCTGGACAACCAGACCGGCAATCCGAACCTGAAGTCGGAAAGCGCGAAGACCTGGACCATCGGCGTCGTGCTGCGCTCGCCTGTCAGCAACCCCTGGATGGACAACCTGACGCTCAGCGTCGACTACTACAACATCAAGGTCGACGACGCGATCGGCGTGCTGACCAGCGGCGCCATTCTGGACCAGTGCTACAATCGCTATGGCACCAACCCGACCTACGATCCGACCAACTTCTATTGCTCTTTGATCGTCCGCAACAAGGCGATCGGCATCGTGGACACCGTGCAGGCCCTATATGAGAACCTGCCTGGTGTGCGGACCTCCGGCGTCGACGCCCAGTTCGATTGGCGCGCCCAGCTGGAAGACCTGCACCTGCATGCCCCGGGCACGGTCAGCCTGAACGTGTCGGCCAACTACCTCGCTCACTTCGAGACCTCCAAGGCGCCGAACACCCCGTTCGTCGACTATGCGGGCACCTCGGGCGACACGGCCTTCTCGGGCGGCCTGCTGGATCCGCAGTTCCGCTGGAAGGTGACCACCACGTTCGGCTATGCGATCGGCCCGTACAGCGCCAACCTGCGCTGGCGTCACCTGCCGAGCATCAGGAGCTCGACCAGCACGACGGCCATTCCGACGACGGCCTACGATCAGATCGACGTCTCCGCCCGCTGGGCCGTCACTCATACGTATGAGATCCGGGCCGGTATCGACAACCTGCTCGACGTGGAGCCGCCAATCACAGGCGCCTCGCCGGCCAGCCCGTTCGCCAACGCATCGTCCGGCGCGGGGACTACCTACACGTCGGTGTACGACATCCTGGGCCGTCGCTTCTTCGTCGGCCTGAAGGCGCGGTTCTAGTCACCCGCAGTTATTGCTATCAGTCAGGGCGGGCCTTCGGGCCCGCCCTTTTCTTTTGGCGTCGAGGCTGGCGTTGTCGGACATTCGGGCGGAAGCCTCCACGACCGCTGCGCGGGCCCAAATCGATCTGGCCGGGCGGCTGGATGCTGAAGGCCAGCACGAGGAGGCCATCAACTGCCTCGCCCGTGCCGCTGGAATGGGCGACGCCGAGGCCCTGACCGTTCTCGGCCTGCGGCTGGTCACTGGCCAGAACGCTCCCTTCCTGCCGGCGGACGGCGCGCGCCTCTTGTCCGATGCAGTCCATGCGGGCGGAGCGGCGGCGGCCGGGCATCTGGCCGTGCTGGTCGGCGGCGGGTTCCATGCCAGGCAGAGTTGGGATCAGGGGCTCGATCTGCTGCAGCGTTCCGCCGAGCTGGGCTCGTCATCCGCGGCGACCCAGCTGCGGATCCTCGCTGGTGCGGCTGGGCGTCAGGAGGAGTCCGGGTCCGAGGCCTGGGCTGACCTTCGGCGCAGAGTAGACCTCAGCGCCTGGACCGGACCGCCCTCGATCAGCATCCTGTCGAAGTCGCCGTCGGTGCGTTCGGTAAGCGGGCTGGTCCCGCCGTCGGCGTGCGCTTTCGTGATCGGGCAGTCGCAGGCGCGCCTGGTCGGGGCCGAGCTCTATGATCCCGAGACGGCGGCGGCGGTGCTCGGTCAGGACACGCGGCTGAACCGGATTGCGAACTTCGGCCTTGCCGACACCTGCCTGCTGAACCTGGTCATCCAGGCCCGGATCAGCGCGGCGGCCGGCCTTCCCATGAACCAGATGGAGGCGTTTGCGGTGTTGCACTACGCCCCCGGCGAGGAATACGGGGAGCACTTCGACTTTCTGGATCCCGCAATCCCGGCCTATGGGGAAGAGATCGAGCGCGCCGGCCAGCGTGTGGCGACCTGCCTGCTTTACCTGAGCGAAGGCTACGAAGGCGGCGAGACGGAGTTTCCCCGGCTGGGGATCCGGTACAAGGGACGCACGGGTGACGCGTTGATTTTCCACAGCACCGATGAGGCCGGGCGTCCCGATGTCCGCAGCCTGCACGCCGGGCGTCCGCCAACGTCCGGCGAAAAGTGGCTCCTGTCGCAGTTCTTCCGCAGCCGTCCGGTGATCTCGCTGCAGGCGCGGCCCCATTGAGCAACGGCGCGCGGCCTGCCAACCCCCGCGTCATCGCCCTGATCATCTCGGCGGCCCAGTTCATGGGTGCGCTGGACTCCACGATCATCGCGACGGCCCTGCCGCAGATGGCCCGCACATTCCACCTGCCGCCCGTGGACCTGAGCCTGGGGATCACGGTCTACATCCTGGTGATGGCGGCGTTCCTGCCGATCTCGACCTGGGTCGCCGACCGGTTAGGCGCACGCCGGGTGTTCGTCGGGGCCATCATCGGCTTTGCCGCCGCTTCGGTCCTCTGCGGTTTCAGCCACAACCTCACGGAGTTCGTCGCCGCCCGGGTGCTGCAGGCGTTCGCGGCGACCATGATGGCCCCGGTGGGGAACCTGGTGCTGCTCCGGAACACTCCCAAGACCGATCTGGTCGCGGTGATCGCCATCTCCACTACCCCAGGCCTCATCGCCCCGGTGATCGGCCCACCCATCGGCGGCTTCATCGTGACCTTCCTCGACTGGCCCTGGATCTTCTTCCTCAACGTGCCCGTCGCGGTAGCCGCCGTGGCGCTGGCGTTCCGGTTCATCCCCAACCTTAAGAGCGACCAGCGGCGACGCTTCGACTGGATCGGGTTCGCCCTGACGGCTTCGGCGCTCTCCGCGCTGATCTATGGGCTCGATCGGATCAGCTCGTCCGGAGCGGGATGGCGTTGGCCGGCCGCCCTGAGCGTGCTGGGCCTGGGGCTCGGTGTCCTCGCCGTCCGGCACAGCCAGCGCGTGGTCCATCCGCTGCTGCAACTCGACGCGCTGAAGATCAGGACCTTCGTGACCAGCGCCCTGACCGGCGGGACCCTCGTGCGCACGCCGTTCCGGGCCATGGGGTTCATCCTGCCGCTGATGTTCCAGGTCGGACTGGGCTATTCCGCGTTCAAGGCGGGCCTTCTGGTGCTCGGCTACAATGGCGGCGATCTCCTCTTGAAATCGATCGCGAACCAGACGCTGAGGCGCTTCGGTTTCCGCCGGTGCCTGGTGGTGACTGCGGTCCTGACGTCTCTGGCGACGGCGTCCTGGGCGCTGTTCTCGGCCTCGACTCCGTTCTGGCTGATCTTCGTGGTCCTGCTCCTCAGCGGGATGGCGCGATCGGTGCTGATGACCGGGCTGGTGACGATGACCTTCGCCGATGTTCCGTACGAGCAGATCGGAGGTGCGACGGTCCTGTCCAACGTGCTCAACCAGACTACCGGCGCTGTCGCCATCGCCACTTCGGCGATCATCCTCAACCTCAGCGCTGCCGCGCATCATCGGTCCCTGGCGCTCGGAGACTGCCGCCTCGCGCTCTTCGTCATGGCGGCGGTCGGACTCATGGCGATGCCCTCGTTCCTTCGGCTGCCACGCGATGCGGGCGCAGAGGTCTCAGGCCACCGCGTGCGTTGAACCTGACGAACGCACGCCCGTTCCCATTGAGTTTCGCCTGCGCCCCGCTAGACTCTCTACCGGACCGCTCGTCTTACATGCGGTCGAGGAGGGGACGGCATGTCTGTCTTGATCATCGCACTCGCCGCCGCGCTTTCCGGATCGCCCGAGGCGTCCGGATCGTCCCCGCCGGCCAACCCGGCCGTGCAGCAGGCGGCCTCTCGCACGGAGAAGCCGGCAGATGATCCCAATCGCGTGATCTGCAAGAGCGAAGAGGTCACAGGCGCCCGCTTCCTGAGGAAGGTCTGCTTGACCCGCGCCCAATGGACCGAGCGTCAGTTGCAGGCCGACAGGTTCATGCGTGAAACCGACAGCCACAGCGGCATTTCCGCCGACGCCCCTGCGACGACGCAGTAACCCCGTTCCCGTCATGTATGGACGGCCCCCGTTCGGCAAGTAGCATTGAGTGACGCGGCTGGCGGTGGGGAGCGGTCATGTATCCGGCCTGTTGATGCGGGCTTTGT
>FTHA01000618.1_pt1 | contig 23633 bp, 22 predicted proteins | sample 1640771 | NCBI WGS metagenome assembly FTHA01 (sample SAMEA3914789, study PRJEB12502) | metagenome | biome: forest; material: soil | place: Canada | collected 2011-07-03 | depth 0.3 m | reverse complement strand
GGTTTCAAGCACGATATTTAACTTCGCGCTGCCGACGAACCGATGGGAGCTCTCTCCGTTTGGTAGGATCGGCTTTGGCGCGGCGATTCGGTGATGTTGAACCTGACCTCCGAGATGGCGCAGTTGTGGGCCTCGCTCGGGTCGCCTCGGCCGGGGCTTGGGCGCGTGGTGCAATTCGTCGCCGCCGGACGGGGGGAGGGGACGTCCACCATCGCCCGCGAGTTCGCCCGGTTTGCGGCTGCGCGGTGCAGACGGCCGGTCTGGCTGGTGGATCTGGACCTGCAGGGGGCCGGACAGCACGCAGCGATCGCTGCCGATCCGAGCCGCTACGGCTTGCTGGGCCGTCCCGCCGCCGCCTCGCCTGACGACACCACCTTCTTCACCGTGCAGCCTCCCGCCCAAGACAGGCAGGGACGGCGGATCGCCGATGCCGCGTACTTCTGGGTCCAGCAGGCCGGCCAGTCCCGCCTGTGGGTCACGCGTTTTCGCCGTGAGATGCTAAGGCCGGGCCAGGCGCCGCATCTGCTGCCTGGCGAGGCCTACTGGAAGGCCCTGCGCCGCCATGCTGACATGGCGGTGATCGACGCACCCTCCGCCGACCGTTCGACGGCCGCCGTGACCATGGCGCCAGGGGTCGACTGCACCGTCCTGGTGGTTGCGGCCGAGGAGGGCGACGCGCGGGGACCGGCCGCGCTGCGCGATGCGATCGATCAGGCCGGCGGCCGCTGTGCAGGGATCGTATTCAACCGCGCCCGGATCGAGCCTCCACGCTTCCTGAAGGCGATCCTGCCGTGAGGTGCTAGAAGGTCTGACGATCAGCAGGACAGGGCGCGCCGATGAAGCCGACGATCAGCAAGGCGGGACCCCAGGCGGTGAAGACAGAGGTCTACGCGCCTCCGACGCCTAAAGTCAGTCGCCAGACGCGCGCCAAAGTCCTGACACCCGCCGAACGCGCCGCATTCCTGGCCACCCGGCCGGACCTGAAGTCCAAGGGATAGGCGGCTACCCCGGCCCGATCAGCCGGCAGCCTTCTGCGGCGGTGACGATCTCGGCGTCGGCGGCCAGCGCACGGTCGATCAGCCTTTCCAGTGCTCCAGGCGTACACCCCCATGGCGAGGGGGCGTCCCTGACGTCGTGCGTGTAGAGGATGAGCCAGGAGCGTCTGGCGAGGGCGCGCTCTAGCCAACGCCCGGCGATTTCAGGACCGTCTTCGCCCTCGATGCCGACTGCGGGCGCCTGGTTGAGGTCGGCGCCGAGTTCGACCAGGCCATGGTGCAGGGCTCGCAGCAGGAAAAAGCGCGGCGCCAGGATCTGCTTGGCCTGCGGCGACACGTCGCCGTAGGGATAGGCGAAGGTCTGGGGCACCGGAGCGCCCAGATCGGCCAGGGCGCGGCCGTTGGCTGCGACGTCCTGGTCGATCTCCAGCGGCGCGGTCTGGGCGCAGTCGAGGTGCATGAGCGTGTGGCAGCCGATCTCATGGCCGACTGTGTGAAGCCGGCGGATATCGCGCGCGTCCGCGAGTTGGCCCATCTCGCTGGCCCCGCCGATCATCCCAGCGGAGATGTAGTAGGTCCCCCTCAGGCCACGCGCCTCCAACATCGCCGCGGCCGTGCGAGCTGCGCTCGCCGGGGCGTCGTCGAATGAGAAGGTGATCATCGGCCGATCCAGACGCGTGTACATCGGGCGGCGATGCGTCAGCCGGGTCAGCCGGCGGCGCAGCTTGCCCTTCAGCGAGCTGTCGGCGACGTAGGCGTCCATCAGATGGCTTCTGCACAAACTGCAGCGCGGTAGAGTCGCATGCAGAAGGCGCGCATGGGCAGGGGCGCCTGCTCGGCAAGCGCCATGGCCTTCAGCAGCGGCCGCCAGGCGGCCCGCAAGGGAGCCAGCTTGAGGGCCCGAGCCGCGCGGTAGCTCGGATAGGTCCGCACCACGTCCGGGTGGGCGGCGAGGATGCGGGCGAAGTTGGCCGCCGACTGCTCGTACTTGCCGGCGATGACCCGCGGCGCGTCCAGCCCAAGATGCGTCGCCGGATTGTCCAGATGAGTGATCGGATGTCGGCGTGAGACGCGCACCCCCCACTCGACGTCCTCCCAGCCCCACCCTTTGAAGCCCTCGTCGAAAGGCTCGGCGTCAAACACGCTGCGCCGGATCATCAGGTTGGAGGTGAAGACGTATTTCTCGGGCTTCAGACGCCGCTGGGCCGCGGGCGCGCAGTCCGAACGCATGGCCAGCTGGCGGTGGAGGGCGTGCTCGGGACGGGGCGGCGCCTGGTCCAGGGAGAAGCCGCCGAAGGCCACGGCCGGGTCGTAGGACGCGACGAGGCCGATCCAACGGCCGAGGAAGTCGGGTGCGTCGGGCAGCATGTCGCTGTCCAGGAACAGCAGGTGGCCGGCGCGGGCGTGGCCGGCAAGACGATTGCGCCCCTTGGCGCGGCCCTCGTTGGCGGTCAGGCGCACCGAGCGGGCAGGGAGCGGGCAGGCCTGGATCGCGGCGATGACCCGGTGCGTCAGGTCGTCATCCCCTGACCCGTCGTCCAGCAGCACGATCTCGACCGCGCCGGCGAGCCTGTCGGCTTCCTTGCCCAGGGCCCTGATCAGCGGGCGCGGATCATCGTTCAGAAACGGGATCAGGACGGACAGGCGCGGTTGCCCGCTCGGCCACGCGGGATTGTCGACGGTCCACTCCTGGACGGCGGCGCTCATGCCGGTGCTCCCTGCAACGAACGCACCAGCCGCGCGCCATGTGAACGCGCGCCGGCGGCGTCCAGCAGAAACGCGAGGACGGCGTAGACCACCAGGCCGACAGCGGCCTTCGCCGCCAGCTCGATCAGGCCGCCGGCGGCGGGAACAAGGCTGACGGCCAGCGCCATGCCGGCTGACGCCAGAATGCAGCGGCTCAGGGCGGCGATTGGCACCGGCAACGGCATGACCTTGCTGCCGATCGCCCAGGAGGCCACGGCCCCGACCGCGTAGCTGGCGGCGGTCGCCCACACTGCGCCCTGCAAGCCGAACCGGGGGATCAGGACGAAGGTCAGGATCAGGTTCAGGCCGGCCGGGACGGCCATGGTCGCGAGCAGCAGCCGCGTGCGCCGGGCCAGGGTGAAGGCGGTGTGGAAGTAATAGGTGGTAATCCCGGCGAAGAACCCGCTGGCGGCAATCCATGGCGTAACGCGCGCGGCGCCGGCGCGCAGCGTCTCGCCGACCATCAACTCGGCCAGTGGCTTGGCGACCAGGGCAAGGCCCACGGCGGCGGGAAGGCAGATCAGCAGCATGAGGCAGATCTGCTGGCTGGCCGACTTCGCCAGGGCCTCGCGCCCGCCTCGCTCCAGGGCGGCGATCGCCGCCGGGCCGCCGGCCGCACCGAGCCAGATGAACAGTACGTCCAGGGTGCGGTTCGAAAGGCTGTAGCCAGCGTGGTAGACGCCGACGCTGGCCGGATCGAGGAAAGCCGCCAGCATGAACCGGTCGGTCGTGGCTAGCGCCAGGGACAGGATCAGCGACAGGGCCACCGGCAGGCCGAAGTGAGCGTAGTCGCCCGCGCGGCCCGGCTGAAAGCGCCCCTGCGCCGCGCCCTTGATCTCGCCGGGCAGGACGAAGACCAGGCACAGCGCCGCCGCCATGCCCGCGCCGATCAAGGGAGCTGCGCCGCCTGCCCCCATGGCGGCGAGGGCCGAGCCGATGAGGAAGGCGCCGCCGCTCTGGCTCATGTCCAGCAGGGCCGAGGCCTGCACGCGCCCGGCGGCGCGTCGATGCTCCTGGGCAAGTTTGGCCAGGCTGCGGACGGGGGTGGCGAACAGGCCCGCTGCCAGGGCGAGCTTCAGCGGAGCCGAGATCGGGACCAGCCACAGGACAAGCGCGGCTGTAGCCAACAGTCCCACCGCCAGCGCGACGAACAGCCGAAACAGTGTGGCGAAGTGGTTCGACAGGTCGCCCGCCTCGGCTTCGCGCGCCCAGAAGCGCGCCATCGCCGCTTCCAGCCAGGTGAAGACCGCGGTGTGGACCAGGGCTGTGACCGAGAATGCCAGGGCGTAGACGCCGTAGGCCTGCGGCGTCATCAGCCGCGTGAACAGCACGATGCTGAAGAGGCCCACAAGGCCCTGCACCAGGTTGGCCGGCAGATAGCCGATCACGCCGCGCCAGAACATCGATCGGGCCCTAGCGCACCACCTGCCGGTCGCCCAGCAGACATGGAATGGTCCTGACCATGATGTAGAGGTCCAACCAGAAGGACTGACGCTCGACGTACTCCACATCGAGCGCGACCCGCCGCCGCACCGCTTCCGGCGTGTGCACCGGACCGCGAGAGCCCTTGATCGCGGCCCAGCCAGTCAGGCCGGGTTTCAGCCGGTGGCGGTGAGCGTATTCGGCCACCAGCCGCGCCGACTCCACTTCACCGGTCTTCATGCCGATGGCATGCGGCCGCGGTCCGACCAGGGACATCTCTCCCTTCAGCACGTTGATGATCTGAGGCAACTCGTCCAAGCCGGTCCGGCGGATCAGCCGGCCCACCCGTGTGACACGCTCGTCGTCCAGCGCGATCTGCCGCGAAGCGTTGGGATCGCAGGTCTCCTGGCGCATCGAGCGGAACTTCCAGACCACGATCTCCTCATTGTTGAAGCCGTGGCGGCGCTGGCGGAAGAACACCGGGCCGGGACTGTCCAGGCGGATCGCCACGGCGATGATGGCCATGACCGGGGCGGCGGGGACCAGCGCGGCGGTGGTGAAGACCAGGTCCTGCACACGCTTCCAGAAGGCGCGGCGGGCGTTCCGCGGCGGTCCCGACACCTGCGCCAGCGGCTGGCGTGACAGGCGCGTTATCGCCGCGTCGCGACCAACCGAGTCGAAGTCCAGAAACAGGGCTATGTCGTTGGGTAGGACACGCAGCCGCTCGATGATCTGGGTGACGCGTCCCTGCGCGCTGGAGGGCACCGTAATGACGATGCGGTCCACGTATGGGATCAGCCGATGGCCGAGCAGCGAGGCGGTGTCGCCCAGCACCGGCACCCCACGGATGTTTGGCGGCGCGCGGTCGGCCCGATCGTCAAAGACACCGATGACGTTGGCCTCGCGGCTATCGAGCAGGGCCTGGATCAGGCGCTCGGCATTGCGGGTCGCGCCGACCACGACGATGTTGGGCGTCAGCCGGCCCTGGACGCGCCAGCCGCGAACCAGCGTCCACCAGCCCGCGTGGACCAGATAGAGGGCGGCGAAGCACAGCGCCAGCCAGGCGCCAGCCTGGATCACCTGGGGCCGATTCATGACGGCCATGTCCGCGAACAGCAGCAGCGCGCCGGCGGGCCCGAAGGCGACGGCCGTCCGGAGCAGATGCACCGACAACACCTCGCTCGCGTCGAAGCGGTAGGCGCCGACGCCTCCGAGGCTCCAGATCAACAGCGCCGATCCGACGGCGAACGGCAGCGCGGCGGTGATCGGCGTTGAGAACAACCCGCCCGGCTGGGCCAGACTGCAGATGATTGCAGCCAGGCCGAGGATCAGGCTCGAGTCGACGACACGGAACGCCCTTATAGGCGTCAGGCCAGCAAATCGCTCTCGGACCGATGACAGGCGGGCCGGACGCAGCGGCCCACGCCGATCGCTGCCCGCCCGCCGGTCCGACCTCGACCGGGCGCGGGGATAGAGGCTCCCGCTCGGCGTCTCCTCGAAGGCGACGGTCTGGCCGAGCGCAGCCGTGCGCTCACTCTCAGCCTTTGGCTTGGGGCGCTCATGTTCGACTTCGGACGTGGAAGGTGGGGCGCGATCGACAAGCGACATGAACCGGTGACCATTCTGGTGACCGCGCCACTCTGCCAGAGCGAGGTGAGCCCGCCGTTAACGCTGAACGTGTTGTCGCGGAGGGCTCGCAAGAAAAGCGGGCCGGGGCGATGGCCCCGGCCCATTGTTCGCAATCATCCTGCAGACGCTCAGCCGCGGCGGTTCCAGCGGCCGCCGCCATCGTGTTGGGACGCCTGGACGAACGCCACCACCCGGTCGAGCCGTGCGTTCAGATCTTGCCGCTCGATGGGCGAGACGCGGCCATCCCTCCGCGCCTTGACGATATCGCGGCTGATGTCGCCGAGCATGCTGATAGCGCGGTTCGACTCCCGGCGATCGATCTGCCTCGAACGGGTCAGGTCGAGCGTCCAGCCACGGATCTCGCCGAAACGCTGCTGGGGGTCTCCGTGCTGGTCTCGGCCAACGCCATGGTCGTTGCCGCGATTGTAGTCAACGTAGCTGCGGTCATAGCTGGACTGGCCCACATGGTCCTGAGCCAGGGCTTGTCCGCCAATGGCCGCCGCCGCCAGCGCGAGGCCCGCGACCGCCGCCCGAATGCCTTTGATCGTCATCTCGTGTCTCCTCAGCCGATCCGGCGAAAGGCCCGATCCATGAGAGGACAATGGGCCGGCTCAGCTGAACCGTATCGGAGCCGGCAGTTGTTCGGCGTTCATATGTCTCAATGTCCGAGAGGCGGCGTGTAGAACACCGGTGAGCTCCAGGCGCGTTCCTGCAAGGTCGCGGGCGCCAGTGCCGTCAGGGGGAGGTGGCTGCGGACAGCAAGGTAGGTGGACCAGCGAGGTGTCGGGATCTCCAGCGCGCGGGCGTAGTAGATCGCGGGCTCTGACGGATTGAACTCCGGGTCGGTCCATTCTCCGGTGAGCGCTGCCGCGCCGATGCGGTTGGAGAAGGTCGCGGACCTGAGATCCACCGTGTTCCCCACGGGCGGCAAGACGCCGGTCGCCGGGGCGGGTCTGCGAGCTCCGGACCAGACAGCGTCGAACACCTTCTCGTGGCTGGCTCCCTGGGCATACCAGACCTTGATCATCTGGATCCGGTCCAGGTTGCCGGAGTCCGGATCCTTGACTGCTTGCAGGAGGAACCGTGGAGGTTTGCGAGCGGCGCTCGGCGGGGGCGTCAGATCCCCACCCATGGGCGTGCCCAGCGCATAGGCGTGGCCGACCCAGCCTGCCTTCCGGGTGATCCCGGCTGGATAGCTGAAGCTCGCGAACAGGCGCAGCCTCATCCGCACGCCCGTCGTGGCGAACACCTCCCTGCGCTTCATGGCGTCGAACAGCGACTCGCGCGTGTTGCGCTCGGCCCACACACCGGTCAGGCCGCCGGCGCTGAGCGTAACGACCGGCGCGCGCAGCACCCAGGCAGGGAAGCGCTGGCTGTCGGTGGCGCCCAAGGCGCCAGGATAGTTGGATTCTTCTGACGCGGAGACGCCGGAGTGGAAGTCCGAAGCCCCGACCAGGCCGTAGCCGAAGGGATTGGTCCCGATGCGCGACTGGATCTCCAACCCCCGGCCGTAAGCGCGGCGCACGAAGCTGCCGCCGGACAGCGGCGTTTCCTGCGGCAGGTAGAGCTCGAAGTTGGCGAACTCGTCGGTTGGAGAGAGCTCGGGCCGGGTCTCGCTCGTCCCCTTGTTCTGGGTGATCTCGACAAGCCGCTCGTTGCGCATGCGGGTCTCGGCGTAGGCGCGGGTGAACGGGTTCCCCCAGGAATCCCGATTGGCGAACATCAGCCCGTCGCTGAGGTTCGAGCTGTGGGGAATGAGGATCGAGTCGACGCCGCGGCGGCGATTGGCTTCGGCGTAGGCCCAGAGGTCCTCGGGCTTCCTGGAATCGAGGGCGCTGAACGGCCGGTCCGGGAATCCGGGCCCGCGGAAGATGACGTTCCTATGCATGTGGGCGCCCGAATAAAACGGGGACCATTCAAAGGCGACGAAGGTGGTAAACCGGCCCGGCCGATAGAAAGCCTGCGCCGCATCGATCTCGCGGCGCCAGTTTTCCCGGATGTGTTTGTCGTCCAGGTACTCGCGGGCCGGCGGCCCGGCTCCCCTGAAGCCTGACGACGCGAAACTGTGCAGCAGCCGCTGGCGGCCGGTCTTGCGCCCGAAGCTGAACAGCTTGCCCCAGTCGATCTCCGGCAGTGGGAGGATCGGTGGCGCGGTGCGAGGATAGTCGCCAAGGTATTCCGCGTGGTCGGTGACCGCCAGGAAGTCCAGGGGCACGTGTCGGCGGACCATCTGGCCGCGGTAGTTGACGCTCTGCCCCAGGGCGAAGCGATAGGAGTCCTCGGGCGTGGTGTTGGTCCTGGCCGATGCGGCGTCGAAGGAATAGCTGGTGTGCAGATGCAGGTCGCCGAAGTAGGCGTTGCGTAGTGGATTGGGCGGCGGCGGGTCGGAGACCTCCTGCGGCGGCTGGTCAGCCCCGGAATGCCGCCCCGACAGCGCAAACGCCGCGAGCGCGGAGGCCAGTACGACGCTGGCGGCGATGATGACCTGCAGGCGGCTCACAGGACGGCCAGGGTCCGCTCGATCAGCCAGAACGATGAGACCGATCCGATCAGGTACGGCAGGAATTGGCGGACCGGCGCGACGAGGCGGGGCGATGCGGAAGCCAGGCCGTGGAAGGCCGCTAGGGCGGTGAGCACGAAGGCCATCTGGCCGATCTCGATACCCAGGTTAAAGCATAGCAGCGCGGCGGGGATATCGTTCGGGGGCAGTCCCACTTCGCGCAGTGCGCCGGCAAAGCCCAGGCCGTGCAGCAGGCCGAAGGGGAAGGCGACCAGCCACGGCTGGCGCTGGACGAGGCTCGGCAGACCGCGGCGATGTCTGGCCAGCTCCACCGCGACGCACAGGATGCTGAGGGCGATCACCGCTTCCACGGGCGCTGGAGGAACGTCGATGAGCCCGAGCGCTGAGAGTGAGAGCGTCACGCTATGGGCCGCGGTGAAGGCGGTGACGGTCTTGATCAGCGCTTTGACGCCGCTCACCAGCAACATCAGGCCAAGCAGGTAGGCGAGGTGGTCGACCCCCGTCCAGATGTGGCCCATCCCCAGCCATAGATAGTCCAGCACCGGCAGTACGGCCTTGCCCGACGCGGGCAATCGCCACGCCGGCCGGTCGGGTCCGATCAGATGCGACGCCTCGATGGCGTTGGCGTAGCGGACGTGCACCAGGACGTCGGTGATCGAGGCGTCCAGCCCATCGATTGTGAGCGTCTGGCCCTGCAGAGACGCTCGCGGCTCGCGGACAGTCCACCGGGTCGTCACCGCATCTTCGGTCGACGTCTGCGATGCGCTGCCGGGGGCGAGCCAGCCGGAGGAGAGGCGTGGCATGATCGGAAGCGTGGCTTCTCCAGCGACAGGCCGGCGCCAGAGCACGTGGACCGTTCCCGACGGGTCCTGCGACACGTCCAGGAACGCCGGCCGCACCTCGTGCGCTGCGGTCCCATTGGCCACGGCCAAGGCGAGCACGACGGCCACGAGACCGAGGCGCGCGCTCAACGCGGCGCCCCGCTCTCGGCATGCACCACCTGGAAGCCGTCTTCGAGGCGGCTGAGCCGCGCTTGCCGGGCGGCCTCACGCGCCTGCGTCAGCCAGGATGCCCTGACGTCTCCACGAATCTCGTCCAAGCGAGGCGTGATGTCAGGCTTGCGGGCGCCGATAAACACGAGGTGCCAGCCGTAGCCGGATCGAACCGGCCCGATCCATCGGTGGGCCGGCTGGGCGAACAGGGCGTCGATGATCGGGGTCTGGCCGAAGACCTGGAGTGCGCCGGTGCGGTCGAGGTCGGCATAGGCGGCTTGCAAGGGGAACGGATCGCCCGCCGGCATGTCTTGGCGGGTCGCGGCGTGACGCGCTCGGGCAAGGGCGGCGGCGTCCCCGCCAAGCGCCGGGTCGAAGTAGACGTGCTTGAAGCTCACCTTGCCCGGCCGCACGAATTGGCTGACGTGGCCGGCGTAGAAGCGCCTCAGGGTCGCCTCGTCGGGTTCGCCGACCTCGCCCTGATCGTCGAGCAGGAACTCCAGCTTCTGGATCAGGCGCCGACGGACGATTTCGTCGCCCCGGTCCAAACCCATTCTCTTGGCTGTGCGATACAGCGCCTCGTCGCGGACATAGTCACTGGTGAGGGCGGCAAGCTCGGCCGCCGAAGGCGGCGCCCCCGTCTGCAGCACTTGCAGCGCTGAAAGGCGTCGTTCGAGAGCGGAGTCCACCACGATCCCGCGTTCGGAGTCTTTCCGCATGGCGGCGACAAGATGGGCCGCGGCGAAGATCAGCAGGCCCAGGGCGAGGAAGTGAATCAGCGGCTCGCGGATCCACGCCCGCAATCTCGCGGCCAGCCGGGTGACTGCCGGCGGCGGGCTCGCCGCCCAGGCAAGTCGTCCGCCAGTGCTCGGAAGGGGTGGATCCTGTATCGCCAATTCGCCCCGACCGGTACCGAGTTGCCCTTGGAGCTTATCGCATATTTATCCCATCAAGATAAAGGGGATTAACCCGTAGCGGTTCTTCTCGGGGAGGGCGACGCCAGGCGAGACGCGCTACTCGGCCTTGAGGATGTCCGAGATTTCCTGGAACGTGCACACGATCTCGATCGTATGGCCGCCGGAGAAGTGGAGGATGACGGACTTGTTGTCGTGAGCGTCGTCGACCTTGGTGACGAGATCTATGTTCACCAGAACCTGCCCAGGGGGGCTCCGGCGCGTGAGCTGTTTGAATCTGGCCATGGCGGCCTCCCTCAATTCGGCCGCCTCGACGACGCCGCGGTCTGACCGTAGCCGCGGCCAAGCGCAGGCGCCATCCCAGCGAAGACACGAATCTCGGGTTGCGCCGGCTATTCCCCAACGCCGCGCAACCGGCTATCAACCGGTGCGCCCGCAAGGCCGATTGTAAGGCGGGTGTGAAGTGTTCCGGCAGGCTCGATAAAAGGCCAGCCAAATCAAAGTGGTGACGTGGCCGAGCGGCTGAAGGCGGCGGTTTGCTAAACCGTTATACGTTCTAAAGGCGTATCGAGGGTTCGAATCCCTCCGTCACCGCCAATCCCTTTTCATCCGATCGCCGCCGTGGTCGATGGCCCGACGGCGAGTCACGCTGACTTTGAAGACCCGTGAGTGAAGACGATGGCGGAACACCTCGAGCGACATCTCGCAGACGCTGCCCGGCAATTCGGGTGGATCGAAGGGCTCGAGGTGGTCCTGGGCGAGATCGCGGCCCTGACGGTCCAGATCGGCGAAGAGGTCAGGAAGGGCGCGATCCGCGCCGACCTGATGGGCGAGGCCAACTATCGCAACGTCCAGGGCGAAGAGGTCAAGAAGCTCGACGAGTGGTCCAACACGGCGTTCTGCGAGCGGCTGGGTCAGTGTCGCCTGATCGGGGCCCTGGCCTCCGAGGAGGTCGATGACGCCATATGGCTGGACCGGGCGGATGGCGAGGGGCAGTTCATCGTCATGTTCGACCCGCTGGATGGATCGTCGAACATCGACGTCAATGTCACGATCGGGACGATCTTCTCAATCTATCACCGATCGAAACTGTCGTCGGATTCCCCCGACCTGCTGTTCAAAGGCGCGGACCAGGTGGCGGCAGGCTATGCGGCCTACGGCTCCTCGAACATGCTCGTCTACACGGCGAGGAACGGCGTCCAGGGCTTCACGCTCGATCCCGAGGCGGGAGCCTACATACAGACCCACACTGATATCCGCTGTCCTGAAACCGGGTCGACCTACAGCATCAATGAAGGCAATCGGAACTATTGGAGCCCGCAGCAGCGGGAGCTCGTCGCCTGGTACCAGGACACCGACAAGGCTTCGGGCCGGCCGTACTCGGCGCGCTACATCGGGTCCCTGGTGGCGGACATCCATCGCACTCTGATGAAGGGCGGGATCTTCATCTACCCGGCGGACTCCAAGAGCCCGCAGGGCAAGCTGAGATATCTCTATGAGGCGGCTTGCATGGCCCTGATCTGCGAAGAAGCGGGGGGCGGTGCGACGGATGGCGTGCGCCGCATTCTCGAGCTGACCCCGCAGCGACTGCACCAGCGGACGCCGCTGTTCATCGGCAGCCAGCCGATGGTGGAGCAAGCGACCGCGGTGCTCTCCAAGTCGCTGCTCGCCGAACCGAGCTAGAGGGCGTCTTCCAGCGCCAGCGCTTCCACTGCCTCGAGCACTGGCTCGGCCTCGGTGCGCGCCAGCCAGTCGGGGGCGACGTCGGCGAAGCGGACGATACGATCGCGGTCGATCACGATGACGGACGGCATGGGCAGTTCCCACGTCCCCGTTCCGGTCGTCTCTCCGAGCGAGGAGCCCTTGGCCAGGCTCGCCAGCTTCGACGCCGCATTGGCCTCAAACGTGATGCCGAACGTGCGGCCAAGTGCGTTGCCCGTGTCGGAGGCGACCAGGAAGTCGAGTCCGTGGCGCCGCTTGATCTCGACCAGCCGCTCCGGAACCTGTGGACTGATAGCGACCAGCCGGGCCCCGGCCTTCACCAGGCCCGGATGCAGCTGACGCTGGTAGTAGGGCAGGGCGATGTTGCACGCTGGGCACCCGGCGAAGCGGAAGAACACCAGCACCGCGGGCCCGGTCTCCAGCAGTCCATCCAGGGTGACGGCGGCGCCGTCGACCTCCCGCAGGGTGAAGGCGGCGACCCCGTCCCCGACCTTCACGAAGCGCGCGCGATCAGAGGTCTGGACCAGCTCACGGCGCTGGTCGATGTTGATCTGGAGCTGCTCAGGCGGCCAGGTTGCGACCCGCTCGGCATGAAGGTCGGCGAGCAGCTGACGGACGGACTCCTTGGGTGTTCCAGACATGAATCGCTCCTTTCGGGCGCGGTGGGTTGCGGCCGGCGCGTCGACGATGCGCCGGCCGCATGTCGAGTGAGCTAGAGGTCGGCGTATTGCGGCTCGTCGGCGATCAGGATCCGGTCGAGCAGGCGGGGGAAATCACCATAGTTCCGCACGGCGTAGTGGACCGCTGCGCGGTTGTCCCAGAAGGCGATTGAGCCGGGCCGCCAGGAGAAGCGGACCTGGTGCTCGGGCTTGCGATAGGCGTCCAGGATCTGGGCGAGGATGTCGCGGCCTTCCGCCAGATCCAGGCCGATGATGTGCGGCCGCTGGGTGAAGTTGACCCACAGGATTTTCTTTCCGGTCTCACGATGGGTGCGCACGATCGGGTGGGCGACGATGGGGTAGTCGAAGCCGGCCCGGCTCAGCGCCTCCCGGTAGTCATGGGTGACATGGAGCCCGTCCAGGCGCGCCTTCAGGGACTCAGACAGGCCCTCATAGGCGGCGCCGGCGTCCACCCAGATGGTGTCGCCGCCGACCTCCGGCAGGTTGACGGCCCGGAGCACCGCGCCCCAGGTCGGGACCAGCCGCCAGCTGGTGTCGGTGTGGTAGCCGGCTTCCACCGTGGTCGGATCCTTCACCCGTTCGTACTTGGCGAAGTCGGTCGCCGAGATCTTGTGGATGTGGACGATGTTGTCGTCCCGCTTGGTGTTGGGGTGGGTGTAGAGCGGCCCGAAGCGCGAGGCGAAGGCGGCGTGCTGGTCGGGTGTCAGCTCCTGGTCGCGGAAGAACACCACCTTGTACTGCAGGATCGTCGCCTTGATCTCGTCGCGCACCGCGTCCGAAATCGGCGCCCGAAGATCGACGCCGCTAATCTCGGCCCCGATGGTCGGCTCCAGCGGTCGCACCGCCAGCTGAACATCTTGCCTCGCAGCCTGATTGGCTAGTGCGCTCATCACTCAATTCCTTCTTGTCGGATCATCATCAATGACGATCGGCGATGGAGCAGATGGTTAGGGCTCGTGAGCTTGAGCGTCTAATTGGAATTACTCATCTCGGCGTGAGGAATTACAATATTGGACGGTGAGATGACTCGCGCACGGCGAGTCGGCCGGCGGCATGACCAGCAGGCGGCGCGCTGACGGCTTTGATTGGCCAGCTAGGAGCCGGGCGGCTCCGGTGGAAGAGCGCGGGCGATGGCGAACATTTCCTCCATCCGCCAGTGCTCGTTGGGGAACTCTCCTTCTACGGACCACTCGCCCCAGCCCGAATCGCGCCGGTATCGCCCGAGCAGGCCCGACCGCTGCAGCGCGTCCGCATCCACTACGGCGGGCGTCTCACAATCCGGATCTACGTAGAGGGCGTCGGTTGGACAGTAGAGCTCGCACAGGAAACAAGTCTGGCACGCCTCGAGGCGCGCGATAACGGGGCGCGGCGATCCGTCCTCCGGCTGAGACAGATCAAACACGTCCATCGGGCAGACCCGGACGCAGTCGCCGCAGCCGTTGCATCTGTCTTCAAGCACCAGGGCGATCACGCCGCGGCACTCCTGGCCGGCTGGCGTTGGTCATATTGGACTTGCAGCAGGTTGAGGCCGCGTACGGTCATGCGCCGGGCCAGCCGGACATCTTCGGACAGGTGATCCTCGCGCCGATGGAGTCCTCGGCTCTCCTCACGCCGGAACGCGGCTGCAGCGCACCAACGGGCGACCGCGGTCATTGCCGCGGCCTCGCGGGCCGCCACCGCCGAACGGCCCACGCCTGAAAGGTGGTCCCGGGCCTCAGCCCAGGCGCCGTCCAGGGCCTGCAGCGACACCATGAGCTGCGGCCCCGTGCGAAACACGGCCTTGTCGAAGGGCAGGGTCTCGGCCTGGACCGCCTCGATCACCTCATCGGGAAGGATTCCACCGGGTCTCCTCGTTGGGCGCAGGCCAGCCTGGCCGATCGGCTGAGCGGTGTCGCTTGATCGCCTTCCTTTGCTCGCCACGACGCGCGCCGCCGCCGCTCCCGCCCACTGTCCCGACGACAGGGCCCAGGACGAGTTCTGCGCGCCGCCGCCTGAGACGGCCCCTGCCAGCGGCTCGCGCGATGCGGTGTCGCCGGCCACGAACAGGCCGCGGACGGCGGTCTGGCAGTCCTCGTCGACCACCTTGAGGCCGCCCACGCCGCGGATCGTGCCCTCCCCGCGCAGCGTCACCTCGAACCAGTCCTCGAAGGGATCGATCCCGGCGCGGGCGAACGGCAACTGGGCGTTGGGCTGGATCACGTGCAGGCGCTCGCGGATGTGCTGCGGCATTCGGTGCAGTCTGCAGAACACTGGCCCAGCCAACAGCGCGCGAGCCAGCGCCGGCGTCGAATCCATGGCCGGAACCTCGATCGGCCGGGCGTCCGCGTCGCGGTAGCTGGCGAAGGCGTAGGACACTGATCGGGTCATGCTGGAGCGGGCAGGAGCGACGGTGTGATAGGTCGCGAACTCCATGCCGGACAGCTCCGCCCCGGCCTCGACCGCCATCAGCAGGCCATCGCCGGTGTTGGTGTGGCTGCCGAGCAGGTGCGAGCGAAACCCGCAGCCGCCTGTGGCCATCACGACGGCGCCGGCCCTCGCGGTCCAGGTGCGGCCGGCCTGGCGCTGGACGCCCGCCGCTCCGGCGATCGATCCGTCGTCACGCTGCAGCAACTCCAGGGCCGGACTGTGGTCGAGGATGGCGACGCCCAGATCCAGGATCAGCTGGCGCATGGCCCTCAGGTACTCGGGGCCTCGCAGCGAACGATAACGAGGCGCCCCGGTCTCGTCGCGCGGAAACTCGTAATAGCGGCTCAGGGAGGGCAGGGTGGTCCAGGTCAGGTCGAGCACCCGTTCCATCCACCGGGGGTCGGCCAGGCCTCGTGCGCGCTCGGCCTGCTTCTCGACCGCCTCCTCCCGTTTCTCCGGTGGGACCCACCAGTGTCCCGGTCCGGCCGCAGCGGTCACGCCGCTGGTCCCGCAATATCCTTTGTCCACCAGCACCACCTGGGCGCCGGCTCGCGCGGCGCCGGCGGCGGCCCAGGCGCCGGCAAGGCCGCCGCCGATGATCAGCACATCCGTCTCGATCGAAAGAGCGCCATCCATGGTCGGATCAGCCTCCAGGATGGGCGGCAGCGACGGCGGCCTTGCTCACCTCTGGCGCAAAGGCGCCGTCGATGTTCGGCGTGGCCGCGATCACGCCTGCAAGTCGAAAGGTCTCCAGCGTCGCGTGCTCCTTGCGGATCAGCGCCGCATCGATCGGTTCGGCCCGGCCGGCGAGACGCCTGGCGGCGTCGCGTGCGACGTCGAGCGGCAGTCCAGTGTCCTTGGCCAGGACGGCGCCGTAGTCGTCGGGGTGGCTCCCCGCCCAGGCCTGCGCCCGGCTCAGCCGGACCAGGAAGTCGCTGATCGCTGGCGACTTGCCTTCGATCGCCTTGTCGCTGGCCGCGAAGAAGCCGACCCCGTCAATGACGCCCTGCCCATCGGCCACGATCCGCGCGTTGTCCTTCAATGTGGCGAGTCCGATGTAGGGGCTCCAGGTCGCCCAGGCGTCGATACTGCCGTTGGACATGGCGCCTCGCGATGCGCCGGGATCGAGGAAGATCACCTGGACGTCCCCGGCGGGGACCCCGGCTCGCTCGAGCAGCTTGAGCAGCAGGTAATGCCCGATCGACCCTTTGACCGTGGCGACCTTGCGGCCCCTCAGGTCTGAGACCGCGCGGACGGGCGAAGCCGCGGGCGCGACCAGGGCTGTCGAGGTTCCCCTCGCTCCGGAATCGTAGGCCAGGACCGCCTTGATCGGCGCCCCGGCGGCATAGGCAAAGACGAACGGCGCGTCGCCCACGCCGCCCAGGTCCACCGCACCGGCGCCGAGGGCTTCCAGCAGTGGCGAGGCGGCGGCGAACTCGCTCCATTCCACCTTGTAAGGCGCACCCTTCAAGGCGCCGGAAGCCTCCATGATGGCGCGGGTGGAGCCCCTCTGGCTGGCGACCTTGAGCACGACGGGGCCTGAGGCGTCAGACGCCGTTCCACTGTTTCGCGGACTGCAGCCCAAGGCGAGCAGTACGGCGGCGAGCAGAAGGCCCAGTCCGATCCGGCCCTTGATGTCGGTCCTGGCCATGCTCAGAACCGCTGCGTCAGGCGGGCGTAGTAGAAGCCGCCGGTGACGCCGAAGGGGGAAAAGTAGCCGTATTGGAAGTTGCCCGTCTTGGGATCGACGATGCCGATCCGGTCGGGATAGGTATCGAACAGGTTGCTCGCGCCGGCGCCGACGGTGGTGCGGGGGGTGACGTCGTAGGAGACGTCAAGATCGGCGATCCACTTGGCGCCGAAGGTGCGGTCGGTCGCCGGCAACGAGGGTGTGCCGATCTCGGTGTAGCTGCCGTACCGGGTCAGCCGGGCGTTGAGATCGAGCCCGCGCAGGCGCCAGTCGCCAGAGAGGATGAACTTGTCCCGCGGTGTCGCCACCGTGAGGTCGCCCTGCCGCTGCCGGTCGAAAAGAACGAGGTTCATTCCCGCCAGCGGCGCCGGGGTCGCGTTGAAATGGGTGATCCAGGTCTTGTTCCAGCTGTAGGCGGCGCTGAGGCGGATCTGGCCGAGGCCGCCGAGATTGCGCTCGTAGGCGAGCACGGCGTCCACGCCTCGCGTGCGGGTGGAGACCGCGTTGGTGAAGAACTGCGCCGAGGATCCCGCCGGCAAGCCGAACGGGGCGAGCAGGGGGTCGACGCCCGACCCTCTGAGGAGCCCGGTCTGCAGGATCCGGTCGCTGATGCGGATCTGGTAGGCGTCGACGGTGAATATGATCCCGTGGCCAGGATCGGCGGTGAAGCCGGCGCTGTAGTTGATCGACTTCTCCGGCCTCAGCGGCGTGGCGCCGAGAGCTCGGGCGGCCGCGGAATCCACCGGCAGGACCTTGGTCGGGATCAGCACGAACTGGCCCGTGGAGTCGACCTGGCCGGTGATGGTGTTGGACGCATAGATGGTCTGGGCCAGCGAGGGGGCTCGGAATCCGTTGCTCACGGTCCCGCGGAAGGCGAAGCCCGGCAGGAACTCGTAGCGCGTCGAGACCTTGCCGCTGACCGTGTCTCCGACCCCCTCCGTGTAGTGCTCGAACCTGGCCGCGCCTCCGAGGTACCAGTTGGACGTCAGGTCGGTGCTGAGGTCGATGTAACCCGCGATGTTGTTGCGGCTGACGCTACCGGCCTCGGCCGGCGAGGTGCCATTGTAGGAGGCGAGGCCTGGGCGGGGGTGCTGGCCAGCGTAGACGCCGGTGGGGATGACGTAGCTGCCCACGGCGTAGGACAGGGGATCGCCGGGAAGGATTTCGTAGCGCTCCCAACGGTGTTCAGCGCCCAGGGCGATGGTCACGGGGTGGCCGAACGGCCCGTCGATCTGGCGGGAGACATCCAGCGTATTGGTCCATTGGTCGTAGTTCTGGTCCGCCAGATGGAAGCTCGTAGGGCTCGTCGGCCCCAACGTCGCGTTCAGGGTGTTCTGGGCGTCCAGTCTGGCCCCATCGCGGCCATAGGTGGAGGACAGGTCGACCATCCAGGCGCCGAGGGCGCCCTTGACGCCCCCGGTGATCTGGTAGTCGGTTTCCAAGATGTGGCGTTCGGCGTTGAACCCGTCGGGGTAGATCTCCGGCAGGGAGTTGATGTCGTTGGGCAGGAAGCTGCCGGTATTCTTGACGGCGTCGCGATAGCTGAGCGTGGCGAAGGAGTAGGCCTTCAGGTTGTCGGTGAGCGGCAGCTCGGCGTTGTACGAGCCGGAGTAGATCTTTTCCTCGCCCGGTCCGTAGCTGTGGCCCCATCGGGTGCGGTCGACAGTCTGGTTGCGGGGGTCGGGCAGGTCGTACTTGCCCGTAGCGGTATCGAACAGCGGATTGTAGACCTGGGCCAGGGAGCTCGCGACCTGGCGGGTTGCACGGGCGTTGGCCTTTACGTCGAAGGCGAGGTGCGCAAAGCCACCCTTCGGCAGGCCCAGGCCGAAATCTGCGGCGACGTGGCCGGTGTCGCCGTCGCCCTGGTAGAACTGACCTATGGTGGCGTCGATCGCGCCGCCGTCAGCGCCTTCCTTCAGGATGATGTTGATCACCCCGGCGATGGCGTCCGAGCCGTACTGAGCGGCCGCCCCGTCGCGCAGCACCTCGATGTGGTCGATCGCCCCCACGGGGATCAGGTCGAGGTCGACCGGGACTCCGCCGTTTCCGACCCGCGCGAGGTTATTGATCAAAGCGGTCGTGTGCCGACGCTTGCCATTGACGAGGAACAGCGCCTGGTCGCCGTTCAGGCCCCGCAGGGTGATCGCCCGCACCGTCCAGGAGGTGCCTCCGCCGTTCACGCCCGGCAGGTTGAAAGACGGCACCAGCTGGTTCAGCACCTCTTTCAGGCCGACCTTTCCGGTCTGGACCAGCTCCTGGCCCTTCACCACGTCGATCGGCGCGGGGCTGTTGGTCACGGTCCGCTTCTCCCCGCCGCGCAATCCGGTCACTACGAGATCCTGCGCGCTGGCGGTGTCGACCACCGCCGGCGCGGCGGCCAGCACCGGACTGGCCGGATCGGCGATCGCCGCGGAGGCCGTCGCCAGCGTCGCCGCTGTCATCAGCAGGATGCTCCTCACCCGAAATTCTTTCAAGCCGAGTGACATAATAGGAGTTAAGGTCATGGAACCCCCAAAGAGTTGCGGTCGCGCTCCCGCGCGCCGTTGCGTGTCTTGTTGATGCGCAGTTTAGAGCGGGGGCCCGCGAGCCTCGCCGCTCAGCGCCCGATCAGTCCCAGATGCCTGGGCAGGGTGACGGGACGCTCATACCATCTCCAATCAAAGTGACCCGGGGGACCCCAGGTCTGAAAGCGACGCCACAAAGCCTCAGGCCAAGGCCGATTGGAAACCACAATTCCTCATGAGGATGTTAGGTTCTCTGCATATATGATCTACTTTAACCCGTTATAACAGCAACTAATATGGCAACTGTCGCCGCCGTATCGATATAGAATATCTTATGAAGCGGAGCGCCAGTCCAGGAGCGACTCTCGGACCAGCTCCTCCAGGCGCTTCTGGGCTGCTGTGAGGTTCTTGGTGGTCCACAGGCTGCAAGCGACCTGAGGCAGGACGGGCAGCCCGGCGGCCTCGGCGTCAATGGCCGGCGAGTAGAACAGCGGCGTACGGCAGGTCAGGCCGAGCCCCGCTTCGACGCCGGCGCGCAACGTCGAGAGGTTCGGCGTCTCGAGCACGATCCGATAGGGGCGCTCCGCAGCGTCCAATGCGGCGATTGCTGCCTCTCGGAAGCGGCAAGGCTTTTCCAGGACGGCCAGCGGCGCGACCTCCCGCGACGCCAGTCTCGCATCGCCGATCCAGATCATCGGCTCGACCCGCACCTGCGCCGGGGAGCCAGGTTCCGAAAAGCCGATCAGCAGGTCCATCCTGTCCTTCTCCAGCTCATCGAGCAGCTCGAGGGTCCCGCCGATGCGGGCGTGCAGGGTGGTGTCCGGGTGCAGGGAGGTGAACTGCGCCAGGACCTCGGTGAGCAGGGTCTCGGCGAAATCCTGGACCATGCCGACTCGAACGGGACCGTCCAGGGCCCCGCCGCTGACGGCGCTGATCGCCTGATCGTTGATCGCGAGGATCTCGCGGGCGTATCCGAGCAGGGTTTCGCCCGCGGGCGCCAGCACCAGCCGGCGGCCGTCGCGATGGAACAGGGGCTGTTGCAGCATCTCTTCCAGCCGCTTCACCTGCAGGCTCAGCGCGGACTGGGTGAGGAACACCCGCTCCGAGGCCTTCAACATCGAGCCGTAGTCGACGATGGCCACGAAGCTGCGCAGCACGTCGACGGGCAGGGTGGCGGGCATGAGCGGGTCCCTTGGGCATATGAGCGCCCCTAAAGGCGCAAATGAGGAAAGCTGGCTTGCGTGCGAGGCGCTTATCCCCCAATGTCCATGGAGTTACTAGGAAATAGTGAAAGTGTGGGGCGTGAGCGCTTCGACGGAAGCCATCAGGAGATCTGTGGCGGCGAGGCTGCCACGGCTGTCGCTGGGCCAGCCAAGATGGCTGTCGCCCTTGCTGTTGCTGATCCTCTGGGAGCTCGGTGCGCGGTCAGGCCTGATCCCTGCCAGGGTGCTCGCCGCTCCATCGACGGTGGCGGAAACGGCGGCGCAGATGATCGCCTCCGGAGACTTGATCCAGAACCTGCTGGTTTCCCTCGGCCGAGTCGTGGCCGGGTTCACGCTGGGCGCGGTCACCGGGGTGGTCCTGGCCTTGATCGCAGGGCTCAGCCGGTGGGGCGAGACCCTGCTGGATCCGCCGATCCAGATGTTGCGGACGTTGCCGCTGTTGGCCCTGGTTCCGCTGTTCATCGTCTGGTTCGGCATCGGCGAGACGCCGAAAGTGGCGCTGATCGCCCTTGGTTCCACCTTCCCGGTCTATCTCAACCTCTTCAACAGCATCCGCTCCGTCGACGCCAAGGTGGTGGAGGCGGCCCGCAGCTTCGGCGTCGGCGGTCTGGAGCTGATCCGCGACGTCATCTTGCCCGGGGCCACGCCGGGCCTGCTGCTCGGCGTGCGTTACGCCCTGACCGTATCCTGGCTGTTCCTGGTCGTGGCAGAGCAGATCAATGCCCAGGCGGGGCTCGGCTACCTGATCAACAATGCACGGGACTTTCTGCGCACCGACGTCATCGTCCTGTGCCTTCTCATCTACGCCCTGCTCGGCCTCGCCAGCGACGCCATCTTGCGCGCGCTGGAACGGCGGGCGTTGGCGTGGCGCCCGTCCTTCGTGGAGCGTTGAGCCATGAGTTTCATTTCCCGTGCGCGCCCGTCGGCCCCGGTCGTCGAAATCTCCGACTTCAGCCGGCGCTTCGGCGATGTCACGGTGCTGGACCGACTGGACCTCACGCTCGCGCCGGGCGAGTTCGTCGCCCTGCTGGGCCGCAGCGGGTCCGGCAAGACCACGCTCCTGCGCACCCTGGCCCGGCTCGACGCCGTCACCGAGGGTGAAGTGCGGACGCCCGAACGTCGCGCCGTCGTGTTCCAGGAAGCCCGCTTGCTTCCGTGGAAGCGGGTCTGGCGGAATGTGGCGCTGGGCCTGAAGGTCCCCGATCCTCGGGCGCGCGCCCTCGCGGCGCTGGAAGAGGTCGGGCTGTCGCATCGCGTGGATGCCTGGCCGGCGACCCTCTCCGGCGGCGAGGCGCAGCGCACCGCCCTGGCCCGCGCGCTGGTCCGCGAGCCGCAGTTGCTCCTGCTCGACGAACCTTTCGCCGCCCTCGACGCCCTGACCCGCATCAAGATGCACGGCCTGGTGCAGGCCCTGTGGCGCACCCACCAGCCCGCCGTGCTGCTGGTCACCCACGACGTGGACGAGGCCCTGTTGCTCGCCGACCGGGTGTTGGTGCTGGACGGCGGGCGTATCGCCGCCGAAGAGCGGATCGAGCTTCCCCGTCCCCGCGCGCCCGCCGACCGGGAGTTCCAGGCAGTGCGGCGCAGGCTCCTCTCGTGCCTGGGTGTCGAGACGCTAGAACCGGCTGCTCCGGAGCCGCGTATCGCCCTCGTCCATCCCGTACGGGAGGCCGTGGGATGACTGGCGCACCGCAGCCCCTGGCCCGCTTCGCCGGGGCGGTGAGCGCACTGCTGGACGCCGACCTGCCCGAAGCCGGACTGCTTGGCGAAGGCGGCCGCCTGCTCGCCGCCCTGGTGGCCACTGATGGCTGGCTTCCTGACGCCTTCGCTCGCCCCGGCCCCGAGCGTTATCGCCAGTATCTGCTCCACCGTGATCCGCAGGAGCGCTTCTCGGTGGTCAGCTTCGTGTGGGGTCCTGGCCAGTCGACGCCCGTCCACGACCACACGGTTTGGGGCCTGGTCGGCGTCCTGCGAGGGGCAGAGGTATCCCAGCGGTTCCGGATCGCCGACGATGGCGGACCGATCCCTGACGGCCCGGCGCAGCGGCTCGAACAGGGGGCTGTCGAAGCGGTGTCCCCCAAGGTCGGGGACGTGCATCAGGTGTTCAACGCCTTCGACGACCAGGTCTCCGTCAGCATCCACGTCTACGGCGCTGACATCGGTGCGACCCGCCGTTGGGTCTATCCGCTGAGTGGCGGACGCAAGCCGTTCGTTTCCGGATACGACAACGACGAGGCCTCCGCGCCGTTCGTGCTCGAGCTCGAGGAGCACGTCGTATGAGCGCAAGCGTCACCGCCGCCGAGGTTCGCCTGGATCTGATCCTGCGGAGGGAGATCGCCCTCGTCGATGTTCGCGAGGAGCATGCGTTCGCGCTGGGCCACCCCTTGTTCGCCGCCTCGCTGCCGCTGTCGCGGCTGGAGCTCGAGGTCTACGAACGCATCCCGCGCCGGGATGCGCCGATCGTGGTCTACGACGACGGTGAGGGGTTGGCCGAGCGTGGCGCGGCCCGGCTCACGGCGCTGGGCTACAGCCAGGTGCGCGTACTGGATGGCGGGCTTTCGGCATGGCGCGCCGCGGGCCTGGAGCTCTTCCTCGACGTCAACTCGTACAGCAAGGCCTTCGGTGAACTTGTGGAGGCGCGCGCCCACACGCCCTCCATCCTGCCCGAAGAGCTGAAGGCCCGGCTGGATCGCCGCGAAGACCTGGTCGTGCTGGACGCCCGCCGGTTCGAAGAGTTCCGCACCATGGCCATCCCCTCGGGCGTCAGTGTGCCGGGGGGCGAACTGGTTCTGCGGGCGCGCGAGATCGCCCCCGACCCTGACACGACCATCGTCGTCAACTGCGCCGGGCGCACGCGCAGCCTGATCGGCGCTCAGTCGCTGATCAACGCCGGGGCGCCCAATCGCGTGGTAGCCCTGCGCAACGGGACGATCGGCTGGACCCTGGCGGGCCTGGCGCTCGAGCACGGGGCCGAGCGACGGTTTCCGCAGGCCGTCGAGGAACGCACGAACCAGGCCGCCAGGGCCGCGCGCAAAGTCGCCAATCGCGCCGGCGTGCGCCGCCTGGCTCCCGCCGAGCTCGATCGTCTGGCGGACGACGCCAGCCGAACCCTCTACCGGTTCGACGTCCGCACGCCCGAGGAGTTCGCCGACGGACATGCGCCGGGCTTCCGCAGCGCACCAGCTGACC
>FTHA01000589.1_pt1 | contig 24046 bp, 23 predicted proteins | sample 1640771 | NCBI WGS metagenome assembly FTHA01 (sample SAMEA3914789, study PRJEB12502) | metagenome | biome: forest; material: soil | place: Canada | collected 2011-07-03 | depth 0.3 m | reverse complement strand
CGGCCAAGATGTCCAAGTCCGACCCGTCCGACCAGTCGCGGATCAACCTGCTCGACGACGCCGATGCGGTCGCCCAGAAGATCCGCCGCGCCAGGACCGACCCGGAGCCCCTGCCCGAAACGCTGGACGGCCTGACAGGCCGCCCCGAGGCGGACAACCTGGTGGGCATCTACGGGGCCCTGTCTGACCTGTCGAAAGCCGAGGTGCTGGCGCGTTTCGGCGGCCAGGGCTTCGGAGCGTTCAAGCCGGCGCTCGCGGACCTCGCGGTGGAGACGCTTGGGCCGATCGGCGCCAGAATGCGCGAGCTCCTGGCGGATCCGGCCGAGCTCGACCGGATACTCTCAAAGGGCGCGGAACGAGCCAGGGAACTGGCGGATCCGATCGTGGCGGAGACCAAGCGGCTGGTGGGCTTCTGGGGAAGCTGAACGATGAAGACCTTGCTCATGCTCACGGCGGCTGCGGCCGTCGCTGGATCGGCCGCCGCGGCGGAGATCAAGGCCGGCGACCTGACCCTCAAGGACACGGTGGTGCGCGCGGTCGGTCCGGGCGTGCCCAACACCGCCGCCTACCTGACCATCTCCAATGGCGGCGCAAAGGCCGACAAGCTGCTCGCGGCGTCCTGCGACTGCTCAAAGAGCGTCGAGATCCACATCAGCCATGTCATGAACGGCATGGCGATGATGATGCCGTCGGGGCCGCTGGCGATCCCTGCGGGCGGTTCCGCGAGGTTCGCGCCCGGCGGCCAGCACCTGATGGTGACCGGTCTGAAGGGGGCGCTCGCGGACGGCGCGGTCCAGACCATCACCCTGAGGTTCGAGCACGCGGGCGTGGTGAAGGCCGCCTTCGACGTCAGAAGCCGCGTCCCGGTGGGGCCCGCCCCGGCCATGTCCATGCCCATGAGCCATTGATCGGAACAGCCGGGACATTGCGCCCGGGCCGTACCGGCGCCATCTAGGGGACATGTTCATCCAGACCGAACACACTCCCAATCCCGAGGTGCTGAAGTTCCTGCCCGGCCGCGAGGTCATGGGCGAGGGCTCCCGCGAATTCCGCTCGGCGGACGAAGCCAGGGCGTCTCCACTGGCCGAGAGCCTGTTCGCCATCGACGGCGTGGCGCGGGTCTTCTTCGGGCCGGACTTCCTCACCGTCACCAAGGCCAACGCGGCCACCGACTGGAGTCACCTTAAGGCGCCGATCCTGGCGGCGGTGATGGACCACTACACAGCCGGCGCGCCGCTGTTCGCCGGCGACGCCGCCGACGGGGCGGTGTCCCACGACTCCGAGGTCTATGACGGCGAAACCGCCCAGATCGTCGCCGAGATCAAGGACCTGCTGGACACCCGCATCCGTCCGGCCGTGGCCCAGGACGGCGGCGACATCCTGTTCAATCGCTTCGAGCCGGACACCGGCGTTGTCTGGCTGCACATGAAGGGCGCCTGCTCCGGCTGCCCCTCCTCATCGGCGACCTTGCGCGCCGGGGTCGAGAACATGCTCAAGCACTATGTGCCCGAGGTCACGCGGGTCGAGCAGACCCTCTAGGTGGCCATCAGGCCCGGACCCTTCTCCACCCTCCGTCCCAGGAACTGAGCCGCATGTCCCGACCGATCGACGACCACAGCCTGGACCAGCTGTTCCGCGACGCGCGCTCGCACAGCGCCTGGACCGACCAGCCGGTGACGGACGTCGACATGCGGGCGATCTACGAGCTGACGCGGATGGGCGCGACCTCCGCCAACTGCTCGCCGGCGCGGTTCGTCTGGGTCGCTTCGGACGACGCCAAGGCGCGGCTGAAACCCCTGGTCAGCGCCACCAACGCCGAAAAGGTGGTCAAGGCGCCGGTGACGGTGATCATCGGTCACGACCTGGGATTCGCCGAGCAGTTGCCGCGCCTGTTTCCCCAGGCGCCCTCCGCCAAGGACTGGTTCGCCAATCCGGACGTCGCCGAGGTGACCGCTTTCCGCAACGGCACGCTGCAGGGAGCCTATTTCATGCTGGCGGCTCGCGCGCTGGGCCTCGACTGCGGTCCCATGTCCGGATTCGATAACGCCGCCGTCGACAAGGCGTTCTTCGCGGGCACGAAGGTCAAGTCCAACTTCATCTGTTCCATCGGCCGCGGCGACGCTTCCAAGCTGCCCCCCCGTGCGCCCCGCCTCTCCTTCGAGGAGGCCGGCAAGATCATCTGAGCCCGCGCCGCTCGGATCGGATCAGGCCCGACGCCATGATCATCCTCGCCATCGATTCCGCCCTCGGCGCCTGCTCGGCGGCGGTGCTTGACGGTGATCACGTCCGGGCCAGCCGGTCCGAGCCCATGCAGCGCGGCCATCAGGAACGGCTCGCGCTCCTGGTCGCCGAAACGATGCAGGAGGCCGGCGTCGCCTTCTCAGATCTGGATCGCATCGCGGTGACCACGGGCCCCGGCTCGTTCACCGGCCTGCGCGTGGGCCTCGCCTTCGCCCGCAGCATGGCCCTGGCGCTGGGCCGGCCGTGCGTCGGGATCGGGGCGCTTGAGGCGCTCGCCGCCGGGGCTGGATCGACCGGCATGGTCGCGGCGGCCATCGACGCCGGTCGAGGGCAGATCTATCTGCAGGTCTTCTCGGACGGCCGTCCGCTCAGCGCGCCGGAGGCCGTGCCCGCGGCGGCCGCGCCCGGGCGCCTGGCGGACTTCGCCGGCGGGGCGCAGGTCAAGGTGATCGGCTCGGCGGCGGACCAGCTGGCCGGCGGGCCCATGACGGCTGTCGGCGCGGCTGCGCCAGATCCAGCCGTGGTCGCCCGCCTGGCGGCGGCGGCTCCGGCGCCGGAGACGCCGCCCGCGCCGCTCTATCTGCGGGCGCCCGACGCGCGGCTGCCGGCATGAAGCTCCGGTTCGCGACGAGCCAAGACGCCGACGCCCTGGCCGAGGTGCACGCCCGGGCGTTCGACACATCCTGGCAGGCAGACGACATCGCCCGATTGATGGAGATCATGGGCGGCTTCGCCCTGGTGGCCGAGGATGACGGCGTCACAGGCTTCATCCTGGCGAGGACCATGGGCGGCGAGGCGGAGATTCTGACCCTGGCGGTGGCGCCCTGGGCGCGGCGCCGGGGCGTCGGCTCGGCCCTGGTCGAGGCGGTCGCCCAGGAAGCTCTGAGGCGCGGCGCCGGCGCGATGTTCCTGGAGGTCGCGGCGGACAACGCGGGCGCCGTCGGAGTCTATCTGAAGTCAGGTTTCGAACAGGCGGGACTGCGCCGCGCCTATTACGCGCGGGCGGACCGGCCGGCGATGGACGCATTGGTCCTGAGACGACCGCTTAACAGCACCGAGGCCTGAGACTATGGTCGCACCGCCCACTGCCCTGAATCAGAGGTCAGCCTTGGATCGCATTGAGAACATCTGCATTGAAAAGGGCATGCGCATGACCGATCAGCGCCGCGTCGTTGCGCGGGTGCTGTCGGCCTCCCATGATCACCCCGATGTGGAGGAGCTGTATCGCCGCGCCCACGCCCTGGACCCGCACATATCGATCGCCACGGTCTATCGCACCGTGCGCCTGTTCGAGGAGGCGGGGATCATCGCGCGTCACGACTTCCGCGATGGCCGCTCGCGCTATGAGGAGGCGCCGGAGACCCACCACGACCACCTGATCGACATGAAGACCGGCCAGGTGATCGAATTCGTCGACGTCGAGATCGAGGAGTTGCAGGAGAAGATCGCCAATCGCCTTGGCTATCGTCTGGTCGATCACCGCCTGGAGCTCTACGGCGTGCCGTTCAAGGACTCGGGCAACTAGGACGATCCCGGCCTGGCGCGGTTGACGCGGCGAGCGCCAGCGCACAGGAAAGCGCCGTGAGCGAATCCACCCCCCGCACCGTCATCATCGGCGCAGGCCACGCCGGCGGCACGGTCGCCGCCCTGCTGCGCCAGTACGGCCACACCGGCGACATCGTCCTGGTCGGCGAGGAGCTGATCGGCCCCTACCAGCGCCCCCCTCTGTCCAAGGCCTATCTGAAGGGCGATGTGGACGCCGAGACGCTGAAGCTGAAGCCGGACGAGTTCTATGCCGACCACGGGATCACCCTGAGGCTCGGGACCAGCGCCGAGGCGATCGACCGCACCGCCAGGCGCGTGGCGCTAAAGGGCGGTGGGAGCCTCGATTACGACCTGCTGATCCTGGCCACCGGCTCGGCCAACCGCAAGATCACCCTGCCGAGCGCCCATGCCCACGACCTGCATGAGCTGCGCAGCGTCGCCGACGCGGAACAACTGAAGTCGGTGCTTGAGCACGGCAAGCGGCTCGCGATCGTCGGCGGGGGCTACATCGGCCTGGAAGCCGCCGCCTCTGCGCGGGCGCTGGGCGCCGACGCGGTGATCCTTGAGCTGGCTCCGCGGGTGCTGGCGCGGGTGGCCTGCGAGGAGCTGTCAACGTTCTTCCAGGACTACCACCGCGCCAAGGGCGTGAAGATCGTGACCGGAGCGCAGGTTCTGGATCTGGAGCATGGACCCGACGGCCACGTCAGCGGCGTGCGGCTGGCGGACGGGTCGCAGGAAGCCTGCGATGTCGTGCTGGTCGGGGTGGGCGCCATGGCCTGCAGCCAGCTGGCCGCCGACGCGGGCCTGGATTGCGCCAACGGCGTGGTGGTGGACAGCTCGGCGCGCACGTCCGATCCCTCGATCTTCGCGATCGGCGACGTGGCTTGGCGGCCTATGCCGCTCTACGACGACCGCATGCACAGGCTGGAAAGCGTGCCCAACGCGCTTGAACAGGCCAAGCAGGTCGCCTGCGCCATCGTGGGCCGTCCCCAGCCCGCGCCGGAGACGCCGTGGTTCTGGTCCGACCAGTATGACCTGAAACTCCAGATCGCCGGCGTGCCGTTCGACGCCGACCAGCGGTTGATCCGCGGCTCGGTGGCGGATGCGAAATTCGCCATCTTCCACCTTCAGGGCGACCGGATCCTGGCGGTGGAGGCGGTGAACGCACCGGCCGAGTTCATGGCGGGCCGGCTGATGATCGGCCAGAAGCGGCCGGTCGACCGGCGCAAATTGACGGACATGTCCGTCTCGATGAAGGAAGTCGCCCTGGCCTGACCCCGGAAAAGAAGGCGGCGAACCCGAAGGCCCGCCGCCAAGATCTAGGGGTAGAATAACAGCTCAGTACCGGTGCGGCCGAGGTGGAAAGACCGTCCGCCGCCCGGGGGCCCCTTCGCCGCCTGCTGGGGGAGACCGCAAGCGGGTCCAGCATGGCGACGCCGAAACGCCCGGCCCAGCGGCCGGCCCGCCCGCTCGTCCGCGCCGCCGCCACCATCGCCGGGGCCGCCGCGTCATCACCAGTCTCAGAATTATCCCATCAATCCCACCACCACCATGGCGCCGGTGGCGGTCAGGACAGGGAAGCGGCGCGGGCTTCCCGGGCGAGCTGGTCGACCTTGGCGGTGCTTTCCGGGTCGTAGGGCGCGTAGATCACCACCCTCAGGGTGGGGGCCCCTTCAATGACATAGGAGCTGTGCGCGAAGACGATATCGCCGAGCACGGGATGGCGTTCGGGGTGGACGCCCTCGGAATGGCCCGTGATCTCCGGACTGCGCCAGAGCTGGCGGAACATCGGGCAGATCTCGTTCATTTCCTCGATCAAGGCGTCGAAGACGGGGTCCACCCCCGCCTGGCCATAGTCCACGCGCAGCTTGGACAGGATCCGCCGGGCCATGGCTTCGTAGTCGTCGGCATGGGTCCGCCGCCCGGGGCTCATCAGGAGCAGCTTCATCAGGTTCCGCTCGTGCGGCGGCAGCGCCCCGTAGTCGCGGATGGCCGCCGTCATCATCCGGTTCCAGTAGATGACCTCCCACCGCGGCGTCATCACCAGCGAGGGCAGGTTCAGGGCGTCCAGGGTGCGCTTCACCGCGGGCGTGATCTCGACATCACGTGCGGGCTGGATCGGGGCGGACCGATGCTGGGCCAGCGAAAACAGGTAATCCCGTTCTTCCGTCGTAAGCCGCAGCGTGCGGCTGAGGCTCTCCAGCACGCGGTCGGAGGCGCGTACGTCCCGGCCTTGTTCGAGCCAAGTGTACCAGGTGGCCGACAGGCCCGCGAGGGCCGCCACGTCTTCGCGGCGCAGTCCTGGCGTCCGCCGCCGGCCGGCCGGCGGCAGGCCCACGGACGTTGGCGACAGGCGCGCCCGGCAATTCTTCAGGAATTCCGACAGCTGCACACGCTGCATTGTGCTGCTCACAGTCACAGTTGGCCCCACTACTAGCAGTTCGCTGGCCGCATCTGGCGCTGGCCGGCGGCGGCGCGTCAACAGAGGCTGGAATAATGTTAGAAACATTACCAGTATTACGCCTTCGATTGCTCCGGAGGGCTCGATCTGCAACGTCGCGCCGCAGCTATGAAATGGGCGCCCCGGCGCCTGACGCCGAGAGAGGACGCGATGCCCAAGAGTTTGGAAGACCTACTGAACGCCGCCAAAAGCCCCGTGGAAATGCTGCGGAATTCGCAGGCTGGACCGAACGTCTATCCGGGCGTGCCAGCGGAATTCACCAACTGGCGTGACGAGCAGCAAGCCTGGCAGAAGAGCTGCGTGCTGTTCAACCAGTCCTACCACATGGCGGATCTCGCCGTGGAAGGCCCCGACGCGTTCAAGCTCCTGAACTACCTCGGCGTGAACAGCTTCAAGGGATACGAGCCCGGCAAGGCCAAGCAATTCGTGCCCTGCACCCCGGAAGGCTATGTGATCGGCGACGTGATCCTGTTCTATCTCGCCCCGAACAGCTTCAACCTGGTCGGCCGCGCGCCCGTCCTGGAGTGGATCACGTTCCACGCCGAGACCGGCGGCTATGACGTGAAGGTGACGCTCGACCAGCGCACGGCGCTGCGCAGCGACGGACGCCGGAAGGTCTATCGCTTCCAGGTCCAGGGCCCCAACGCCATGAGCGTCATCGAGAAGGTGATCGGCAAGACGCCGCCTGACCTGAAGTTCTTCAACATGACCATCCTGACCATCGCGGGCAAGACCGTGGGCGCCCTGCGTCACGGCATGGCCGGTCAGCCGGGCTGGGAGCTCTATGGCCCCTGGGACGACGGCGAAGCGGTGCGCGAAGCCCTGGTCAAGGCGGGCGAGGAATTCGGCCTGCGTCAGGTCGGCGGCCGCGCCTATTCCTCCAACACCCTCGAGTCCGGGTGGGTGCCCTCGCCGCTGCCCGCGGTGTTCTCCGGCGAAGGCACCAACGCCTATCGCAAGTGGCTGACCGACACGAGCTATGAAGCCAAGGCGTCGATCGGCGGCAGCTTCAGCTCGCCCAACATCGAGGACTACTACTTCTCGCCGTGGGATCTCTCCTATGGGTCGTTCGTGAAGTTCGACCACGACTTCATCGGCCGTGAAGCCCTCGAAAAGCGGGCCGCCGCCGGCGGTCACCGCAAGAAGGTGACCCTGGCGCTCGACGACGCCGACGTGACCCGCGTCATCGGCACGCAGTTCCAGAAGACGGGCCGCGCGAAGTTCATGGACTGGCCGTCGGCGGTCTACTGCATGCACCCGTTCGACAAGGTCGCGGTGGGCGGCAAGACCGTCGGCGTCTCCACCTGGATCGGTTACAGCTCCAACGAGGGCAAGATGCTGACCCTGGCGGTGCTGGACGCCGAGCACGCCGAACCCGGCACGGATGTCACCTTCGTCTGGGGTGAAGAAGGCGGCGGATCTTCCAAGCCCACCGTCGAGCCACACGTCCAGGCCGAGATGCGGGCGACCGTGAGCCCTGTCCCCTACGTCGAGGTCGTGCGGACCTCCTATGCTCCGGGCGGCTGGCGGGCGCACCAGCCGGCCTGAGCCAACACCGAAATGGGTGGTGAGAAAGACGAGCGGGAACAAACGTCATGAAGCGCAGCGAAACCCGGATTCTCACCACCCACGTCGGCAGCCTGCCGCGGCCGGCGGCGCTGATCGAGCTCGCCAGCTTTCAGAAGGGTCCGCCGGAGGACCCTGTCGAATACGCCCGGGTGATGACGGCGGCGGTGGCCGACATCGTCAAGCAGCAGGCTGCCGTCGGCCTGGACATCATCAACGACGGCGAATTCGGCAAGGAAAGCTGGGCCAACTACATCCTGAAGCGGATCTCCGGCTTCGAGATTCGTCCGCACCAGATGAGGCCGCTGGAGTGGCTGGGCCGGGACCGTGAGCGCTTCGCCGACTATATCGCTCAGGAGTTCCCGCGGGGCGTCACCGGATCGCCGACGGAGGCCTGCGTCGGCCCCATCCGCTATGTGGACAAGGAGAGCATCAGGCTCGCGGTCGGCGCGCTGACCGCGGCGCTGCCGGGCGTCAAGGTCGAGGAGGCCTTCATGACGGCTGTCGCGCCGGCCTCCACCGCCTATGATGGGGTCAACGAATACTACAAGACCGAGAAGGACTACGTCTTCGCCATCGCCGAGGCGCTGCGTGAAGAGTACCTGGCGATCCACAATGCCGGCCTGCTGGTGCAGGTGGACGACGCCGTCCTGGCCAACATGTACGACCACCTGGTCCAGCAGAGCCCCGAGCGCTACCGGGAATGGGCCCAGTTGCGGATCGACGCCCTGAACCACGCCCTTGCGGGCATTCCGGAGGACCGGGTGCGCTATCACCTGTGCTTCGGCTCATGGCACCTGCCGCACGTCTCCGACGCGCCGCTGGACGAGATCGTGGGCTTCATCCTGCAGGTGAAGGCCGGCGCCTACTCCATCGAGGCGGCCAATCCGCGTCATGAACACGAGTGGCGGGTGTGGGAACAGGTCAAACTGCCGGCTGGCAAGATCCTGATCCCGGGCGTGATCACCCATCACATCATCACAGTCGAGCACCCGCGGCTGGTGGCGGACCGCATCGTCCGCTTCGCCAAGCTTGTGGGCCGCGAGAACGTCATCGCCGGCGCCGACTGCGGCTTTGCGCAGGTCGACATCATCGCCCGCGTGCATCCCACGGTGATGTGGGCCAAGTTCGAATCCCTGGTGGAAGGCGCGCGTATCGCCAGCGAGGAACTCTGGGGCCGCAAGGCCGCAGCCTGAACCGTCAGACACGTCGTCGAACGCCGGCTGCGAATGCAAGACGGGGACGGCCGATCTGGCCGTCCCCGTTCGCCGTTCCGATAAAGGCAGTGCGGCCTAGAACTTCTTGGTGAGGTCCACGCCCCAACGCCGCGGCTCAGCCTTGAATACGAAGCCGCCCGGAGAATACTCCGAGTTGTACTTGGCGTTGTTGAGGTTCTTGGCCCAGAGGATGATCGACCAGTCGCTGGCCTGGACGCCGGTCCTCAGATCGACGAGGTCGACGGGCTTGCGTTCCAGCACGGGGGGCGCTCCCGCGAATGCCGCTGCAGGGTCGGACTCCCAGAAGAAGGTCTTGCCGATGCGGTCGTAGTCGACCCGCAGGATGCCGTGCAGCATGTCGTTGATGCGCGGCCGCCACTGCGCGCCGACGTTCAGGGTGTAGCGCGACACCAGCGGCGCCTGTTCGCCGACCCGGAAGTCATACTGCGGGAAGGTGTCGTGGTAGTACTTCTTCACCGAGCTGTCAGTGAAGCCGTAGCCCGCGTTCAATTGAATGTCGTCAGTGACGCGGAACGTGCCGTCCAGGTCGAAGCCCGTCAGGCGGACCTCCGGGATGTTCCCGAGGTTCTGGGTCGAGTTCTGCGACAGATAGACGAAGAAGTATCCGTTGGTCGACTTGGTGGTGTAGGCGGCGGCGTTCAGCGTGAGCCTGCGATCGAACAGGCGGGTCTTGAAGCCGGCTTCGAAGGTCTCGGCCCGTTCGGCGTTGAACTGGCTGCCGACCCCGGCGAAACCATTGGCCGCCGCGACCGCCTGCACGCCGTACTGGTTGAAGCCGCCGCTGCGGAAGCCGCGGCTGTAGCTGCCGTAGAGCGTGACATTATCGAGGGGCGTGTACTTCAGCACGAACTGCGGCTGCCAGCCCTTCCAGCTGTGCTCCGTGAACCCGCCAGGCGGCGTGGAAATGCCGAGCGGCAGGAACTGGGCCGCTTCCAGCGGCGTGTCCTTGCGGTGATCATGGTCGAAACGAATGTTGGCCGACACTTCCAGCTGACTGGTGATGTCGAACGACGTGTCCAGATAGCCGGCCCAGGCGAGATTGTTCTGCTTGTCAGCGAGGAACGTGGCCTGCGGGTTGATCAGCGTCGCAAAGTTCGGGGTCGTGAACGGGCTGGTGACGTCCGACGTCGGTGAATAGAAGGTCGGGGTGACGCCGTGGCCTGTGTCCCATTCGGTGCCCGTCGAGATGAAGCGATCGGTGGCGAAGATCTGGGCGCCGGCGATCCAGCGGAAACGCTTTTCAGACGGCGAGGTGATCCGGATTTCCTGGGTCAGGGTCCGGACCCGGAGGAACTGGCTCTGCGTCTGGTCAAATCCGGTGAACGCGTTCATCGCCGACTGGGCCGGCGGCAGGAAGTCCCAGGCGTCGCCGGTCAGGATCTCCTTGGTCAGGTTGTACCCGGAGATCGAGGTCAGGGTCCCGATGTCGGTGTCGTAGTCCATCTTGAGCGCGATGTCGTAGATCGCGCGGTTGTTCTTGCCCGGGTTGTTCACGCGCACCGGCAGGGACGTGTTGTTCACGTCGGGTTGCGCAGCCACGTTGAACGGCGGGAACGGCAGGGTGCTCAGGAACGGGTAGTAGACGATGTTGAAGTACAGCGCCTGGGTCCACAGGCGGTCGGCCTGAAGCCTGAGGTCCGCCTTGAACTTGTCGTTGGGCTTGAACAGGAACGTCAGACGGCCGTTGAAATCCGTAACCGGGTCAGCCTTCTGGTGCAGGAACGAATTCTCGATGTGCCCGGAGGTGTTGGTGTAGGACGCCGCCGCGCGGACGCCGAGGACGTCGTTGAGCGGGCCTGAGACCACCCCCTGAGCCTTGCCGCCTGGACCGGATTCCCAGCCGCCGGTGACGCGGCCTTCCCAATGTTCGGTCGGCTGTTTGGTGGTGAGCAGGATGGCGCCACCGATGGCGTTGCGGCCGTAGAGGGCGCCCTGGGGACCCTTCAGAACTTCGATCTGCTGGATGTCGACCAGTTCCTGGTTGAACTGGGCCGGCTGGGTCTGGGGTACGCCATCGACCACGACGGCGACGGAGGGCTCGGAATTGCGGGCCTGGGAAATGCCGCGGATCACCACGAAGGAGGTGCCGGCGTTCTGGGTTTCCACCAGGGTGACGTTGGGCACGGCCTGGATAAAGTCCCGCGGCGCCTCGATGCCCTTGTCCTCAATGGCCTGGGCGGTGAAGGCGGTGACCGTGGCCGGAGTCTTCTGCAGCACTTCCGAGCGGCGACGCACGGTGACCAAGACTTCGCCGATCTGTGTCGGCCCTGCGGCCGGCGCCGGCGCTGGCGCTGGCGCCGCGGCGCAAGCGGACCCCGCCGCGGCCATCAAGGACGTCGTCGCCGCGGCGCCGAACAAGACTGCGCGGAAATTTCTGATCCTGCACATAGCTTATCGCCTCCCCTTCTTCTCTTCCTGCCAGAATTTGACGAGCCGGCTTGGAAAGATATGACGAACTAGACTGATATGCCTAATGGCCACTTAATAGCTATTGGTGTTGCTATTAGTATTGGTATCAATACTACCAGGGTAACTTGTCGGCCTTGATACCGCCGGTCTCTGCTCTTATCACTTGTGCCAGTCAATGAAGGAGACCCATCGCGATGGCGCAGTCACGTCTATTGCCCAGCCGTCTGCATCACACGGCCCGTGTGACCAAGGACCTGGAGGCCACGCGCCGGTTTTACGAGGACGTGATCGGCCTGCCGCTGGTGGCGGCCTGGTCGGAGCAGGATGAGCTGTTCGGCGCGCTCAGGACCTATTGCCACTGCTTCTTCGGTCTGGCCGACGGCGGCGCCCTTGCCTTCTTCCAGTTCGCCAGCCCCGGGGATCAGGCGCTGTTCGGACCGGAGATCCCCGCCAGCCCGTTCAACCACATCGCCCTGAACGTCGACGCCGAAACCCAGAAGGGCATCGAGCAGCGGCTCAAGGCGGCGGGCTACAAGGAGCCGGACTCCTACGTGCTCGAGCATGGCTATTGCCGGTCGGTCTATGCCACCGACCCAAATGGCATGATCGTGGAATTCACCCTGGATGCGCCCAGCGCGGACAAGATCGCCACGGACCGCCGGGCGGACGCCCACGACGTGCTGAGCCGCTGGCTTGGCGGAGACCACACGTCCAACAACACCTACCGTTAGGACAGCCCGGGAGGCTCAGATGTACCGTTCCGCCTGCGTACTTCTGCTTGCCGCCGGCCTGATCGCCGGCCCGGCCGCCGCCGACACCTGGTCGGCGGCCTATTCGGGGACCATCGTCGCGACCTATGCGGACGGACATGCCGTGAAGGTCTTCGTCGAACCCGACCACAGCTACTCGATCGTGCCGGCCTCAGGGGAGACAATCCACGGGACCTGGCAGGACTCGGGCGGCCAGAGCTGCTTCTCCATCACGTCGCCGGCGGCCTATGCCGGCGGTGCGCCGGTCTGTGTTCCGGATAAGGACTATCAGGTTGGAGACGGTTTCGACGGCCAGGACGCCACCGGCGCCTTCCACGGCGTGATTTCCTCCGGGCGCTAGGTTCGGCTCGTCCGCAGTCAGATTCTCGAACGCGGCGAGGGCGGCTCGCAGGATCCGCCCCTTGTCACGAGGGGCGCAAGTCCGGGACCAGATCCCGCTCCGCCGCATCGACCGCAACGAAAAAAGGGCGGGTCTTGCGACCCGCCCTTTGCATTTCGGTATCGGACCGGATCAGAAGGTCTTCTTGACCGTGACCGACCACTCCCGCGGCATGGCGGGCTGACCGCTCGTATACCCGCCACCGGCGTGACCGTCGAACAGGGTCAGGTAGTAGAGCTTGTTGGTCAGGTTGGAGACGTTCAATGACGTCTGCCAGCCGCCTTCCGGCGCCCTCCAGGTCAAACGGCCATTGAACACCGTATAGCCATTGATCTTGTTGTAGAGGGGGTCGTTGATCGGGCCAGTGAAGATCGAAGACTGGTAGGTGGCGTCCACCCGAGGCGTCAGCGAGCCGCTGTTGCCCATCGACATTTCATACTGGACCCCAAAGCTCCACTTCCACTTCGGCGTATAGGGCGTCGCCATGGCCAGGGTGACGCCGGAAGCGGCGGCATTCAGGATGTTGGTGTACTTGAAGTTCAGATAGCTGGCCGAACCGTCGATCTCCAGGCCAGCCACCGGATGAATCTCGGCTTCGGCCTCGAGGCCCTTCACATGCGCGGAACCAATGTTGGCCGGCAGGGCGCAGGGAATCGCCGCGTTGCCGCCGCTTTGGGCCGGGCAGCTGTTCAGGGTCAGCTGGATGTTGTTGTAGTTGTTGTAGAAGGCCGACATGTTCAACCGCATGTGGTGGTCGAACAGGTTGGTCTTCAGGCCGACTTCGTACGCGGTCAGGGTTTCCGGGCTGAACGAAACCGCCTGGGTCGGCACGAACGGCCGCGGGTCAACGCCGCCGCCCTTATAGCCGGTGGACGTCTCGACGTAGCCCATGACGTTGGATGTGAAGTGGTAGTCCGCATCAATCCGGTAGTCGAGGCGCGTGCCGGCGTAGTGACCGGTCAGGCCGTTGTCCGCGGCGACGAGGCCATTGTAGCCCGCCGGATTGATCAAGGTGCCGTCGGCGTTGTGCCGGAAGTAGGCGTAATCCTTGACATCGTCCGAATAGCGCAGGCCGCCGACCACGTTGAACTTGTCGGTCACATGGACTTCGGCGTTGCCGAACACGGCCTTCGTGGTGGACGGCGTGCTGTCGGGGCCGTGGATGAAGTCGAACCCGACCCAGGGCAGACCGACGCGCGCGTTCAGGCCGCCGTTGGTGTGCATGTAGAAGCCGCCGACGGTGTAGTCGATCAACTTCCCGACCGACCCGTTCAGGCGGAATTCCTGGCTGAGCTGACGGAAGGTGTTCTTCTGCAGCAGCAGCTGCACGCCGATGGGCGAAGCATCCGTCTGTTCAGCGAACTGATTGGACAGCCGGCGATAGGCCGTGATCGAGGTGATGGTGATGCTGTCGGTCAGCTTCCAGTTGATGTCGCTGGAGAGGCCCCAGGACTTCAGATGGTTGATCGGCGGAACCGACCAGCCCGCCCACGGGTCAGCCCCGAATACGAACGACTTGGCGTTCTGGGAGAACGTCGCATAGCTCATATAGGGATTGTTGGTGGCCTTGTTCGTGTCCTGGGAGTTCGGGCCCCACGGAATGAACTGCGGGCCGAAGGTGACCGGCGCGCCGTTGAGGCCGTCGATGTAGGTCAGAGGTCCAAGGCCCGCGGGGTTGGTGGCGAGCAGCGTATTGGCCTGGACGCTCGACTGGTCGTTGGTGGCGTCGGCCGACAGGTTGACTTCGATCTTCTCGGTCGGGAGCCAGCGCAGGGCGATGCGCGCCGCATCGAACGCCTGGCTGCCGTCGTGGCCCAGCACGCAGCCGTCGCCGACGGCGTGGGTCGGAATGTTGGATCCCGGATGGGTGCAGGCGTAGTCGACCCGCGTCACGTAGCCGTCATGGTGCTTGCTGGCGAACGAAGCGCGGACGAACATCTTGTCCGGCACCACCGTGAAGTCGGCCGCGCCCCGCGCATCGATGCGGTTCAGGCTGCCGTAGGTGCCTTCAACATAGCCGCCGCCTTCGCCGTTCGGCTTCTTCGAATAGAGCTTGATGGCGCCGCCGATGGAATTCTTGCCGGCCAGCGTCCCCTGGGGTCCACGCAGGACTTCCACCCGGTCGAGGTCGAGCAGGTCCAGCATCGACCCCGTCACGGCGGCGAAGTCGACGTCGTCGACATAGATGCCGACGCCCGGCTCGAGCGCCAGGTTGAAGTCCGTCTGGCCGACGCCGCGGATGAACGCGACCATCGAGGAGCCGAAAGCCGCGCCGCTGGGCTGCAGCGTCACGTTCGGCGCCTGACCCGCGACCGCGGCGATGTCGGTCTGATTGCGCTGTTCGAGCATCTTGGCGTTGACCGCCGTGATCGCGATCGGAGTCTTCTGCAGACCCTGTTCGCGGAACTGGGCGGTGACGACCACCTCGCCCACGGTGTTGCCCTGCTCGGCCTTGGCCGGAGCGGGCGCCGCCGCGTATGCGAGCTGGGCGTAGGATGACAGGCCAGCCAGCAGCGCGACCGGCAAGGCCGTGCGCAGCAGGGTGGAGCGAATGCGAGTGTTATGGTGGATCATAAGGAATGCCTCCCCTCGACGTCTCGCGGCCAAAGGCGACCGCAGCGTCCTTCATGGGCCGGAAATGCCAGGAGGCGTCGTGATTTGGCTAGAGGGGTAATTGTTCTAGAACTGGGACTGCTACCAGCAGAAATGCCAGCATATCAACCATTCGGACAGAAGCGAAGCGGGCGTCAGCGCGTCCACAGACTCTTGCTGGCGATGCGCGCGCCCTCCGCCATGGCCTGGAGTTTCAAGTAGGTGATTTCCGGCTCCACCGGGCCGAAGCCGGCGAAGGTGCTGAAGCCGCAGTCCGATCCGGCGATGACCCGGGCGCGGCCGACGATGCCGGCGAAGCGCACCAGCCGTTCGGCGATCAGCTCGGGATGGTCGATGTAGTTGCTGGTCGAGGTGATCACGCCGGGGATCAGGATCTTGTCCTCCGGGATCGGCGTATCCCGGAACACCGCCCATTCATGAGCGTGCCGAGGATTGGCCGCTTCGAACAGCAGCGCCTGCGGCTTGGCCTTCGCCACGACGGGCAGAAGGTCGCGCATGGGGATGTCGTGGTGGTGCGGACCTTCATAGTTGCCCCAGCACATGTGCATGCGCACGCGGTCGGCCGGAACGTTGCGCAGGGCGTGGTTCAGCACCTCCACGTGCCGTTCCGCCAAGGTGATGTAGTCCGCCTCGCTGCGGGCGCGGTACATGGTGTGGCGGCCCATGCCCAGGTCAGGCGCATCGATCTGCAGCAGCAGCCCGGAGGCGACGATGGCCTCGTATTCGGGTCGCATGGCCTCGGCGACGGCCTCCAGGTATTCGTCCTGGGTAGGGTAGAAATCATTGGGCTGGAACAACGCCACCACGCCCGGCGCCGCCGCGTTCAGGAAGCCCTCGACAACCGGCGATTCCTTGAGGGCGGCGGTCATGTTGGCGATGTCGGTCTGAACCGGCCCCATGTCCTTGACCTTGATCTCGCCCACGCAGCGCGGCCGGCGGTACTTGGCCGTGGCGCCGGAGTTCGCGAGCTTCTTCAAGAGATTGGGGAAATCCACCAGATCCTGCCCGGGTTCGCGCGGCGTGTCGCCGTCGAAGCCCGTGATCCGGTCCTTGATGTAGGTGGCGTAGCTGATCTTGCTCATCTCGCCGTCGCTGCCGATGTCGACGCCGACACTGGCCTGATGGCGGACGACCTCGCGGACCGCGTCGGCGATCACGGCGGCGCCGGCCGCCGGATCCGTCTCCACCTCGGCCTCGCGATCGAACACCACGCGGGTGACGGCCTCGGAGCGCGGAAGGCTGCCCACGTGGGTGGTCAGGATGCGGTCGGTGCTGGCGTGCATGTGGGACTCCGGTCGCGGCGACGCCCAGGCATGGCGGAAACGGCGCGCCTTCCGCAAGGGGTGTCGCGATACTGGCGCCGCGAATGCTCCCCAATGCGTGCTCTGCGCGATGGCGCCGCGGTCGTGGGCGCGCTCGGCGGACCTGATCAGTCGGCGGCGAGGCTCGCGCGCTGCTCGGCCTGCAGCAGCGCGCGGGTGTGGTCGACAACCATCGCCTTGATGAAGCGGGCGTGCTCGGGGCTAATGTCCGACCAGCCCAGGCTGGCCAGCAGGCCCGTGCGGCCGGGATGGAAGGCCAGCAGCTGGCCGTTCACGGCAAGCATCCGCAACTGCGTCTCGGGCGCGCCGGGCGGCCGGCGGGTGATCCGGCCCACCATCAGCGCGCAGACCTCATGCAGCGGCTCGACAAACCGCTCGTGGAGCAGGTGGCGCGCGACATCCGGCCCCAGCCCGGCGTGTTCGCGTCCGAGCATCGGCGCCGACGACAAACCCTCCGGGGTGCAGATCAGAAAGTCGGTGATGCTCCCCATGATTTCACAGTAGACGCCGATCAGCGCCTCATCGTCGGCGCCGTCGCGCAGCATCCTGCGTGCGTGGTTCAGCAGGGGATCCACGGCCGCGGCGATCCGCTGGGCGATATGCTCGGCGCAGGCCCTGTAGAGGCCCTCCTTGCCCTGGAAGTAATATTGTAGCGCGGGCGCGTTCACCCCCGCCGCAGCGGCGATCTCGCGGGTCGACACACCGTCGAAGCCGAGCCGTCCGAACAGGTCGATCGCGACCAGGATGATGCGCAGGCGGGTCTCCTCCCCACGCGCATAGCCGCCCTCGGCCGGATGCCTCCTCCGGCTCTCCTGGAACATGTCCGCCTCCCCCTTATGTGGACGGTTTATAGCGGTGATTTGAATTTATACCAATTGACCCACATTGCGGTTCAAATTAGACCGATCGATATACATCTTGGTGCAAAGAGGTTCCCGTGGCCGATGACGGCGCCAGGTCAGGACTTCCCGGGAGCGGGCCCGGTGTTGAGGTCCATGCCCTGAACGCCTCTACCGGAACCTGCCTTCTGATCGTCGATGGCGATCCTGAGCACGGCCGCCAGTTTGCGACGCTGCTCGGCCGCGACGGCTACCAGGTCCGTGTGGCGCATGACGCGCAGGCGATGGCGCAGGCGCTGAGCGAAGCCGCCGTCGGCCTGGTGATCCTCGACGCCCAGCTGCCGAACGGCGACGGCCTGACGATGTGTCGGCGGCTCGCCGAGACGGGCGGTCCGGCCGTCATCCTGATGGGCGCGGGCCAGGACGAGATCGAGCGCATCATAGGGCTTGAAATCGGTGCGGACGATTATGTCGCCAAGTCCGTGCACCCGCGTGAGCTGCTCGCGAGGGTGAGGGTCGCGGTCCGGCGCAACGCCGAACGGATAAGGCCCAGGGCGCCAACCGAATACAGGTCCGGGGGCCTGGAGCTCGACGTCCTGCGCCGCGAGCTGCGCAGCGACGACGGGACGACACAGAAGGTGACGCCCACAGAGGTCTCCCTGCTGGTCTATTTCCTCGTCCGCCAGGGCGAACCGGTCACCCGCGCCGATCTCAGGGAATTCGCACTTCGGGACGACCGGCTGGTGTTGGACAAGGCTGTCGAGACGGCGATCAGCCGCCTGCGGCGCAAGCTGCGGGACTTCACAGGCTCACACTATATCCAGACCATCCACGGCACGGGTTATGTCTGGAACGCCGGCTAGGTCTCCCGGCGCCTAGAGCGTGTTCCGCAAAAGTGGAACCCGGTTTTGCGGTAAGAACGCGCTCAAACTCTTGAATCTAGGGCACGATCTCCAGGCTCTCCTCGGCCGGACGCGTGGGGTCGGCTGTGACGTCGATTGCGCCCAGGGTCACGTCCGCCACCCCGATGGAGGCGCCCATCGGGAAGCTCGGCCGGAAAGCGTCGCCCGCGCCGAACGCCGCCCCATCAAGGACCTCCAGGACGAAGCGCCCGCCGTCCGCCTGGGCGTAAGCGATCTGGACGGGGGTGTTGGCCAGGATCAAAGGCCCGTCCGCGCCGCGCCGTCCCAGGTTGACGATCGAGGGTACGTTGATCCGCGTGCCGGGCAGGGGACGACGATCGGTCAGGCGCAGGCCCAGCACGACTCGGCCATCCACGACCGCCCGCGCGGCGGCCTGATGATAGAGTTCCTCCAGCGTGACCTCTCCTGAAACCACACGATAGCCCCAGCGAGCGCGCAGCGCCTCGCACGCCCTGGCGCTGTTGCAGACGGCGCCGACGAGAAACAGCCCCGCGACCGCGCCGATCCTGACGCCCACCCGCAGTTCGGCGATGGTGAATGGGCCCACGGGACTGTCCGGGACCATGCTGACCGAGAGGGCGCCGTAGGAGGGGATGGCGGGCCGCAAGGACGGCGGAATCAGAGCGTCGCCGGCCTCGGCGGCGATTTCGGTGCGGCAGTCCAGGACATGCACGCCCTTCAGCACCCAGGGATCGACGGCGAAGTCCGTGAGCACCGGGGCGCCGGCGCCGCGGGTCTCGATGTCGAGGCTTCCATAGCGATGCATCTGACGATCCTTACTCGGCCGCGGTCATGGAACGGGCGTCTTGAAAGTGCGGGATCACCTCCCGGGCGAACAGGCGAAGGCTCTTCAGCACCTCCTCCTGAGGCACGCACTCCACCACGTTCAGGATCAGGTTCATGGTGTCCACGCCCATGGATTCCCAGCGCTTCAGCTCCCGCACAATGTGGTGCGGATCGCCGATGGTGACGCCCTCGCGCGGCGCCGGTCCAGCCGCCTGGCGCAGGGAGGACAGCAGACCGGGGGTGTGGGTCGGTCGCGTGGGGATGGCTTCGGGCGGGTGGACGAACTGGGCCGCCAGGGGCCGGAAGCCGCCGTTCAGCAGGCCCCCCATGCTCACCGCCACGTCGTCGTCCTCGTGGCAGAACATGAAGCTGACCGTGGCGACATGCTCGTTGACGAACTCGCCCACCGGATCGCAGGTCTTGATGATCCGCCGGTAATTCTGGATCACCTTTTCCTGGTCGGCCATGGTTCCGAACGACAGGCCGAGACTGCCGAGCCCGCGCTGGGCGGCGTCCACCTCGGTGCCGGGGCTGGTCACCGCGACCCACATCGGCGGGTGCGGCTTCTGGTAGGGCTTGGGCAGCACCGCCCGCTCGGGCATCGAGAAGAACCGGCCCTGGTAGGAGAACCGCTCCTGGGTCCACATCTTGGGAATCACATGGACGTATTCGTCCCAGCTCTGCTTGGTCAGGTCGAAGTCCGCGCCCATGCCCGCCAGGTCGGTCCAGGTGGCTGACCGGCCGGTGCCGACATCGAGCCGGCCGCCCGACAGGATGTCGAGCATGGCGGTGCGCTCGGCGATGCGGATGGGGCTGGAATACTCCGGCACGCAGACGATGATGCCGTGGCCCAGACGGATGCGCTTGGTCACCATCGCGCAGGCGGTTAGGAACAGCTCGGGCGAGGATGAGTGTGAGTACTCTTCCAGAAAGTGGTGCTCGGTCGACCACGCGTAGTCGAAGCCCAGTTCGTCGGCGAGCTTCACCTGCTCGATGGCGTTGAAGATGACCGTCCGCTCGCTCTCCCGCGTCCATGGCCGGGGGGTGGACAGCTGAAACATAACGCCGAATTTCACGTCAGAATTCTCCCGCGATCGCGCCCTCGAATTGATTGATACCGCAACGATCTGAAGGGGCCAACCGGCGGACCGGCGCTTTGCCGTCGCGCAGGGTGCTTGATCACGGGAGGCGCCCTCGTCCAGACTGCCGCGGCATGGCTGTCTGGCTCCAATATGTCATCGCCGCAACGGCGCTGATCGTGCTCGCGCCTGCTCTGGCCTGGGCCGGACGGCGCTATGGGCGTCGGGCGAAGTCCGCCTTCATCCTCGCGGGTTTGATGCTCGGCCTGGGGGAGCCGCTCGACCCGCCCTCCAGCCACAGGATCGAGGCGGACAACGACGCCGTGAAGCCCCCCGGCGACCCGCCCACAACGGACTGAGCCCTCGCGCCGCGACAGGAGCCGCGCGCCGCGTTAGCATGGGGCCGGACAGGGAAACGACAGGACGCGACCATGGCCCTGAACATCACGCCATTGACACCGGATTTCGGGGCGGAGGTGTCGGGTGTCGACCTGACCCGGCCCATCGACGCCGCCACCCGGGCTGAGATCATCGCGGCGATGGACCGCTACGGCGTCTGCGTCTACCGCGCGACCGGCCTGACCGACGAGGGCCACGTCGCCTTCAGCCGCATGTTCGGCGACCTGCTGCAGGCCCCGCGGATGAGCGGCGTCAAGGGCCGGATGCCGCTGCCGGAGCTGTTCGACGCCGGCAATCTGAATGTCGACGGCGAGATCAACACCGACGAGATGCTTCGCCTGCACAAGCGTGGCGACCGGCAGTGGCACACCGACACCTCCTTCCTGCAGGAGCGGTCGGCCTATTCCCTGCTGCTCGCCCATGAGGTTCCCGAAGACGGCGGCGATACGGAATTCGCCGACATGCGGGGGGCCTACGCCGCCCTGCCGCAGGCGACCAAGGATCGGATCGAGGGCCTGATCGCCGAACACTCCATCTGGTATTCGCGAATGACGTCCGGTTATCCGTTCACGGAGGAGGATGTCCTGGCCAGGGGGCCCATCGCACGCCATCCAGTCTCCCAGATGCATGAGGGCTCGGCGCGCAAGACCCTCTATATCGCCAGCCACGCCATGGGGATCGTGGGCTGGGAGCGCGCAGCGGGCAGGGCCCTGCTGCGTGAGCTGACCGAATTCGCGACCCAGCCCAGGTTCGTCCTCAGGGTGGCGTGGAGCGTCGGCGACCTGGTGGTCTGGGACAACCGATGCACCATGCACCGGGCCACGGAATTCGATGACATCGCCTTCCGCCGGGATATGCGCCGCACCACCGTGCGCGACGCCGCCTGATCGACCGCGCCCCAGTTGCGAGAAACGCATGACCAAAGCCGACCCCGATGTTGCGCTGCCCCCCAAGCGGTGGAAGGGCATCAGCTGGGAGGAAATGGCGCGGGAGAACCCCCTCTTCGCGGTCATGACCCGTGAGTCGATGGCGGACGCATCGGCCGATGACTTCGCACCCGAACATCGCGACGAGCTGTTCCGCAAGGGCCGCAAGCTCTATCGCAAGCATCTGCGGCGGGTGCTCGCGCGCTCGCCCGATCCGCGCGAGACCGCGCTGGTGGTCGAATACGGCTGCGGCGTCGGCCGCATCCTGAGCGCGGTGGCCGAGGACGGCTGGCGCTGCGCCGGAATCGACATCTCCCAGACCATGCTGGACCACTGCCGTGAGCTCGCGCCGCGGACGGAGGCCCTCTACATCCTGGACGCGGACAATCGCTGCGCCATGCCCGACGCCCAGGCGTCGGTGGTCTATTCCTTCGCGGTGGTCCAGCACATCGCTTCGCTCTCCACCTATCTGACAGCCTTCGACGAGATGTGCCGGATCCTGAAGCCCAGCGGTATCCTGGCGGTCCAGCTCAATTGCAAGGATTTCGAGGGCGGCGACCTGGACAACCCGGGGCGGACGGAGAATTTCGAATCCCATTCGCTGCACTTCCGTCCCGGCGAGGCCGAACCCTACCTTGAGCACCCCCAGAACCAGTGGAGCGGGGTCTACATCGGCTCGCGGCTCCTGACCGAAGCCCTGGCCGAACGCGGGGTGATCGTCGAGCGCTGGTATCATCATAATCCGGCCAAGCTGATGGCGGTCTGGCTGGTGGCCAGAAAGGCCCCGACGTTCGACGCCTTGACGCTCGACGCCTCCGGCGCGTTGGCCGCGTCCGAAGGTCGACCATCCTGGGCGCGGGCGCTCCAGCGTCGGATAGACCGCCTTATCGGCCCCCTCGGCCTCCGCCTCATCAGTCGCAGCGAGCTGGAGGCGGAGCGAGCCCAGCGGACCCGGCTGCATGAGGCCCTTTCTCTCGAGCGGCGGCGCCTGGAAGCGTTCAGGGAGAGCTTCGCCGGCGAGCGCCACGCGAGGGCGAAGGCCAGCGCCCGCCAGGACGCCTTGCTGGCGCGCGCCCAGGCCGACGTCCACGACCTGGCCGCGCGGCGCGATTGGCTGAAACGGGAGCTCAAGGCCGCGCTGGGCGCGCAGGCGCTGCTGTCCCAACAGGCCGAGCAGCTTCGCCAGGCGCTGGAGGCGGCCCAGGCGTACCGTCTGCAGGCCATGGCCAAGGTCGACCGCCTGCGCGATCAGGCCGCCTCATGGCGCGCGGCCGAGGCCGAGGCGACGGCCGGCCTCCAGGACAAGCTCAAGGCCGTCTACGCCAAGATGGTGGAGATGATCGCCCACCGCGACCATCAGAAGGAGGCCCGCAGGCTGGCCCTTTCCGAACGGGATGAGGCGTTGGCGGCGTACGACCGGCTGGCGGCCGAACTGGTCCAATCGCGCGCGCGGGTCCAGGCGCTCGGCGAGGACGTGGTCATGCAGCGCGCCCTGCTGGCCGAGCTGAAGAGCGGCGGGCCCGCGCGGCGCTGAGCGCGCGTCGCCCGCTCACCGGGCGTTCCACCGCGGTCAGCGCAACTGGGGCGCTGCGCACTTTTGCTGGACGCACGGGCGTGTTAGCGACGCCCGCGACGCGCCGGCTCGTCCTCCCTGCTCTAGAAGAAGGTATGCGCTTGATGGAACCCGCCATGACCGCCGCGGTGGTCGACTTTCTCGCGCATCTCAAGGATTGCCGGCCGTTGCAGACCCGCCTTGAGAGCGACGCCGCCACGGTCCTGGTGGAGAGCCTCGGCCTGCCCAGCCATCACGACTCCCAGAAGAATTGGGACACGTTCAAGTGCGTCTCCTACATCGCTTCGCTCGGCGACTTGGAGACGCCCGTGCTCGACGCCGGATCCGGCGCGCGGGTCGTGGCCCCACGCTGGCTGCACCAACTGGGCTACAAGAACGTCTACGCCTGCGACATCCAGGGGGCCCAGAAGGACCTCTACAAGTCCATCGGTCTGCATTTCAGCGTCCAGGACCTGACGGCCACCAATTATGCGGACGGCTTCTTCCAGGCTGTCACCTGCATCTCGGTGATCGAGCACAACGTGCCCCTGGACGCCTTCGCCAGGGAGATGGCCCGGATCCTGAAGCCGGGCGGCCTGCTGCTGGTCTCCACCGACTACTGGTCCGAGTTCATCGATTGCTCGGGCATCTATCCCTATGGCTTCGACGCCGGAGAGATGAAGATCATCGATCCCAAGGAGCTGACGGAGTTCGTGGGCATGGCGCAGGCCGCGGGCATGGAGCTGTGCGCGCCGCTGCAGTTCGAGACCACCGACCGCGCCGTCCGCTGGGAACGCACCGACCGAGACTACACCTTCGGCTTCGTGGCCTTCCGCAAGATGGGCTGAGGCGCGAGCCTCAGGCCGTCGGCCGGGCCGTCCAGCGCCGGACGCGGTCAGCTACCTCGGATGGGCCGAAAAGGTCCTTCTCGTGGGTCTCGGCGTTGAAGAAGAATCCGGGTACGGACTTTTCAAACAGCACGCGCCGCGCGCGCGGCG
>FTHA01000723.1_pt1 | contig 24158 bp, 21 predicted proteins | sample 1640771 | NCBI WGS metagenome assembly FTHA01 (sample SAMEA3914789, study PRJEB12502) | metagenome | biome: forest; material: soil | place: Canada | collected 2011-07-03 | depth 0.3 m | reverse complement strand
ATTCGAACGCCCGACCCCCAGATTCGTAGTCTGGTGCTCTATCCAGCTGAGCTACGGGCGCGCGCTGGCCTTTCGGCGAAGGCGCGGAACCTAGTGGCTTGGCGGGCGCGAAGCAAGCCGCTTCACGCCGCATGACGCGATCAGCCGAAGCGCTCGAAGTACCCCTCGATCAGGCCGCGGTAGAGGCCGGCCAGGGCCTGGATGTCCGCCGCCGGGGCGTGCTCATCGACGGCGTGCATGGACTTGCCCACCAGTCCCAGTTCCACCACCGGGCAGAGCTGGCGAATGAAGCGAGCGTCAGAGGTGCCGCCGGTGGTCGAGAGTTCCGGCGTGCGGCCGGTGGCCTGCCGCGTCGCGTCCTGGACCAGGGCGACGAAGTCGCCCGGCTCGGTGAGGAAGGCTTCGCCCGAGACGTGGACCTCCATGGCGACGGAGCCGCCGTCGAAGCCGGCTTCCGCGGCGGCGCGCTCCTGGTCGAGCCAGAGGGCCAGGCTAGCGCCGGTGTGCGCCGGGTTGAAGCGGATGTTCAGCCGGGCCAGGGCGCGCTCGGGGATCACATTGGCGGCCGGATTGCCGACGTCGACGCTCACCACCTCCAGGTTCGAGGGTTGGAACGACGGATAGCCCTCGTCCAGCCGGTGGGCCTGCAGCCGCGCCAGCAGCGCCACCAGCGGCCGCACCGGGTTGGCGGCGCGATGGGGATAGGCGACGTGTCCCTGGCGGCCATGCGCAGTGAAGGTAGCGTTCAGGCTGCCGCGCCGGCCGATCTTGACCATGTCGCCCAGCGCCTCGGACGACGACGGTTCGCCGACGATGCAGTGGTCGATCCGCTCGCCTTCGGCGATCAGCGCCTCGACCACCCGCTTGGTGCCGTCCACGGCGACGCCCTCCTCGTCGCCGGTAATCAGCAAGGACAGGGAGCCGCGCGATTCGCCCGCCTCCAGCGCCTGCGAGGCCGCGGCGATGAACGCGGCGATCCCGCCCTTCATGTCCGCGGCGCCGCGGCCATAGAGCACCCCGTCCTGCACCGCGCCCTCGAACGGACCGTGTCGCCAGGCGCCCGTCTCGCCCGGCGGCACCACGTCGGTGTGGCCGGCGAAGCAGAGGTTCGGCCCCTGGGTCCCGCGCCGGGCGTAGAGGTTCTCGATCTCGCCGAACCGCATCCGGCGGCAGGCGAACCCCAGCCCCTCCAGCGCCCGCTGCACCACGTCCATAGCGCCCGCGTCCGCCGGCGTCACAGACGGCCTGCGGATCAACGCCTGCGCCAGCTCGACAGGATCGATGATCATGCGCGGCGAGTAGCGCGGGCGGAGCCTGCGCGCAAACCCTTGCCCGATCGGATGATCCTGTGGAGACTTGAGCCATGGCCAGCAAGATCGATATCGCCGCCGCGCCCTCCCGCAAGGGCTCCGCCTATCCGATGCCCTTCGACGAGCCCTGCATGCAGCGCCTGCGACACCGGCTGGGCGACGCCGCGGGCCTCACCCAGTTCGGGGTCAACCTGCTGCGGCTGCCAGCGGGGGCCTGGTCGAGCCAGCGCCACTGGCACGCGCGCGAGGACGAGTTCGTCTATGTGCTCGAAGGCGAGGTGGTGCTGGTCACCAACGCCGGCGAGGAGGTGCTGAGGGCCGGGGACTGCGCCGGCTTCAAGGCGGGGGCCGAGGACGGCCACCACCTGCAGAACCGCACCGGCGTCGACGCGATGGTGCTGGAGGTCGGGACCCGCAACCCCGGCGGCGCCTGCGACTACCCCGACATCGACATGACCATCCCCGAGGGCGGCGATGGCGTCCACCACCGCGATGGCCGCCCCTACGCCCCCGACGAGTTTCGCAAGTAGGCTCAGGCCTCCCGGTCGAACTGCATCCGCCAGTTGGTCTCCCAGGTCTTCTCGCCGTCGGGAGAGAAGGCCTGTTCCCAGTGGCAGGTCCGCGCGGTGATCTCCGACCAGATGTACCGGACCCGGATCGGCCGGCCCTCGAAGGTATCGTCAGCCAGGAACACGCCGCGGCCGTTCTCGAAGCGGCCGACCACGGGCGGGTCGAGGGTCGGGCTGCGGCTGTCGATCCACCAGATCGACCAGGCCTGCGCCGCATGATCGTAGAGCCGGAAGCTGGCGCCCTCATAGCGCCCGGCGGGCAGGTCGATGACGTTCTCGTCCATATTGCCGGCGCCGCCGAGGATCTTGCGGACAGAGGAGGTTCCGCCGAAGTCCTCCCAGTGATCATCGCCGGCCAGTCGCCGCTTCAGCCGGTGATGGCGCACCCTCCAGCGACCCATCAGGAAGTCGAAGTCTGACGGGGCCGTGCCTGATGCAGGCGCGGCGGCCCGGGCCGATCCGCCCGGCTGCAGCGCGGCCAGGGCGATAAGGCCGAGGCCTCCCAGCACCGAACGTCGCTGGGCTCCCAAAGTGTGCATGGCGTGTCTCCTTCGTTGATCAGGCCGTCAGCGTAGGCGCCAATAGCTGTCAGCTCCTGTCAGGATTTCCTGCTAGGATCGGCGCATGCGCTCCAGCCGGCTCCTCTCCATCCTCCTGCTGTTGCAGAACCGCGGACGGATGACCGCCCAGGCCCTGGCGGCGGAGTTCGAGATCACGGTCCGCACGGTCTATCGTGACATCGACCGACTCAGCGCCGCGGGCGTGCCGGTCTACGCCGACCGCGGACCTGGCGGCGGCTTCCAGCTGCTGGACGGCTACCGCACCCGGCTCACCGGCCTGACGCCGCAGGAAGCCATGACCGTATCCCTGGCCGGCCTGCCCGGGCCCGCCGCCGAGCTCGGCCTCGGCGAGGCGCTGGCTGACGCCCAGCTGAAGCTGCTGGCCGCCCTGCCCGAAGGCGGCCGCGACGCCGCCCGCTCGGTGGGGGCGCGTTTCCACCTCGATCCGGTGGGCTGGTTCCGCAGCGCGGAAGGGGCCGAGCTGTTGCCGCGCCTGGCCCGCGCCATCTGGGACGAGCAGCGCATCCGGGTCGGCTATAGCCGTTGGCGCGGGGTGGTGGACCGGACGCTGGACCCCCTCGGCCTCGTGCTGAAGGCCGGCGTCTGGTACCTCGCGGCGGCCGTGGATGGCGGCGTTCGGACTTATCGCGTCTCCAGCATCCTGACGCTGCAGGTGCTGGACGAGGGCTTCCAGCGGCCCGGCGGTTTCGATCTTGCCGCCTTCTGGACCGACGCCTCACGCCGCTACGAGGCTGGCGTCTATCGCGGGACCGCCGTGGTCCGGGCGTCTCCCGAAGGCCTGCGCCGGCTGGCCGGGCTCAGTCCCGCCCTGGCCAAAGCCGTGGCGACGGCGACGCCCGCCAACGGCTGGACCGAACTCCGGATTCCCATCGAATCCATCGCCCAGGCCGCCAGCGCCCTTCTCGGTCTCGGGGCCGAAGTCGAAGCCCTGTCGCCGCCTGAACTACGGCAACGGATGGCGGAGACGGTGGGGAGCCTGGCCGCAGCCTACGCGGCTAGTCCCGCAGCAGCTCGTTGATCGAGGTCTTGGAGCGGGTCTGGGCGTCCACGCGCTTGACGATCACCGCGCAGTAGAGCCCCGGCCCGCCGCCCTCGCCGGGCAGGGTGCCGGGGACGACCACCGAATAGGGCGGCACGCGGCCGCGCATGACCTCGCCGGTGGCGCGGTCGACGATCTTGGTGGAGGCGCTGAGGTAGACGCCCATGGACAGCACCGCCCCCTGGCCGACCACCACGCCCTCGGCCACCTCGGAGCGGGCGCCGATGAAGCAGTCGTCCTCGATGATGGTCGGACCAGCCTGCAGCGGCTCGAGCACCCCGCCGATCCCGGCCCCGCCCGACAGGTGCACATTGGCGCCGATCTGCGCGCACGAGCCGACGGTGGCCCAGGTGTCGACCATGGTGGCCTCGCCCACGTGCGCGCCGATATTGACAAACGAGGGCATCAGCACCGCGTTCTTGCCGATGAAGGCGCCGCGACGGACAATCGAACCCGGCACGGCGCGGAAGCCGGCCGCCTTGAACTGCGCCTCGTTCCAGTCGGCGAACTTGGAGGGGACCTTGTCCCACCAGGGCCCCACGCCCGGATCGCGGTTCAGGTGGGCGTCGCCGCCCATCATCTCGTTGCCGTGCAGGCGGAAGGACAGCAGCACCGCCTTCTTCAGCCACTGGTGGGTGACCCACTGGTCGCCTTCCTTGGTGGCGACGCGCAGGCGTCCGGAGTCGAGCTGCTCGATGGCCTCCGTCACCGCCTCCCTCAGGGCGCCGGTGGTGTACTCATAGAGCTCCGTACGGCGCTCCCAGGCGGCGTCGATCTCGGTCTGCAGGTCGGCGGTGGTGGTCAAAGGCGGCTCTCCCTGACGCGGGCGCCGGCGAGGAAAGGCGCCAGCGCCTCGGCGCGATGGTGGACGAAGTCGGCGCTGGACAGGGGCGCGTGCGGCCCCACCAGCACGGTGGTCATGCCGAGCTCGGCGGCCGGCTTCAGGTTGCGCTCTGAGTCCTCGAAGAAGGCGGCGCTGAAGGGCTCGACCTTGTGGCGGTCGAGCATGCGCACGAAGGTCTGCGGACTGGGCTTGGGGATATAGTCGGCCGAGGCGATGTGGAACACGTCCTCGAACAGGCGCTCCATGCCCAGGTGCGCCAGCACCCGGTCGGCGTGGCGGGCGTCGCCGTTGGTGAACACCAGCCGGCGGCCGGGCAGGCGGGCGATGGCCTGGTTCAGGACCTCGTCGCGCTGCAGGCTGTCCATCGAGACGTCGTGCACCTCGGTCAGGAACGGCTCGGGGGGCAGGCCGTGATGGGCCATCAGTCCGGCCAGCGTGGTGCCGTGCTCGTGCAGATAGCGCTTCTGCAGCGCCCGGGCCTCGTCGCGCGGCAGGCCGATCTCGCGCGCGACGAAGTCGGTCATCCGCGTCTCCATCAGCGTCATGAACTCGGCGCCGGGCGGATACAGCGTGTTGTCGAGGTCGAAGATCCAGACGTCGATGTGGCTGAGGTCGGGTGAGCTCATGCCCGGACCAGGGTCCCCGAGCCGTGTTCCGTGAACAGCTCCACCAGCATGGCGTGGGGCCGGCGGCCGTCCAGGATCACCACCGCCTCGACGCCGGCCTCCACCGCGTGGATGGCGGTCTCCAGCTTTGGGATCATGCCGCCGGTGGCGACGCCGGCGCGGATCATCTCGCGGGCTTCGGCGATGGTCAGCTGCTCGATGCGGTTGCCGTTCTCGTCGAGCACGCCGGCGACGTCGGTGAGCATCAGCAGGCGCTTGGCGTCGAGCGACCCGGCCACCGCGCCGGCCACCGCATCGGCGTTGATGTTGAAGGTCTCGCCCTCCTCGGAGACGCCGATCGGGGCGATCACCGGGACGTAGTCCTCCTGGGCGTGGATCAGGGCGTTGACGATCTGGGGGTCGACCTTCTTGGGCTCGCCGACGAAGCCCAGGTCGATGGTCATCTCCAGGCTGGTCTCCGGATCGCGCTTGGACTTCAGCGCCTTCTCCACCGTCAGCAGCCGGGCGTCCTTCCCCGACAGGCCGACGCCGCGCACGTCGGCCTCGCGGCCGGCGACGTTGATGAAGTTGACAATCTCCTTGTTGACCGCGCCGGAAAGGACCATTTCGGCCACCTCCATGGTATCGGCGTCGGTGACGCGCAGGCCGTCGATGAAGGTGGATTCGACGCCCGAGCGCTTGAGCATCCGGCTGATCTGCGGCCCGCCGCCGTGCACCACCACCGGCAGCATGCCCACCAGCCGCAGCAGCACCACGTCGGCGGCGAACAGGCGCGCCACCTCGTCCTCGCCCATGGCGTGGCCGCCATATTTGATGACGATGACCTCGCGGTCGTAGATCTGGATGTAGGGCAGGGCCTCAGCCAGGGTCCTGGCCGCCGTCCAGCCGGCATCCTCAATGGTCGGGGCGTCGCTCATGCGCCGCGCGAATAGCGGACGGGGACGGGGATGTCACGAGCCGGCCCCGACTATTGCCCGAGCTCCCTCCCCCCTTTGAGGGGGAGGGCCGGGGAGGGGGGCAGATGTCGCCCGCGGCGCTTCTTCCTTTTCAGGCCGGAACCGCCTCCCGCGCCTCGACCGCATACGCCCGCAGGAACACGTCCACCGCGGCGTCCGCGACGTCGCGGATCTGCTTTTCGCTGGCGCCGTCGATGACGCCGAGCAGGCGCTGCTGGAAAAGGCCGGCTTCGCACAGGGCGTGGATCTGGGTGGCGGCGATCCAGGGGTCGGCGCGGCGCATGCGGCCCTGGTCCATCGCCTCGGCGAAGAACTCGGCGATCATGGTCAGGCACTCCCTGGGGCCGTGCTCGTAGTAGAGCTTGCCCACCCCGCTACGGCCGCCGTCGGCGATGACGATCCGCCGGAACTCGGCGATGCCCGCCTCGAACAGGAAGTTCACATAGGTCCGCGCCATCCGCTGCAGGCCGCCGAAGAAGTCGCCCTGGTGGGTCACCTCGTGGAAGGTCTGGCGCATGTCGCGCGCGCCCCACAGCATGATCTCCAGGAACAACGTCTCCTTGGAGTCGAAATAGCCATAGACGGTCGCCTTGGAGCCGCCGGCCCGGGCTGCGATCTCCGACATGGTCGTGGCCTCGAAGCCCTTCTCGCGGAACGCGTCCCACGCCGCTTCCAGGATGGCCTGGCGCTTCTCTTCGGTCTTGACCCGCATAAGTCCTCCGCTCTTTTTTGAACCGTATAGTATGGTTTTGGCTTGACGTCACCCCCAGGGCGTATATTTAAACCGTACGGTACGGTTTTGAATACCCCTGCCGTTCGGAGGATGTCATGTACGACGCTGAAGCCCTTCCCGCCGATGCCCTGCTGCGCGAGTTCGCGCCAGCCCCGGTCACGAGCAAGCCCAAGTCCGCAGCCCCCAGCCTGCGCGTGAGGCTGTTCGCCGGCCTGGCCGCCGCGGTGCTAATCGGCGTCGGCGGCTTTGGCGCGAGCGCCATGCTGACCGGCGGCAAGGTCTCGACCGACAACGCCTATGTGGGCGCCGACGTCGCCCAGATCACCCCGCTGGTGTCCGGCCCCGTGCGCGAGGTGAGGGTGAGCGACACCCAGGCCGTGCGCGCCGGCGATGTCCTGCTGACGCTCGACGACACCGACGCGCGGATCGCGCTGGAGTCGGCGCAGGCCGAGCTCGGCCAGGCCCAGCGCCGGGTGCGCGGCTATCTCGCCACCGACCAGAGCCTGGGCGCCCAGGTGGCCGCCCGCGCCGCCGACCAGACCCGCGCCGTCGCTTCGGCGGCCGCCGCCAGGGCCGACATGGACCGCGCCAGGACCGACCTCGACCGGCGCCAGGCGTTGGTCTCCCGGGGCTTCGTCACCGGCGAGGAAGTGACGCGGGTGCAGAACGCCTATGCGACCGCGCAGGCCAACTACAGCGCAGCCCAGGCCGCCCAGGTCTCGGCCGGGGCCACCCGCAGCGCCGCCGTGGGCTCGCTCAACGCCAACGCGGCCCTTGCGGCCGGAGTATCAGTGGACGCCAATCCTGAGGTGGCCGCAGCCCGCGCGAAGGTCGACCAGGCCAAGGTGGACCTGGAGCGGACGGTGATCCGCGCCCCGATCGATGGGGTGGTGGCCCGCCGCAACGTCCAGGCCGGCCAGAAGGTCGCCGCCGGCGCCGCCCTGATGCAGGTCGTCCCGGTCGGCCAGGCCTATGTCGACGCCAACTTCAAGGAAGTGCAGCTGAAGAAGGTCCAGATCGGCCAGCCTGTGACCCTGGAATCCGACCTCTACGGCGGCTCGGTGACGTACCACGGCGTGGTGCAGGGCCTGGCCGGCGGGACCGGCGCGGCCTTCGCGCTGATCCCGGCCCAGAACGCCACCGGCAACTGGATCAAGGTGGTCCAGCGGCTGCCCGTGCGGATCGCCCTGAACCCGGCCGAGTTGAAGGCCCACCCGCTGCGGGTCGGCCTGTCGATGAAGGCCACGATCGACACCGCCAGCTGAGGGCGACGCGATGGACGCTTCCCTGGAGCAGAAGGCGCAACAGGCGCCGTTGGCCGGCATGGCGCTGTGGCTGTCGGCCATGGTGCTCGCGGCCGCCAACTTCCTGGTGGTGCTGGACACCACCATCGCCAATGTCTCGGTGCCCAACATCGCCGGGGGCCTGGCGGTCTCCTCCAGCCAGGGCGTCTGGGTGATCACTTCATACGCCGTGGCCGAGGCGGTCACGGTGCCGCTGACCGGCTGGCTCGCTGCGCGTTTCGGCGCAGTGCGGGTGTTCGTCGTCGGCATGATCGGCTTCGGGATCTGCTCGGCCCTGTGCGGCCTGGCGCCGTCGCTCGGCATGCTGGTGCTGTTCCGCGTGATGCAGGGCGTCTGCGGCGGCCCGCTGATGCCGCTGTCTCAGACCCTGCTGCTGAAGATCTTCCCCGAGCGTCGGGCGGCGACCGCCATGACCATCTGGAGCATGACCACGCTGGTCGCGCCGATCCTCGGCCCAATCCTGGGCGGGCTGCTGTGCGACAACCTCGGCTGGCCGTTCGTCTTCTTCATCAACACCCCGATCGCCCTGATCTGCGGCGTGTTCGCCTGGCGGATGCTGCGCGCCCGCGAGACCGCCATCCTGAAAGCGCGGATCGACTTCGTTGGCCTGGGGCTGCTCGTCGTGTGGGTTGGATCGCTGCAGGTCATGCTCGACCTCGGCAAGGACCATGACTGGTTCTCCTCGCCGATGATCGTCGGTCTCGGCCTGACCGCCCTGGTCGGGTTCGTCGCCTTCCTGATCTGGGAACTGACCGAGAAGGAGCCGGTGATCCCGCTCCGCATCTTCCTGCGCCGCGGCTATGCGGCCAGCGTCCTGACCATCGGCCTGGGCTTCGCCGCCCTGATGGGGGTGATCGTCCTGACCCCGCTCTGGCTGCAACAGAACATGGGCTACACCGCCACGTGGTCGGGTTACGTCACGGCGCAGACCGGCATCCTGGCGGTCATGGCGGCGCCGTTCGCGGCGAGGCTTTCGGGCAAGATCGATCCGCGCCTGCTGGTGGCCGGCGGGCTCAGCTGGCTGGGCCTGGTCGCCCTGTTCCGCAGCCAGGCGGTCACCGAGATGACCTTCGGCCAGATCGCGCCGCTACTCCTGTTGCAGGGGATCGGGCTGCCGTTCTTCTTCGTGCCGCTGTCCACTCTGGCCCTGTCGAGCGTCGATCCCAAGGACACCGCCTCGGCGGCTGGCCTGATGAACTTCGCCCGGACCGTCTGCGGGGCCTTCGCGGTCTCGATCGTCAATACCGTCTGGGAAAACGGCGCCAGCGGCAATCACGCGACGTTGTCGGGGGTCCTCAATGGCGCCCAGGCGACCATCGACCGGCTCGGTCAGTCGGGGATGAGCGCGGCGCAGGCGACCGGCATGGTCGATCAGCTGGTCCAGACCCAGAGCGTCATGCTCTCGACCAACACCGTGTTCATGGGCATGGCGGCCCTGTTCGCCGTGGCCGCCCTCGCCATCTGGATCGCCCCCAAGCCCGCCAGGCTGGTGGACGCCAGCGGCGTGCACTGAGGCCTCAGCCCGCGCTGGCGCGCTCGAGCTCTTCGACGTCCGCCCCAGCGCTCCACTGCATGATCTTGGCGATCAGCTGACCGGGGACGATAGGCTTGGCCAGGACGTCGTTCATGCCGGCGGCGCGGCAGGCCGCGGCGTTGTCGGCCTGGACGTCGGCGGTGAGGGCCAGGATCGGCGTGCGGGCATTGAGGCGGCTGGCGCCGCGGATCACCCGCGTCGCTTCCAGACCGTCGACGCCGGGCATGCGCACGTCCATCAGGATCAGGTCGAAGGACTGGGTCAGTGCGGCCTGCACGCCCTGCGAGCCGCCCTCGGCCTCCACGATCACCAGTCCCAGGGGCTCGAGCATCAGCTTGACCAGCTCGCGGTTCACCGCCGTGTCGTCGACGACGAGGATCCTGAGGCCCGGGCGGTCCATCGCCGCAGCGTCGTCGCTGTCATAGGCGTCCGGCGCGTCGGCGGCCTCCGTCGGGACTTCGAACCAGAAGGTCGAGCCCTTGCCGACTTCGGTCTCCACGCCAATCTCGCCGCCCATCAGCTCGATGATGCCCTTGCTGATCGCCAGGCCGAGGCCGGTGCCGCCGTGGGTGCGGTTGATGGAGACTTCCGCCTGGGAGAACCGCTCGAACAATCGCTCGACGGCCTCGGGCGCGATGCCGGCGCCGGTGTCGGTGACGCTCACTCGCAGCCGCATGCTCGCTGGATCGAACCGGTTGCGCACCGTCACCGACCCATGATCGGTGAACTTGATGGCGTTGCTGAGGAAGTTGAGCAGCACCTGCCGCAGCCGCGCGATGTCGCCCAGGATATGCGCAGGAGTGGCGGGATCCAGCACGGTCTCGACGTGCACGCCCTTGGCCTGGGCCTGGATGGTCAGCAGGCCCGTGGTGTCCTCGACCAGGCGCTGCAGCGACAGGGGCTGGCTTTCCAGGTCCACCTGGCCGGCGTCGAGCTTGGAGAAGTCCAGGACGTCGTTGATGATGGCCAGCAGGGCTTCGCTCGCGTCGCGGATGCGCCCGGTATAGTGGCCTGCGTCGCCCGGCAGGTCCTGCAACTCGCCGATCAGCCTGGAGAAGCCGATGATGCTGGTCAGCGGCGTGCGCAGCTCGTGGCTCATGTTGGCCAGGAAGGCGGACTTGGCCGCCGCCGCCGCCTCGGCCCGCCGCCGCGCCTCGTTCAGCTCGGCCTCGAACTGTTTGGTCTGCGTGACGTCGCGGACGATGTCGATGAACTCGATCGGCTCGCCGTCGGCGTCGAACACCAGGGTCGGATTGGTCTCGACCCAGATCCAGCCTCCATCCTTGTGCAGGGCGCGGTAGCACATGGGCTCGGGAAGCCGTGGGATCCGATCCTCGATGAGGTGGAATATGCCCTGCATCACCTTCGGGAGGTCCTCGGGGTGGACCATCTTCTGGGCGTTCTGGACCTTCATCTCCTCTGGATCGTAGCCAAATACCCGGACGGAGGAGGGCGAGACGTAAAGGAGGTCGCCCTGCAGGGTCGTGCGCGTGATCATGTCGGGCGCGTTTTCGGCCAGGAACCGGTAGCGCTGTTCGCTCTGCCGGGCCTGGGCCTCGGCGATCCTGACCTCTGTGACGTCGGTGATGGTGCCGAACCGGGCGGTGATCTCGCCCGCGGCGTTACGCTCGACCCGGCTCTTGCCGTTGACGACGCGGACCGCGCCATCGGGGCAGACGATCCGTAGTTCGAGCCCGGGATCGTTCTCGCCCGCGAGCGTCGCGAGGTGATGGGACAGATCCTCGCGGTCGTCCGGGTGAACGTACTCGCGGCTCTCCTCCAGGCTGACCGGGCCTAGCGCCGGGTCGCGGCCATAGATCTGATAGAGCTGTTCCGACCATGTGAGGCGGTCGGCCTGATAGTCCAGGCGCCAGTAGCCGACGCCGGCCAGGCTCTCGGCCATCCGCGCCAGGGCGTTGGCCTCGGCGAATCCGTCGCGCGATCGCGTCAGCTCTGCTTCCAGTTCCCTGCGGCGGGCGAAAACGGCCGCGACGGGAAAGACCATCAGCGTGTCCATGACCAGATAGGCTTGCAGCCAGAAGGCCTGGGCGGGTCCACCGTGGCCGGCGAGGATCGCCGGGGTCCAGCCAAAACTGACCAGGGCCAGGGCCGACGCTGTCACGATCAGCATGGCCAGGGCGGTCGCCGCGAACTCCAGCTGCAGGGCGGCCATCAGCAGCACCGGGGTCGCGACCAGCATCAGTGGGTGGTCCGGCAGGATGGCCACAAGGATCATCGCGCACAGGATCAGGCCAAGCACCACGAAGTTGCGCCGCGTCGCCAGCCTCGCCGTGTGCAGTCCCAGGCGGCGGTCGGCGAGCACCAGCAGCGGTGGTCCAAGCACGATCAATCCCAGCCCGTCCGCAAACGCCCAGGTGGCGATCCCGGGGACAAGGGGAGCCCCGTTGATCTCGGCCATCCAGCCGGCGCCGAGCAAGGCGGACCCGCAGGCGCAGCCGGCGGCGATCGTCCCGAACTTCAGCAGGTCGCCGATCCGGTCGACGCGCATCCGCCGGCGCAGGATGTTGCGGACCAGGGCCGCGCAGGCCAGTGTCTCCAAGGCGTTCGCCGCACCCAAGCCCCCGGCGAGCACGAGGGTGTCTCCTGAGAGCAGGGCTGCGGCCAGGTTGCCGGACAGGCCGGCGGCCATCATGGCTAGCCAGCGCCGGCGTGGGGCGTTCAGCAGGAAGACCAGCCAGACAGCATTGGGCAGCCAGATCGGCGCGACGCGCCCCCAGCTTCGGTTCATGGCCAGGCTGAGCCAGGTCAGGGCGCAGACCAGGCCTGCCAGCAGCGCGAGCCGAAGCACCCGCCGGACTGACGGGCTCAGGCCGAAGGTCGGCCGTGGCGGGACGTTCGTCGAGGTCGCTGCGTGGCTCAACAGGCCCACGGCCCACCCCCCATCTGCACATGCGGCAGACCTTAGGGCCTGGAGCCTATGGTCAAGTTAACAAGGCCCTGCCCAGTGGCCTTAGATCACGCTGCAGGCGGCGGCGACCTCGGCCCGCAACTGGGCCATTCCGTCGCCTTTTTCGGCCGAGGTGGCGAGCACCCTCGGAAAGGCGGCAGGGCGTTTGGCGATCTTCGCCAGGGTCGCCCTGACGACCGCCTCGACTTCAGAGGCCTTGAGCTTGTCGGCCTTGGTCAGCACCACCTGGTAGGAGACCGCAGCCTGGTCGAGCGCGTCCATGGCCTCCTGGTCGACCGGCTTGAGGCCATGGCGCGCGTCGATCAGCAGGTATGCGCGCTTCAGATTCGGCCGTCCGCGCAGATAGGCGCGCCCCAGGTTCTGGAACTTGCGGGCGATGCTCCGGCTGGCCTTGGCGAAGCCGTAGCCCGGCAGGTCCGTCAGCCGCAGCTGTTCGTCGACCAGGAAGAAGTTGATCTCGCGCGTGCGCCCCGGGGCGGTGGAGGCCCGGGCCAGGTCCTTGCGGCCGGTCAAAGCGTTGATCAGCGAGGACTTGCCGACGTTGCTGCGGCCCGCGAAGGCGACCTCCGGCAGATCAGGGGCCGGCAACTGGTCCATGGCGACGGCGCCCATCAGGAACGTCACCGGATGGGCGAACAGGACGCGGGCGGCCTCGATCGCCTCGTCGGTGAACGGCCCGCCGGCCTCGGCCGAAAGCTCGCTCATCCGCTTGGTTTGAGCCTGGAGCTCAGCCGACCGAGCAGGTTGTCGATGGGGTTGCTCACCTTGAAGCGGCGCATGATCACATACTGCTGGCCGATCGACAGGATGTTGTTCCACGACCAGTAGATCACCAGCCCGGCGGCGAACTGGGCCAGGCTGAAGGTGAAGATCAGCGGGAAGAACTGCATGATCTTCTGCTGGGTGGGGTCCATGCCGGTGGTCGGCGTCATCGCCTGCGACAGCCACATGGTGAAGCCCATGAGCAGGGGCCAGACGCCGATGTGCAGCGGTCCGGCCAGGAAGGTCCCGATCAGGGGCGCATGGGATGGATCCCAGGGGATCAGGCCGAACAGGGTCCAGATCGAGGTCGGGTCTCGCACCGACAGGTCGTGGATCCAGCCGAAGAAGGGCGCCTGGCGCATATCGATGGACATGGCCTGGGTCTTCAGCAGCGCCCAGAACACCGGGATCTGCACCACCAGCGGCAGGCAGCCCATGAAGGGGTTGATCTTCTCGCGCTGATACAGCGCCATCATCTCCTGCTGCTGCTTGGCGGCGTCGTCCTTGAAGCGGGTCTTCAGCTTCTCGAGCTCCGGCTGGACCTTCTTCATCTTGGTCATGGACTCGTAGCTCTTGTTCGCCGGCCAGAAGAACAGAATCTTGACGCACACCGTCAGCAGCATGATCGACAGCCCGAAGTTGCCGATGTGGTGGTAGAAGAACTCCAGCACGGCGAAGATCGGCCGGGTGAAGAACCAGAACATCCCCCAGTCGATGGCCTTGTCGAAGTCGGGCGCCCCCAGGGTGCTCTGATAGTGCTTGAGGACGGGAAACACCTTGGCTCCGGCGAACAGGCGCGTCGTCGCGCTGGCCTGCTGGCCGGGCGCCAGGGTGCGGTTCTGGCCCAGGTAGCTGGCGTCGTAGATGTCGAGGCCCTGGACCGGCGTCACCCGGAACGTCGCCTTGATCGGCTCCTTCTGGTCGGGGATCAGCGCCGCCAGCCAGTACTTGTCGTTCATCCCCAGCCAGCCGCCGGTGGAGGACTGGTCGTACTCCCCGTGCTTTTTCCACTCGTGGTACTTGTGCTGCTCGAAGGTCCCGCCGAACACCCGCGCGGCCCCCTCGGCCACATAGGCCCCCTTGCCGATGTCGGTCGGCAGGCCGTGGCGCTGGACGGTGGCGTAGGGCGCCAGCGTCACAGGGACCGCGCCCTGGTTGGCCACCGTGTCGGTGACGGTGAACAGGTACTTGTCGTCCACGCCGATCGTGCGGGTGAACAACAGCCCCTCGGGCGAGCGATAGGTCAGCGCCACGGGCGCGCCGGGCGCCAGGGTCGAGCCGCTCGCCAGCGTCCACTGGGTATCCCCGCCCGGAAGCCCAGGCAGGTTGGCGCCGAGCCAGCCGAAGTCGGCGAAATAGGCCTGGGCCGTCCCCTCGGGACGCAACAGCTCCACCAGAGGTGAATTGCGGTCGGCGCTTTCGCGGTAGCCCTTGAGGAACAGGTCGTCGATGCGCGCGCCCTTGAGCGCTATCGAGCCGCGAAGGCTCGGCGTTTCGACGGGGACGCGAGGGCTGGCCGCCAGCGCCTGCTCGCGCGGTATGGTCACCACGGCCTGGGGCGCAGCCGGGCCGGCGGGCGCCTGGGCCTCTGCCGTGGCGCGCGCGCGCGCCTCCGCCTGCTTGCGCTTGGCGGCGGGCTCGAGGACGAAAAGCTGATAGACAATGAGCAGCGCCACCGAACAGGCGACGGCGAGCATCATATTCTTTGAATTGTCTTGCATGTGGCGGAACGGGACCGGGGGCTCGGGGGCGCGCGGCCCAGAGCCGGGCGAGACCTCATTTGGCGGCGAGGCTTATCAGTGCGCTTTTGATATCGTCAAGCAATCGCGGCCAAGGACGCGCCGTCGTGCCGCCCCGTGCGATGAACACATAGTCGCGCCCGGGCTCGCCGTGTAGGGGCAGCAGCAGGCGGGCCGCCTCGCGCAGCCGCCTTTTGGCCCGGTTGCGCACCACGGCGCCGCCGATCTTGCGGGTGGCGGTGAAGCCGGCGCGGATCGCATCGGGACGCTCGCCCGCGATCGCCTGGACCACCACGGCGCCGCGCGCGCAGGACTGCCCTTTGGCGGCGGCAAGGAACTGCGGGCGCTTGGTCAGGCGCTCGATCGGGATGGGATTGTCCATGGATGGGGATCGGCGAGCGATCCTCCGGGCAGCCGGCTGGCTAGGCGGTCAGGCGCTTGCGGCCCTGGGCCCTGCGGCGCATGACGATCTTGCGGCCATTCTTGGTCGACATGCGCAGACGGAACCCGTGGCGGCGCTTGCGCACAAGTCGGCTGGGTTGATAGGTCCGCTTCACGGCTCCACTCCGGTCGCACGTTCAAGCACGGCAAGGGCCGCGCAAACGAGCGGCGGTGGATAGGGGAAGGGGCTCGGCATGTCAACCGGAGCCCAGCGCCTGGTTGCGCCTAATGGGTGGCCATGGCCGGTATCGGGATGCGGCCCTGCAAGCCCTCGCGGACCAGGCCGGCGATCTCGCGGCAGGCCACGTCGGCGGCGGGGACCGCGCCGGTGAATGCGGCGAAGCCGTGCACCAGATTGTCATAGCAGCGATAGACCAGGGGGGTTCCGGCGTCGCGCAGGCGTCGGGCATAGGCCTCGCCCTGGTCCACCAGGGGATCGAATCCGGCCGTCACCACGACCGCGGTGGCCAGTCCCGAAAGGTCGGAGGCCCTCAGCGGCGAGACGCGCGCCTCGGCGGGATCGTCCTCGGGCCCGAGGAACCGGTCTCCCGCCCACGGTTCGGCGTCCTTGGCGGGCATGGCGGCTTCGGCATAGTCCGACATGGACGGGCTGTCGCTCGACATGTCGACCCAGGGGTAGATCAGCAGCTGCAGCGCCGGCTGGGGCTCGCCGAGCCGGCGCAACTCCTGGCACAGGATCGCCGCGAAGGCGCCGCCGATGGACTCTCCGCCGATGGCTGCAAAACCCGCGGGCGCGCCGAAGCGGCCGGCGTTGTCGCGGGCCCAGCGGTAGGCCGCGGTCACATCGTCAAGGCAGGCCTGGAAGCGCCGCTCGGGCGATGGCCAGCACGGCACCGCCAGCACCGGCGCATGCCCGCAGCGGGCAAGGATGCTGCAGAACGGATCGCAGGCCTCGAAGCCCTCATCCAGCCCGTCGCCGCCGTAGGCGTAGACCAGCATCGGCATCTGCGGATCCTGGTTGGCGTGGCGATAGAGCCGCACGGTAATGGGGCCGCGGGGCCCCTCGATGGTGAGGTCTTCCTCCCGCACCCCCGGTTCGCTCCGGCCGGCCACCAGGGCCAGCTGCTGGGCGCGGGTCTCGCGGGCCTTCTCTTCGGACAGCCCCTCCACCGATCCGTAGTGCCGGACGGCGTGGATCAGGAATTGGAAGCGGGGTTCGAGCGTCCGGCCGCCGACGTAGACGGCCCTTCCGCCGGACGCGGCCCTGAGGACCGGCCGCGGCAGCGATAGCACGGCTTTCAGCAGCTGCTTCTGGATGGCTGGATCGGCCATGACCGACTGGAGCCCTCTATTCCCTGCCTGAAACAAAGCAGAACCCTATTTTCGCGCAACGGCAAGAGCCGTCGGTGGTTCCGCGGTCAGGCCGGGCCGGCCTATTTGGGCGCCGGCGCGATCGTGGACGGCGTTTTCCATGCAAGCCCCGGGCCGGTTCCCGGCCGCCGGGAGCCCGGCTCAGAACCCGCCGGCGGGAGCTCCGGCGCAAGTCGCCAGGCATCGGGTCCAGGCGCGTGAACAGTCCTGGACGTCATCGGTGGAGCTGCAGGCGTAGTAGTCCTGCGCGCAGGACTGCCGGCACTGCCCCGCGCCATTGTCCGCGGCGAGACCGCCGATCCGAGGGGCGGGGTCGTCCTTGTAGCGGGGCGCTACCTCCGGCATCGGCGAAAACAGCAGACCGGTCCGGCTTTGCGGGACCGGCGGCGTGGCCGGCGCGACTGGTGTCGGACGTTCGGGGCCTCGGAGCAGCGGGGCGGCCGGGGCTTTGGGGGCTCCCATGGCGCCCGAACTCGCGGCCAGCGCCAACAGCGCCGCCGCCAGCCAGGGCGTCAGGCGGCGCGCCATGGCGTCAGAGCCTTCCGGCCGAGACTTCGCCGGCCAGCCAGGCTGCCTTGGTCAGCGCTTGTCGGCAATTGAGCAGCAGCTTCGCCGCCGCGCCCGGGCCGCCCGAGCAGACGTCGGCGATCAGCCGCGCGCTGAGGCCAAGCCGCAGGGCCGAGACCGGCGTTCCGTCACGCGCGCCGACAGGAACGGGTTGCCCCACGTCGATGCGCAGGCCAGCGGCCGCCCTTACGCCAGAATCGGCGCAGCCGGCTGCGGCCTGGCTCAGGTCCTCGCGCAACAGGCGGTACACGCGTGCGGTCTGCTCACGAGAAAGCCACGCTGACGTGTCCCCCCTCATGAGGAACGGGAAGATGGTGGCCCGGCTATCCCAGCTGTCCTCCGCAGTGGGTTCCCGGACGGGGTCCCGTCCCGCCAGCGCTTCCAGGCTGGGATGGGCGGCCATGGCGTCCGTGACGGACCGGCCGAACTGGGCGGCGATGGCGCGGACCTGCGCCTCGGGCGCGGCGCGGAAACGGCGCAGTTCCTCCAGGGCCGCCTCCCATCGCAGCAGGAGGCCGAAGTTCGCTGCTGGTTCGAGCTGCGCCCTCGCGGTCCACCCGTGAGGCCACTCGGCGCGGGCGCTGAACGCGCGCAGGCGCGGGGATAGCACACGACGGCCCAGGGTCCCGGAAAGCCGTGGAGGGATAAACAGGGCGGCCGAGAAGGCCGGTCCGGTCAGGAACTTCGAACCGGTGACGGCGATCAGCCAGCCGGCCGCAGCGTAGGTCTGCAGGGCGCGGGCGGACAGGCGCATCTGCGAGCCGTCCACCAGCACCATGACCTGGTCGGGCCAGCGGGCGGCGAGGCGCTGCGCCACGCTGGCGCTGGGCGTGATGAGGCCGGTCTTGGAGACGTCAGTGAGGACCAGCAGTACGCGGCGGCCCGAAGTGGCGGCATCGCTGGCCAGGGCCTCGACCTCGGCGTCGACGATGTCCTGATCGCGCAGGCTCCCGTCCGCGGCGCGTGCGGACACGCTGGCCACCTCGGCCGCCGGGACGCCGGTGATCGGCTCGCCGTCGTCGGCGACCGCGCCGAATGGCGCCAGCGGGCTGTAGGGGCGTCCGGCAAGGGCGGCGGGCACGCCGCTCCCGGTTTCGGTTTCCTCGGCGATGATCGCCAGCGTCGGGTTGGCCGGATCGCTGCCGATCAGCTGCGCCGCCAGCATGTGGAGATCAGTCCCCGATGGCGCCAGCAGCACCTCCACGCCGGCGTCGGCCAGGCCGCAGAGGCCAAGCAGCTCGGCGCGGACCCGGTCGAGTTCGCGCTCATATACCACCGCGGCCGGAGCCCGGGCCAGCGAATCCGTCAACCGGCCGCGCAGTCGCTCGGCCGCCGCAAGCGCCGGAGCCGATATGGTCGACGCCGTAGAGGATCCGAACGCGATCAGGGTCTCGTCGGGATCGGGCGGACAGCCATAGCGGTTGACGCCATCCGGCCCGTCGGTGCGGATCCGGTGGTCGCCGCCCTCGGACAGCATCGTGGCCGTGGGCGCCAGCGGCGCTGCCGGGGATGCGGCGATCTGGGTCACGGCCCCATCGGCTCCCTGCGGCATGTTCTACGGATCTCACCAAGCCGCCGGCCCTGCCGGCGATACCGGCCCAGGCTGCGCTGATGGGGATGATGAAAGGTTAACCCCGCTGCGGCGTCACGCCACAGCCGGCTCGCAGCGGCCGCAGGCGGTGTGGAGGAAGGCCTCGAAGGCGTCGAACACCTTGCGCATCTGGCGCTTCTTGTAGGGGTAGAGCGCCTCGGGATCGAAGTCGTGGATGATCATCGCCACGTCGGCCTCGAAGATCAGCAGCGATCCGTCGGGCAGCTCGGCGCAGTCGATGGCGAAGTAGTCCAACCCGACCCGGCGGGTCAGGCTCTCGAAATGGGCCGCGTGCCGCCGCGCGAAGTCGTCATCGAACGTCTCCATGGCGACCCGCTCCTGGGTCCGCTTGGCCTCGCTCTCGGCCATGCCGGCGTTGAGATAGTGCACCATCCAGTGCTCGCTGACCGCCATGTGGCAAAGGAAGGGGCGGCCGCCGAAGAAGGCGATGCGGTATTTGCGGTAGAGCCCGTCGGCGCCGGCGTAGTCCACGAACGGAGAGACGTAGAACAGCTCGGCCGTCTCGCCGGCCAGATAGGTTTCCAGCGCGCTCGGGTCGTCGATCCGGTCCAGCGACCGGCCGGCGTGGGAGCCCACGGGCCGGATGATGATCGCCGAGCCTCCGGACAGCAGCGGTCCTGCTCGCTCATCGCCGCGGGCCAGGGAGAACAGGGCCTCGCGATCGACGCGGACCGTCGGCGGACTGACCACGCCCGGCGCAACGGCCAGGCGGTGGCAGAGTCGGTCCCTGGCCAGGTCCAGCACCCGGGAGGCGCGGTTGATGATCGGCCGCGGCAGCAACTCCTCGACCGCCGCGAGCTGCTCCAGCAGTGGGCGCGCCTCATCGGACTCGCCCACGGCCATGAACACCAGGTCATGGTCCGGGATCGCCTCGGGCCAGGGCCGGTCGGCCCTGAGATAGACCTTGAGCACGTCGATCCCGCGCCCCTCGATCATCAGCTCGAATGGCGTGTTGGCCATCAGGTCGCCGGTGGTCGCAAACGCCAGGAGCCTGAGGCTGGGCGGGGTCGACCCAGGATGGCGATAGATCGGACAGGCGTCGAGCGCCGCCTGCTGGCAGATCAGGGCGCGGTCCTTTTCTCCAACCAGCTGCAGCAGCACCCCGAGCTCCAGCAGGCGTTCGGCGTCGTCATCGTCGCTCCCCAGGGCGTCCAGCCGCTCCGCGACCAGCGGCGCCAGCGGCACGCCTTCGAACGCCTTGCGGATGAAGGCTGCCGGGTCGGTCGTCATGACCGGGCGCAGTCCCGGATCGATACTGAAGGGAAGCGACATCTACGCACTGACTCCTGACGCACTGAGCCTGCGGCCCAGGCTGAGAACCGAGTCCGCCAGCAGATCGAGGTCCGCTGGGCGGGTCCGGTGATTGAAGATCGCGGCGCGGATCGCCAGCCGCCCGTCGATGACGGTCGTCGACGGCGCCGCGACGCCTGATTCCTGCAGCTCCACCACGATGGCGGCGTTGAGCGCGTCGCTCGACGGGCCGCGATAGCGGAAGCAGACGATATTGAGCTCGACCGGGGCCAGGCGCTCGAGCTCCTCCTCGCGATCGATCCGGTCGGCCAGCGCCTGGGCCAGGCGGCATGTGCCCAGCATCATCTCCCCCAGGCGCGCGGTCCCGTAGACCCTCAGGATGAACCAGACCTTCAGCGCCCTGAAGCCGCGCGAGAGGTCGGGCCCGAAGTCGCAGGGCCAGGGCGAGCCGGCCGCGATCCCGTGCGCCTCGCGCCGCAGATAGGCGGCCGGAGAGGCGAAGGCCGCCATGTGCCGCTCGCGGTCGCGCACCATCACGAACCCCGCGTCGTAGGGCGCCTGGCCCCACTTGTGGAAATCGAGCGCGATGGAGTCCGCGCGTTCCATCCCTGAGAACCGGGGCGCCAGTTCGGGCGACATCACGCCAAGCGCACCGCACGCCCCGTCGACGTGGAAATGCAGTCCCTCCGCCTCCGCCAGGTCCGCCAGGGCGCCGAGGTCGTCGATCGCCCCGGTGTCGACCGTGCCGGCCGTGCCGATCAGCAGGAAAGGCCGGCGTCCCGCGCGCCGGTCAGCCTGGATCATCGCCGTGGCCGCTTCGACGTCGATCCGCCCGCGCACGTCGGTGGGCGCCAGGCGCAGCGCGTCCGAGCCCAGGCCGGCCATGTCCGTGGCGCGGGACAGGCAGTTGTGCGCGCCGCGCGAGGCGTAGGCGACCAGCCCCGCCCCGGCTTCGCCGAGGCCGGTCTTGCGCGAGCTCTCGCCCAGGGCCGCCGTGCGGGCGACCAGCACGGCGATGAAGTTGGCCATCGACGCGCCGGTGACGAACAGGCCGCTGGCGGTCACGGGAAATCCGAACAGCTCGGCCATCCAGCGGGTCACCTGCCGCTCGATCTCGATTGGCGCATGATCGCGGCCACCGAGATTGGCGTTCAGGCAGCCCGCAAGCATCTCCGCGACCATGCCGGCGACGGCGCCGCCACCATGCACCCAGCCCATGAAACGCGGGTGCAGGTTGCCCACGCTGAACGGCAGGACGACGTCCTTGAAGTCCTGGTGGACCGCGGCAAGGTCCGTGGGGCCGCGCGGGGCAAGGCCCTGGAATGCGGCTCTCGTCTCGTCGGGCAGGGGCCTCCAGACCGGCCCTTCGCGCACCGTGGCGACGTGGTCGAGCATGTCGTCGAGCATGGCGTGGGCCTGGGCGCGGAAGGCCGGCCAGTCATCGGGATCGAGGTCCTGAGGCGACTCGATCGTGTTCCGCCGCATGCTCAGCTCCGGCGCCGTGGCCCAATTCGAATCACTCGGCCGGTCAAGGATCGGCAGGGCAATACGCCGAAATCCAGGCGCAGCGCGAGGACGTCATGCATTGATCAGCCGCCAGGAAGGTTAACGCGTGTTGAGCGGCTGCTCGACTTCGCGTTAGATGCGGAGGCTGTTCAATGGCTGAAAGAAAATACCGATGAAACGCCTGATCCCACTGGCCGTCCTGTCCGCCGCGACAATCGGTCTCGCCCAGCCGCACGCCCAGGAAGCGGTGGTCGGCGTCTCCAACCCCGAGGCCCTGTTCACCAGCCCCGATCCCAAGCTGAACGCCAACAAGCAGGCGGCCTATCACATCGAGAAGGAGCTGCTCGAGGCCGGCCACTGGGAGATGGCCGACAAGTGGCTGACCGAGCGTTACCTCCAGCACAACCCCAACGCCAAGTCGGGGCGCGCCGGCGTGGTGTACTTCTTCACCCAGGTCCTGAAGGTGCAGCCCAAGCCGATTCCGGAAAAGATGGCGACGCCGATCGTCGCCGTGGTGGCGGAGGGCGATTACGTGACCGTCACCACCGCACGCACGATCAAGGACCCGAAGGATCCCTCCAAGAGCTACACGACCTCATGGATGGACATGTGGCGGTTCGTCGATGGCAAGGCCGATGAGCACTGGGACCCGGCCACGATTAATTAGCCGCTTCATGCCAGCCGCTTGATCAGGGCCTCCGCCGCTTGGGGGGCCCTGAGCTTGCCTTCGTGGATGACGAAGGCGAAGACGTCGCGGGGCTTAGGCTCGGCCTTGTGGGTCGGGTCGATCAGCTCAAGGTCGTCCGGCGAACCGCCGTCCGCCCAGGTCTGGAAGCGTCCGGCCCATTGATCCAGGGCCTGAGCAGGGTAGGCCGTGTCGAAGTCGTCCGAGCCGGTCTGCAGGCGCGCATAGACGAAGTCGCCGGCGACATCCCAGATGCCGGGGTAGGTGGCGTGGTCGGCGAAGACCACGGGCACCTTGTGCTTGCGCAGCAGGTCGATGAAGGCCGGGGAACGGAAGCTGTCGTGGCGGACCTCCACCGTATGGCGCAGGGCCAGGCCGTCAGCCGTCGCCGGCAGCAGCTCCAGGAAGGCGGCGAAGTCGGCCTCGTCGAACTTCTTTGAATTGGGCATCTGCCACAGCACCGGCCCGAGCTTGGGACCAAGCTCCGTGATCCCCTGGGCGAAGAACCGCTGGATCGACTCGCCCGCCCCCGCCAGCTCGCGGCGGTTGGTGCAGAAACGGTTGCCCTTCACCGTGAAGACGAAGCCGTCCGGCGTCTCGTTGCGCCACTTGGCGAAGGTCGCGGGCTTCTGCGAGCCATAGTAGGTGGCGTTGATCTCGATCGCCGTGACCCGCCGGCTCATGTGGTTCAGCTCGTCCTTCTGGCTCAGGCCTTCCGGATAGAAGCTCCCCCGCCAGGGCTCGAACACCCAGCCGCCGACGCCCACGCGGATCGATCCCTTGGTGATGGCCATTGTTCCTCCGTCGGTGCGGGGCCGGCCCTCATGCGTAGAAGCCGTAGTCGCCTTTCACAAGGTCATGGCCGTTGACGGAAAAGAGCTCGAAGGAGGCTTGGTAGGTCCCGTCGACAACGGTGTAGGTGGTGCTCCCTGCGACATGGACGAGGTGGGCGCTGGGCGAGAAGCCTTGGAACAGGATCATGTCCTCGTTCGGCCGCCAGCCGTTTCCGGCGCCTTCGAAGTCTTCGATCCTGTCGCCGGGGGAGAGGTCGCCCTTGCGGATGATGAAGCTGTCCGCTCCCGCGCCGCCGAATATATCGTCGGCGCCGGGGCCGCCCGTCAGTCCGTCCCGGCCTGCGCCGCCAAAGATGAAGTCGTTTCCGGCCTCACCGTTGTAGCTTCCGCCGCCCTGGGAGGCGATGATCCTGTCGTTCCCGCCGCCCGCGGCGATCAAGACCGGATTCGTCGCGCCGCCGTAGAGGTAGGTCTCGGCTGCGTCCGTGCCGTGGACATAGCCATAGGTTCCGTCGGCGCCGAGGGCCTTCACCTTTACGGTGAGGTCGCCCACGCCGGTGGAGACCCAGTCCAGGATACCGATCGTCTCCTTGAGGTGCAGCTCGCCCGAAAACGATGGATCGACAGACAAGGTCCCATCCACGTCCGAATAGCTGAAACCAGACGGACCGGTCAGGCCCCGCAGGTTCAAGGTGGGGAGGTAGGACGAGAGCCAGCCCGGAAGGCTGTCGTTGCCGACAAGATATGACGGGTCGAGGGCGACTGTCGCTCCCTGGGGCACATACAGCAGGTCGGGACCGACGGTCGTAGCGTAGCCGATGTTGACCGGCTGATCGAGCACGGTGGTCTCGCCGATCGAATTGGTCACCGTGACCTTGAAGTCGAAATGGCCCTGGAGCGTCGGCAAGAGCGACTTGACGTCGAAGCTGAAATCCCCGAGCGGGCCGAGGAACTCGAGCGTGGGAGTTTGAAAGGTGAGCACGGTGGCGCCGCCGTTTACGGCAAACAGCTGGCTCTCGACTTGCACGTCATAGGGGCCAAGAT
>FTHA01000980.1_pt1 | contig 24201 bp, 20 predicted proteins | sample 1640771 | NCBI WGS metagenome assembly FTHA01 (sample SAMEA3914789, study PRJEB12502) | metagenome | biome: forest; material: soil | place: Canada | collected 2011-07-03 | depth 0.3 m | reverse complement strand
GGTCGTCGTAAGCGGTGCCGCCGATCACCTCGTGGCTGTTGAAGCCGGAGGAGGGCGAGACGCCGTCGGGGTTCAGGGCGCCGTCGGGCCGGGCGTCGGCGATGTAGCTCTTGCCGCCGACCGAAACGATCGAGCCGTTGATCGCGGTGTCCGCGCCGTCGTCCGAATAGACGCCAAGGTGCTGGACTGCGGCGATGTCGCCGTACTTGTGCGCATCGGACGCGGTGTTGCGGTTGGCCAGTTCGGTCACGGAGGGCGTGTCGCCGAGCTCGAGGTAGCTGTCCTCGTGCACGAAGATGTCGCCGGTCAGGTGGGTGGCGCCGGTGGTGCGCTCGATGATGTCCTTGAACTGGTCGGTGAACAGCTGGTTGCTGAGGTTGGTGGTCTGGGGCAGCGCCGAGTCCAGGCGGCCGATGTAGTAGAACCGGTCCCCGTCCATCAGCCGTTCCAGCTGGTCGACGAAGATGGCGTTGAACGTGGCGCCGAGGACACCCCCGTCGACGTGCGTTTCCGCCAGCCCGCCGATCCACAGGTCGATGTGCTGAAAGCCCTGGTCGCCCCCGTTCATGAAGGCGCTGTCGCTCATCGCGGCCGTGGCCGCCGCCACGTCGCCGTCAAAGGAATAGGCGGCGATGAAGTTTACCAGCGATTCCGGGTGGATCATGTTCGCGGCGAAGTCCTTCCAGCTGGTGTAGGGGTGCAGGTCGCCGCTGATCGGGTAGTCGGAGGTCTGCGACCAGGCGTAGAGCGCAGCCCGGGCCTCGTTCAGGGTGGGCAAGCCGACGTCGCGGCCGCGCGCGATGTTGATCGCCGCCAGGTCCAGCGGCTGGCCGAGCAGGCTCTGCTGCAGGGCCGGCGTGATGAACTCGTCGGTCTCGTTGCCGAGCTGGTGGCTCATGCCGAGCGCGATGGCCGCCGGACCGGCCTGCGCGAACTTCTCAGGCGCCATGAAGGCTTCAGCCAGGGCGTACTTGACCACCTGGCCGGTGATGCCGCCGGACGGATCGATGGTGTCGATGGTCTCGCGCAGCTGGGAATGGCCGAAGCGGAAGGCCGCCTGCGAATATTCCAGCGAGATGCTGGCGTCCTTGCTGGCGTTGTAGGCGTCGAAGTCCGGCAGGTCGGGCGTCACCGTCCGCGCGTACTGGTCGATGGCGACGTGCTGGTACTCCATCTCGTTCATCAGCTTGGCGGACTCGAACATCTTGTTCTGGTCCCACGAGATGTTCCCGTGGCTGTCGACATAGTTGCCGAGCGTGTCGGTCAGGACGCCGGCGCCGAGATCGACCGGGGTCTGGAACTGGTGGATCTGTGCTGGCGTGTAGGAGCCGTCCGCGAGGGCGGCTTCCATCGTCGAGATGAAGTTGTCGATCTGGAAGTTGTGCTCCTCGTGGAACACGTGGTGGATCGAGGTCAGGCCGAAGTTCTCATTCACCCGCCCGTCGCCGGCGATGTAGTGGTCGCCCAGGGCTTGCATCATCGCCTCGCCGACCAGCGCCTGGTCGGCCCCTGGCTTGATCCCCACCACCAGCTTGCGGCTGGCGGGATCGGAGGGGTCTTCCGGCACGATGATCAGCAGGGTGTTGAGGTCGACGCCCTTCAGCAGGTTCGGGCCATCGCCGAACACGTTGAGGTCCGAGGTGGTGTCGATCAGGTCGGCGACCGGCAGGTTGTCCAGGATCAGGGCCTGGCCCGTGCCGTGGTAGTTGTTGACGTCGGTGTACGTCAGGTCCGTGCGGCCAAGGCCGGCGTTCAGCGTGTGGTGGACCTCCAGCCGCAGTTCGGCCAGGGTCGGCAGGGTCTGGTCGGTCGAGACGCCGTCCCAGCGGGTCCAGTCCTGTTGCAGGCTGTGGCCGTCGAACAGCCGCATGCCCGGGATGTAGGTCCCCGGATGGTTTGGGTCCTCGACCCACTCGCGCAGCAGCGTGGTGACCGCCGCGTCGGAGCCGTAGGTCTGGCTCTGGTCGATGAACGGCGAGGTGTGGTTGACGTAGGTCGGATCGCCGTTGGCGTCGAAGCCGTCGACCGTGGCGCGCGCCAGGCTGATCGAGTGGTTGGGCGCGCTGACGTACAGCGGATCGCTGGCGGCCAGTGGGATGGTGACCGAATAGCCCTTGCCCGTGGAGGGGTTGGTGTTGCCGCCCTTGTCGATGAAGTCCAGGCCGTGGTCGAAGAACTGGCCGAACAGCACGAACCAGCCGCTGTAGGACGGGTCCCCGGCGCCGGTGTTCTCGTTGCGCACGAAAGGCGTGCTGTTGAAGCTGTCGACGTCGGTGGCGATGCCGAGCGAGTCCAGCGCCGCCTGTGACGAGACGGTCTGGCTGATCATCCGCGGCGTATAGTCGACGATGTTGCTCATCACGACCGAGCCGCCCGCGCCCTGGGTGATGGCATAGTCGGGCTGGGCCGAAACCGCTGAGGTCCCGAAACTGTGCAGGCTGGAATTCAGCGCGCTGGCGAAGGGGTGCTGGGCCGAGTCAGCCTCGCCGCTCGCGGGCAGGTATTGGCCGAGGTAGCCGCCGTAGCCCGTGTCCTCGGCGCGCAGGAAGTCATAGACCGCCTGGCCGAAGTGCTCCTGGCCCGGCTGAAGGTTGTTGAACAGGCCCGAGACGTTGCGCAGCCCGTGCGGATCGACCGCGTCAGCGTACTGGTAGGTTGTCGTGGTCCCGTTGGGGAGGGTGACCAGGAAGGTGATGGCTCCTGTCGCCGGATCGACGGAAATGGCGCCCGGAAGGGGATTGCCCGAGGCGTCGAGGCCCGGGGTGATCGGATTGCCCCAGATGTCGAGCGGCTGGAAGTTCACCTGCTCGGCGATGAAGTTCGCATCGCGCAAGGTGAGGTCGAACGACTTCATCCTCGAATTGAGATTGATCGGCATGGAAACACCCCCAGCTTTGACGCGATCAGGCGCCGTCAACCGGACGACGCGTTAAGAATGATAACGCGTCGCATGTACTCGATGACGTCACAAAGTGTTTCACCTCAGACACGAATGGGTGTGCAGCGGGTTCCGGAAGTCGCAAGGAAGCGCCACCGCAGCCGGGCAGCTGGCGCGTCGCTCGTCAAAATTCCAAGAGATTCAAGCTATTATCGCATCGCCAGATGCTCCGGCGCCAGCACGGATCGCCGCGGCCGATTAAGGCCGAATTGTGGCCTGATCCGAGACCGGGTTTGGCCGGGAGCCGAAGCGTGCGCTCAGGCCCGCAAGGACCAGCAGCACTGCCAGCCAGGCGGCGAGCTGGACGCCCGACGGCCGGTCCGAATAGCCCACCATCGCGTGCAGCGAGCGTCCCAGCAGTCCGTTGTCCGGCAAGATCCCGGAGGTATCCCAGAGCTCGTCGCCGAGCGTGGGGATGAAACCGGCCCGGGAGAGCAGCGCCGCTGCCTGGCCGGCCATGCCCGCCGCGAGAAGGATGATCAGGCCGTTGGTCACCGAAAACAGCTTACCGGCGGGGATCGCCAGCAGTCCGCGATAGAGCAGCCAGGAGAGCAGGGCGCCGGATCCGATCCCGGCCAGTCCGCCCAGGACCATCGCCATCGGCCCGGTTCCGCCTGAAAAGGCGAGCCCGTAGAGGAACAGCACGACCTCGGCGCCTTCGCGCAACACCGCGACGGCCACCACCACCGCCATCGCCAAGAGCGTTTTCTCGCCGAGCGCCACCGACTGCCCGAGCTGCTTCATATCCTGCGCAAGGGCCCGGGCGTGGCGGGACATCCACACCACATGCCAGCCGAGCATGAACACGGCGGCGGTCAGGATGCTGGCGTTGAATACGTCCTGTCCGGAGCCGGCGAAGGCGTCCGAGAGCCCCTGGGCGAACACCGCGACGACGCTCGCGCCGAGCACGCCTGCACCGATTCCGCCGGCGATCCAGCGGAGCCGCCCGTGAACACCTTCTGTCGCGGCCAGCACGATGCCGACGATCAGTCCTGCCTCCAGGACCTCTCGAAAGACGATCAGCGCTGCTGCGAGCACAGGGTCAGCCCTCCGCCTCTACCGCCGTGAGCTTGCCCTGCGCGGTCTCCGAATGGAACTCGCCCATGAAGTTGTAGACGCCGGGCTTGAGTGGCCCCACCGTGATGCTGACCCGTCCATTTGGAGTGATCAGCTGTTCGACTTTCAGGTCATGGCTGTCGAACTCGTCGGTCGCCGTGTCCTGATTGACGACGACGATCTTGAACCTCTGGCCGGCGGGGGCCTTCACCTCGGCCGGCGTGAAGCGATGGCCCTTCAGGATCAGGGTCACCGTCGGCATCGGCGGCGAGGCCGACGAAGCCGTACCGATGAGGGCGACCGTGGCTGCGAGGACAAGAAGGGCTGCACGCATGGAAAGTCTCTCAACCGAATGGAAGTGTTTTGATGAAATTGACAATCGTTCGCAATAGAGAATATGCAAGCACGCTGAATTTTTGGAGAATTTGATGAAGCGTCTTGCGGGGATCGCCGCAGCCGGGGTGGGATTGCTGTCGGCGACGCACGCTCTGGCGGACCCTCGCTTGGATGAAAAGGTCTACGACCCCTACATCAAGAACCGTGTGTGGGAGGTCGAGGCGCGCTGGGGCCAGGAAGTCGACGGCCCGCTTGCTGGCGAGCGCTCGACGGTCCTGGAAGCCGAATACGGCCTGAACGACCGGGTCAGCCTGGCGCTGGTGGGCGAGATCGGCCGCGACGTCGGCGGCGGCGACCAGTTCCACGCCATCGGGGTGGAGGGCGTGGTCTACCTCGGCCGGGCTCCCGTCGTCGGGGTCGACACCGGCCTCTACCTGGAGGTCGCGCACGGCCTGAATGGCGAGTCGGATGGCCTCGAGGCCAAGCTCCTGTTCGCCAAGCGGATCGACCGCTTTGAAGGCCTGTTCAACCTCATCGTCGAACGTCCGTTCAACGTTCCGGCCGGCCAGGGCTTCACGTCCTACGGCTATGCGGCTTCGGCAACCTGGGAAGTGACGCGAGGGTTGAAGCTCGGCGCGGAGGCGTTCGGGGATTTTGGCGACGACCACGGCTTCCTCGACCGGCCGCAGGGGGCCTATGTCGGCCCACACCTGAAGTGGGAGTTCCGCCCAGGGTCCTCTCCCTTGGAGATCGGGATCAACGCCGGCTGGCTGAAGTCCGTCGGCGCCGACACCGCCGAGGCCAACAGCCAGGTGCGCATTGGCCTGGAGCTGGAACGGCGGTTCTGACGACGCGGGCGTGGTGCGGTCCATTTGATCCATGGTCCGCCAGACACTGCAAAAGGTGGGCCCGACCTGTCTGTGATTCAGATCAATTCCCCCCCCGCAGAGGGGCCTAGCCGCTGTTCCGCAATCCCGCCGAGACGCCATTGATGGACATGCGGATGCCGCGGCCGATTTCGTCGTCCTGGTCGCCGGCGCGGCGGCGGCGTAGCAGCTCCACCTGCAGCAGGTTCAGGGCGTCGATGTAGGGCAGGCGCATGCGGATGGACTCGGCAAGCCGCGGCGTGCGCTCCAGCAGGGAGGTCTGGCGGGTGATCGCCAGCACGGCGTCGCGGGCATTGGTCCATTCCCCCTGGATGCGGGCGAAGATGGAGTCGGCCAGGGCCCGGTCGTCCACCAGGTCGGCATAAAGACGGGCGATGTGCAGGCTCGACTTGGCCAGCACCATTTCCAGGTTGGCCACCGTCGTGCGGAAGAACGCGGAACCGTTGTAGAGATCCTGCAGCGCCTGCAGGCCGTCGGGCCGCTCGGAGATGGCCGCGCAGGCGAAGCCGAAGCCGTACCATCCCGGCAGCATCACCCGCGCCTGCGACCAGCTGAACACCCAGGGGATGGCCCGCAAGTCCTCGATGCGGGGCGAGTTCGTGCGCGAGGCTGGACGGCTGCCGATGTTGAGCTCGGCGATCTCGGGCAAGGGCGTGGATTGGCGGAAATAGTCCTCAAAACCGGGGGTCTCGTAGACCAGGGCGCGATAGCTCTGGAACGCGAGCCCGCTCAGCTCGGCGAGCAGAGCAGACCCGCCATCGTCGGCCAGGTCTGGTTCGTAGGAGAAGTGGGCCAGCAGGACAGCGGCGGCGATGGTCTCGAGATTGGCGAGGCCAACTTCGGGATCGCCATACTTGCTGGCCACCACCTCGCCCTGCTCGGTGATCCGCACGCCGGACTCCACCGCGCCCGCCGGCAGGGCCTGGATGGCCTCGAAGCTGGAGCCGCCGCCCCGGCCCACCGCCCCGCCGCGGCCGTGGAAGAACCGCATCCGGATTCCGCGCTCCCGTCCCAGCGCCACCAGCCGCGCGATGGCAGCGCGGATCTCCCAGACCGAGGTGACGTAGCCCCCGTCCTTGTTGCTGTCGGAATAGCCGATCATCACCTCCTGCAGGCCGCCCTGGTCCTGCAGCATGGCGGCCACGACCGGCAGGTCGAACCACGCGGCCATCACCACGTCGCTGGCCCTCAGGTCATCGATGGTCTCGAACAGGGGAACGATCCGCAGCGCGCAGGCAGGCGTCTCGCCAGGCGCGAACAGGCCGGCCTCCTTGAGCAGCACCGCAGTCTCCAGCATGTCGGAAACGCTGCAGGTCTTGGAGATGACGTAGTCGGCGATGGCCCCGTCGCCGAAACGCTGGCGCAGGCGCAGCGCCGCATCGACGATGGCCAGCTCCTTCTCGGTCTCTTCGGAATAGGTCCGGTAGGGCGTGCGCAGCAGCCGCGGGCCGGCCAGTTCGCGGTTCAGGATCACGATCCGCTCGTCTTCTCCCAGCTCGGCGTAGCGATCGGTCACGCCGGCCACCGTCAGCAGCTCGCCGATGACGCGCTCGTGGACGTCGGAGTTCTGGCGTAGATCCATGGTCGCCAGGCTGAACCCGAAGGAGCGGATGGCTTCCCGCAGATCGCGCAGACGCCCATCGGCCAGATCGCCGTCGCTATTGTCCGCCAGGGAGCGGGCGATGACCTCCAGGTCCCCTTCCAGCGCGCCCGGCGTCTCGTAGGGATGAGCCCCCATGCGCGGAGGGCGCGCCGGCCGCCGGCCCAGCGCTTCGGTCCGGGTGGCCGCGAGGCGCGCGTAGCAGAAGGTGAGGGCGCGTCGGTATGGTTCGTCGAGCTTCTGGGACGAGGTCTTGGAAACGTTGTCTGCGAGCTCACGCAGGGAGTCGCTGACCTGGGCGAACTCGTCGGACATGCACAGCTCGCCGGCCAGGGCGTTGAGCTCTTCCAGGTAGTGGTCCAGCACCAGCTCCGCCTGGCGCGACACCGCATAGTCCAGGGCGTCGGCGTTGACGAAGGGATTGCCGTCACGGTCGCCTCCCACCCAGGAGCCGACGCGAAGCACGCAGGGCAGGGGGCCTTCGATCTTGCAGACTTCCGCCAGCCGACGCTTCAGGTGCGGCGTCTGGGTCAGGAACGTGCGGGCGAAGACCGCCGCGGCATTGTCGATCTCGTCGGTCACCAGCAGGCGCGCCGGCCGCAGCATCCGCGTCTCCCACAGGATGTGGATCTGGCGCTTGATCTGGGCCTCGATGCGCGCCCGCTCGGAGGTGCGCTGTCCCGGTCGTTCATGATCGTCGAGCAGGTCGGCGATGGCTGTCTCGCGGTCGAGGATGCTCTTGCGGCGGACTTCGGTCGGGTGGGCGGTGATCACCGGCGACAGGATGGCCGTCTGGAAAAACGCGGCGACAGCCTCCGGGTCCAGCGGCGGACCGTCCTCGAGCCGGTGCAGGGGCCTGTGGTCGTCCAGATGCGCCTCGCGCCGCGCCAGCTGGTCGTCGGCGATGTTGGCGAGCTGCGAGAAGATCGAGAACGCCCGGATCAGGACGATCATGTCGGTCAGCGAGAGCCGCTCCAGCCGTTCGCTGAGCGCCACGTCGTCGGCGCCGTCGCGATGCTCGCTCACGGAGTGGCGGCGGACGTCCTCGACCCGCTGGAAGACCCTCGGCCCGTGCTTTTCACGGATGATCTCGCCCAGCAGCTTGCCGAGCAACCGGATGCCCGCCCGGCTCTGGGATGGATGGCTTCGGTGGATCGTCGGCTCCGGCTGGGTCCGGGTCAACATGGCGTGTCTCCTCCGGGGAGACGACTATGGCGCAAGTGCGTGGCGCAACGATTAACCTTGCGCCCGGGACCGCCGATTGACGACGCAATGCCCGCGGATTGAACGTTTGGGACAGCCTTGAGTCTCGCCCTGCGGCGCCGCCTTCGCCTGCAATCCGCTTGTGGCGTAGCGTCGCAGGCATGACCGTTCGGTCCGGGGGCGCACTATCTTAACCCGTGCAGGCTAGCGTATGGCGGCCTGCAACCGGGTCGCCGTCCACGGTGTCGCCACATTCGGCGGCCAATGGCTGCGCCCGATCAGGTCCGTCTCCGGACGGTCGATCTCCCCACGCCAGTCATGGCGGACCCACCGGCGCAGTGTCGCCGACCCCCTCATGCGGCGTTGGGCTTCGGCCCACGCCACCCCAAACGCAAACGACAAGGGATGGTGATGAAGACGTCTGGAGTATCGCGCGGATCGGGCAGGGCCGGCCTGTGGCTGCTGGTGGCGGGCCTGTGCCTGTCGGCATGCGCCGCCTGGGCCGAAGTCAACGGCGTGACGCCGGAGAGCCTGGTGCGCAGCCTCGTCGCCGAGCCCACCGTCCGCCAGCTCACAGGCCTCACCCCTCTCACGCCCGCGGTCCAACGCGCCCTCGTGTGGCATGGCGCCGACATCGACGGCGACGGCCAGGAGGACTTCACCAATCCAACTGGCAAGGCCGTACGGGCCACGGACGCATTCGGCTGCGGCGAGTTCGGCGCTCCGCGCGACGGCGACGAGCGGCGTCACGAAGGCGTGGATTACATCTCCACCGTCGGACAGGTCGTGAAGGCGCCGATCTCGGGCTTCGTGACGCGGATCGGCTACGCCTATGCCGACGACCGGTTCCTGCGGTTCGTCGAGATCAACAATCCGGCGCTGCACTACACCAGCCGGGTGTTCTACGTGCTGCCGTCTGTTGCCGAGGGCCAGGCGGTGCGGCTCGGGCAGCCGGTCGGCTGGGCCATGAGCCTGCAGCGCCGCTACCCCGGGATCACCAACCACGTCCATCTCGAGATCGAGCGCCGGGGCCGCGCCCCGATGGACGCAACCCGCCTGATCGTCGCCCGCTACGAGCTCCGCGCCGCACCGGCTGAGACGTCCGCCAGGGCTGGTTGAGCTGCGCCGAACTGAACGGATTATTCCAGTGCTTTCCTCCAACATGGCTAAGCCGGGCCGAGCGTCACCCCTGGCGGGGGGATGGAGCCCTCAGGCACGAAGAAGTCCGGGGTCAGTGGCTGGGTAGGGTCCACCCGGTAGACGTCGAAATCGCGCACGCCCTCGCCGTAGAGGAAGCTGTCGTCGATCAGGAACTGTCCGGTGAAGGTGCGGGACGGCTTGTTGAAGATCGCGTAGGCCGCGTCGGCGAGGATGTCCGGCGTGCGGCATTGGCGCAGGCCCTCGTCCCCGCCCAGCACGAACCGGACGGCTGCCGTGGCGATGGCGGTGCGCGGCCACAGCGCGTTGAAGGCGATCGCGTCCGCCCGAAACTCTTCGGCCATCCCCAGCACGCACAGGCTCATGCCGTACTTGGCCATGGAATAGGCCACATGGCCGGCGAACCATCGCGGCTGCATGTCGAGGGGCGGCGACAGCATCAGCACATGCGGATTGGCCGCGCGCTTCAGGTGTTGCGCGCAGAGCTTTGAGGTGAGGTAGGTCCCGCGCGCATTGACCTGCTGCATCAGGTCGAAGCGCTTCATCTCGGTGTTCAGGGTGTCGCTCAGCTGGATGGCCGAGGCGTTGTTGACGCAGATGTCGATCCCGCCGAACCGCTCCACCGTGGTGTCGACCGCCTGGGCGACGCTGGCCTCCTCGCGGACGTCGACGATTAACGGCAGCGCCTTGCCGCCGGCCTTTTCGATCTCCTCGGCCGCCGAATAGATGGTGCCGGGAAGGTGAGGGTGCGGCTCAGCGGTCTTGGCGGCGATGGCCACGTTGGCCCCGTCGCGGGCGGCGCGAAGGGCGATGGCCAGGCCGATGCCCCGCGATGCGCCGGTGATGAAGAGGGTCTTTCCGGCAAGGCTCATGAGCTTCAGACGGCCTTTCCGAAGTCCGGGGCGCGCTTCTCGGCGAACGCGGCGAAGGCCTCGCGGGCCTCGGGCGATCTGAGCTGGGCGAGGAAGTGCTCGCCCTCCCGCGCCAGCTGGGCGACGACCGCGGGCTCGTCGCGCATGAGGGCCCTGGTCTTGGCGACCGACGCCGGAGGCTTGGCGGCGATCGCGTCGGCCGCCGCCCGGGCGCGGGCGTGCAGCGCAGCGGCGGGAACGGCGGCGTTGGCGATGCCCCATGCGACCGCCGTCGGGCCGTCGACGGGTTCTCCCAGCACGAACATCGAGAAGGCGCGGACATGGCCGATCCGTGCGGGCAGCAACAGGCTCGAGGCGGCCTCGGGGACCAGCGCGAGGTTGACGAAGGGGGTGGTCAGGACGGCGTCCTCGGCCACGAACACCAGGTCGCAGTGCAGCAGCAGGGTCACGCCCACGCCCACGGCGCGCCCCTGGACCGCGGCCACCAACGGCTTGCGGGCCCGAGCCAGGGCCATCAGCAGGGGGTTGCCTTCCCTCAGCAGGGCGTCGCTCTCGCCCGAGGCCTCGGCGGCGAAGTCGGCCAGGTCGTTGCCGGCGGTGAAGGCGTCGCCAGCCGCCTGGATCAGGATGCAACGGACGTCCTCTCCTGCGCCCTCGATGGCGTCCGCGAGTGTCCGGTACATGGCCCGGGTGATGGCGTTCTTCTTTTCCGGCCGGTTGAGCGTCAGCGTCAGAACGCCCCCGGACCTGTCGACGAGCACATGCGCGGTCATGGCGGATGTCACACCGTCACCACCACCTTGCCGACCTGCTGGTTGGACTCCAGGTAGCGGTGGGCCTCGACGATCTGGTCGAGGGGGAAGGTCTTGGCGATCACCACCTTCAGCTGGCCGCCCTCGAGACCCCGCAGCACCAGGTCCGTCGCCCTGGCGAAACGGTCGGGGTGGTTCCAGATGAACGAGGCGACCCAGCCGCGCAGGCTCAGGCTGCCGAAGGCGGCGGTCCAGTGGGGATAGGGCGTGGCCTCGCCGCTCAGGCCTCCGTAGATGAACAGGATTCCCTCCGGCGCCATGGCCTGGGCAAGGGTCTCGACATAGGAGCCGCCCACCGGGTCGAACACAAGGCGGGCGCCCTTGCCGCCGGTGATCCGCTTGACCTCGGCCACCAGGTCGCTCTCCTCGGTGGCGATGACATGGGCAGCGCCCAGGGCCTTCAGCTCGGCGGCCTTGGCGCTGGTGCGGGTGGCGGCGATGGGCGTGGCGCCGGACCAGTTGGCCAGCTGGATGGCGGCCACCCCGACGCTGGAGGACGCCGCGCGGATGATCACGTAGTCGCCGATGGTCGCCTTGCCGACCTCGGTGATGGCCATGGCGGTCATGTACTGCATCCAGATCGCCGCGCCGTGGATCGGCGAGATGCTGTCCGGCAGCTTGAACAGGGCGCGGGCGGGGATGATCGCCGCTTCGGCGTAGACCCCGTAGTTCCCCTGCTGGAACATCGGGATGATCGAGACGCGGTCACCTGGCGCGAAGCCCGTCACGCCCTCGCCGAGGGTTTCGACCACGCCGGCCGCTTCATAGCCGACCAGCGTCGGCAGTTTCGGCGGCTGGATGTAGCCTCCCTGGCGGAACATCGCCTCGGACCGGTTGAGCCCGATCGCCTGGATCTTCACCCGCGCTTCGCCCGGACCGGGTTCGCCGACCTCCAGGTCCTCGATCTGCAGGGCTTCCGGTCCGCCCGGCTTGTGGACGCGTACGACCTTGGTCATCAGCGATGCTCCTCGACGTTCATGGGACAATCCGCCGGCGGCGGGATTGTCAGTGGGCGACGGCCGACCAGACCTTCTCTGTCGACCTGAGATCGGTCAGGTACTTCTCGAGCTGGTCGCGCAACACCACGGCGGTGAGCCCGCGGTTGTCCAGCACGCGATGCAGGTAGAGCTTCTTGGTGTCGCGGTTGTACGTGAAGGTCGAAGGATCGACGTCGTGGTTGGCCGCGAGAACGTCCTTCCATTGATCGGCGGACACGCTGGCTTCGGTGACGTCCCCCAGGTTGGCGTTGAAGCCGAGCTTGGAGTTGTCGCTGCTCAGCACCAGCTGCACATACATGGTCCAGTCGTCGCGCTCGATCTTGATCAGGAACCCGCTCGACAGCGCCTTGGGCTCATAGCCCATTCCAGTCAGGGTCGCGGGCAGGCAGGCGTTCGTGATGGCCCCGACACAGGGCCGGGCCCCCTGCGCCCTTGCTTCCCCTCCGCCGAGGCAGACCAGGATCATGACGACTGAACAGATGACCGGTAGGGACGTCCGTTTCATCGCCTCTCCCCCGTCGCGTCGCGTACGGCCGAACCGAGTAGAACTCCCGCGACGGCCGCCGTGCAAGCAGCGTCAGGTCGCCCGCAGCGCCGTCGCCACCGGCAGCCGCGCGGCGCGGATCGAGGGCAGGAAGCCGCCGACCAGGCCGATGACCAGGGACCAGACGACCCCTTGCAGCACCAGGCCTGGCGTCACCACCAGAGGGAAGCTGAGGCTGGCGATGTGTGCGGAGTTCCCGTTGAACGCCAGCCATGCCACGAGCGCGCCGAGAAGGGCGCCTGGCACCGCAAGCAGCAGCGACTCCACCAGCACCGAGATCATCACCGCCAGGCCGCCGAAGCCGATGGCGCGAAGCGTCGCGATCTCGCGGGCCCGCGCATCGACCGCGGAATACATGGTGTTCAGGGCGCCGAACACCGCCCCGACGGCCATCACCGCGCCGACGAAGTAGGCCACGAAATTCAGGATCACGGTCAGCTGCTGCAGCTGATCCTTGGCGTACTGGGACGACAGCTTCACGTCGACCTTCAGCTGCGGATTGCTGGTGACCGAGTCCTTGAAGCGCTGGAACGACGACGGCGACTCCAGCCGGGCCGCCACGTTCTGGAAGGCGTTCCGCTCGAAGGCGGCGAGCACGGTCTCAGTGTCGCCGATGATCGCGTTTTCCTGCAGGCCGCCGTTAGCCTCGAACGCACCGACCACATGCCAGTCCGACCCGCGCAAGCGTATGGTGTCGCCCACGTCCAGATCCTTGAACGAGCTGCGTGCTGACTTGCCGACGATCAGTTCCCGCACCGCCGGCTTGAACATGCGACCCGCCACCAGCTTGAAGTGAGGGTCCTGCATCAGCCATTGAGCCGAGGAGCCTACGAACCCGGTATTGGCCGTGCTGCCGTCGGCCTTCTTGGTCACCTCCACGACGATCGTCGCTTCGGGATCGACCATGGGTTTTCCGTCGGGGCCTCGCTTGAGGCCAGGCGCGTCTGCGATAATCGCCGCCTCCTCCCGACTGATGGACCCCATGTAGGCCGCCGTCGCGCCGGCCGAGAGCACGATCACCCGGTCCGGACCGCCGCCTTGGGTGGCCGTCTGGGTGAGGCCGGCGTTGATGGCCAGGAGCGAAACCATCACCGCCACGACGCAGCCGATGCCGATCACCGTCACCAGCGATGCGCCGAGCCGCTGCGGCAGGGCGCCGATGTTCATCGCCGTGACCGAAACAATCTGCTTGAGCACAGGTCCCTCCTAACGAGCTAGCGTCCGGCCAGGGCGTCGACGATCTGCAGGCGCATCGCGCGCAGCGCCGGCGGAAAGCCGGTCAGCAGCGCCAGCACCACCGCCGCCACGAAGCCGAACGCCAGCGCGGGCCCCGCCTGCATGGCGAACCCAATGAGCCCCTTGATGGTCGGGAAGAGAGCGGCGGCGATGCCCAGACCGATCGCCGCGGACACGAGGCAGAACACCAGCGTCTCCGCCAGGACGAGCAGCAGGAGGCTGAAATCGGAGAAGCCCAGCGTCTTCAAGACCGCCAGCTCCGGGGTGCGCTCACGCACCGACTGCATCATAACCGCTCCGACCGAGAGCAGCAGGGCGAAGAACACCGCCCCCATGATGGCGCGCACCACAAAGGAGATGTCGCCGATCTGCTTCAGCTGGTTCATCGCGTACTCGCGCTGGGTGGCGGTCTTGGTTTCGTGGGGCGAGTTCGCAAACAAGGCGTCGACGGCTGAGGACACCTGCGCGGCCTTGGCGGGATCGGCGACTTTGAGAATGAGCAGGTTGGCCGTGCCGTTTTGGCTGGTGCGGCCCTCGTCGATATAGGCGTAGTTGATCAAGAGGTTGCTGGCGCCGAAGTTCGGGTCCTTGGAGTCATAGATTCCCGCGATGGTGACCGGCCATGTCGGCGTGCCGTCCCGGTTGGGCCAGTACATGGAGCGCAGCGGCACCGTGTCACCGACCTTCCAACCCTGGCGCTTGGCGAGGTCGGAGCCCATCAGCGCGCCGGTCCGGATCCGCCTCATCGTATCGAGGGCGCGGGGACTGGCGGACAGTGTCGGCAGGGCCGTGAAGAACGTCTCCGGATCGATGGCGAGCGCGCTGATGAAGTTGCCCGGCGTCCGGTAGGTCGAGGTGAAGACCACGAGCGGCGTCGCCGCCTGCACGCCCTTCACCGTCCTGATCTGGGCGATGTGGCCGAGCGGCAGGCCCTCCAGGATGCTGACGCGGCTGAAGGAATAGAGGATGTCTGCACGGGTCTCCTGAATGGCGTTGTCGATGCCGCTGGAGAAGCCCTGCAACAGGCCGAACATCAGGAAGGCGTTGACGATGGACAGCAGCGTCAGGATCGCGCGGCCCTTCTTGCGCCAGATGCCGGCCCAGACGAGCGGGAAGAATTTCATGCCGCCGCACCCGCCGGTTCGTCGACCAGGGCCCCCTTGTCCAGGTGCAGGATGTGCGAGGCGAACTCCGCCGCCTTGGGGTCGTGCGTGACCATGATGATGGTCTTGCCCTGCTCGCGGTTCAGCAGCTGCAGCAGGCCCAGGATCTCCTCGGCCGTCTCCCGGTCGAGATCGCCGGTCGGCTCGTCGCAGACCAGCAGGGTGGGGTCGGCGACGATGGCGCGGGCGATGGCGACGCGCTGCTGCTGGCCGCCGGAGAGCTCGGAGGGCTTGTGCCGGCGGCGGTCGGTGAGGCCCACCAGCTCCAGGGCGGCGCTGACGTTCTGCTTGCGCTGGCTGGCGGACAGCGAGGTCAGCAGCAGGGGCAGCTCCACGTTCTTCTCCGCCGACAGGGTCGGCATCAGGTTGTAGAACTGGAAGACGAAGCCCACGTGGTTCGAACGCCACTTGGCGAGCCGGCCGCCCGACATCTGGTCGAGCCGTTCGCCGGACACCGACACCTCGCCCGAGGTCGGCTTGTCGAGGCCGCCGACCAGGTTGAGCAGGGTGGTCTTGCCCGAGCCCGAGGGGCCCATCAGCGCCAGGAAGTCGCCAGCGGCTATGTCCAGGTCCAGGTTGTGGAGCACCTCCACGACCTGCTTGCCGCGCTTGTAGCGTTTCACCACGCCCTTCAGACTGACCAGTGCGCTCATTGCCTCACTCTCCTGTCCCAGACGTCCCTACCCAGAGGTCTTCACCCGGACCTTCTGGCCGTCGTGCATCTTGTCGAGGTCGCCGAGCGCGACCAGTTCGCCGGCGCTGAGCCCTCCCACCACCACCTGGCTGGATCCGTTCCGGGCTCCGAGCCGCACCGCGCGGTGCTCCAGGGCATGACCGTTCACGACGAACACCTCGGCCTGGTCGGTCCCTTCAGTCTTGATGGCGTCGGCAGGAATGCTCACGCTGCGGGCGACCGGTCCGGCTGCCTGGCCCGCCGGAGGCGGGTTGAGGAAGGCGACGCGTGCGCCCATCTCCGGCAAGATGCGCGCGTCCTTCTGCTTGAACCCCACGCGGACGCTGACCGTCGCCTTGGACCGGTCCGCCGTCGGGATCACCGCGATCACCCCTGCGGGTATTTCGGTATCGGGATAGGCGTTCAGCTTCACCGTCGCCGGCATGTCCTGGCGCACCTTGTTGATGAAGCTCTCGGCGACATCGACCTCGACCTCCAGGGAGTCCATGTCGACGATGGTGCCGATGCCAGTGCGGGTGAAGCCCCCGCCAGCCGAGATGGGCGAGACGATCTCGCCTGGCTGGGCCGCCTTGACCGTGATGACCCCGGCGAAAGGCGCCCGCACGACGGTATCGTCCAGGGCCCGGCGGGACACGTTGACGGCGGCGTTGGCGACGGCCAGCTGGCGCTGGGCTACCTCGAGCTGGACGCGGGCGGTGTCAAAGGCGGCCTTGGCGTCCTCGACGGCCTGGGCGCTCAGGTAGCCCTGGGCGTAGATGCGCTGGTTGCGCTGATAGCGCGGCCCGGCTTGGGTCAGGGACACCTGGGCGAGCCGCAGATTGGCGCCGGCCTGGGCGGCCTGGGCTTGCGCCTGGGCCACCGCCGCCTGGGCGTTCGAGTCATCCAGCCTGGCGATGACCTGCCCGGCGTCCACATGCTGGCCTTCCTCGATCAGCACCTGCATCACCTTGCCGGTGATCTTGCTGGAGACGGTGGCCTGCCGGCGCGCGACGACGTAGCCGGACGCGTCGAGCAGGGATGCGCCTTGGGAAACACCTCCGGACGCGGCCGCCTGCGCGGTCGCGACATGGACTTCCATCCGATCCGGACGGGCGATCAGGAACCAGATCAAGGCGGCCAGCACGACGATGGCGACGGCCGCGCCGATGATCCACAACAGGCGACCGCTCCATTCGCTGCGCGGCGGCTCCCCTTTGCGATCGATCTGTAGCTGATTGAGCAGGGTCGCCTTGTTCATGGGGTCAGCGCTCGCCTGCCGCAGCCCAGGCGACCGGGTCTGAACCCAGCCTTCGGCTTGCGGACAATTCCGACTGAAACCCAGACTTAGGTGACATCCCCCGCCTTCACTCAGGCTGTGCCGGCGATGCAGTTTACACGTTAAGCGACGCTCGCCGCGTTAATCTTCGTACACCATGTGGGCGCCGGGCGCCGCCAGCTCAAGCGTCCTCGGATGCGGGAACGGGATCGCGCTTGGGAAAGATCGGGCGGGGCGGCAGGCCATCGGGCCTGGGCCAGAGCGAGTCCGGCTCGAAGAACCGGCCGGCATGACGGCGACCGTCCAGGACCAGTTCCTGGATGAAGGCGCTCGAGCGGTCGAGCTTGGACGGATAGTCGAGGGGGAGGTCGAGTTCCACGATCCTCACCTGGATCGGCGCGTAGCGCTCCGCCAGGGTGGGGTGCTGGCCCAGCAATTCGTTGATCTTCTCGACGAAGTACAGCTCCTGGGCCAGCGACAGGTTGCCGGCCAGCTCGTTGCGGCGATCGGCGATATCGCTCATCGCCATGGGCTCCTGGGCGCGCTTCTGGGGATTGATCTGCACCACCCAGATCTCGTCGGGCTTCAGGTCGGTGAACTCCCGAACCGGCGGATTGGTGGTGAAGAGGCCGTCCCAGTAGAGGTGATGTCCCACTGGAACCGCCCGGAACAGCGGCGGGATGGCGGCCGAGGCGATGATGTCGTCCTCGGTCAGGGTCTCGCCTTCGAAGACCACCCGCTGGCCCGTGAGGATCTCGGTTGCGCCGATCAGCAACTTGGGCTTCGCCCGCCGCGCCGCTCCCTTCGGCAAGGCCTCGAATTTCACATGGCGCCGCAGCAGCTGGCGCATGCGGCCCTCGGCCATGGGCTCGTAGAGATAGGGGCTGACCTCGGCGCTGACCGGCAGGCGCGCCAGCCACTGTCCCCACATGTTGACCGCGGCGTCCATCCAGTCCTGGGTCTCCAGGTCCTTCCAGAACCCGAGGAGGCGGTGGCTGGCCTCAGCCGGACCGCCGCATAGCAATCCGGACCAGGCCAGCGCGGCGCAGACTGCTCCGCCCGACGTCCCACTCAGCCCGACCAGCTGGAACTTGTCGCGCAGGGATGGATCGAGCAGCCCGCACAGGACTCCGGCGGCGAAGGCCGCGTGGCTTCCGCCGCCCTGGCAGGCGATGGCGACTTTGGGAACAGGCACGCTCACACTCCAAGGCCCGCCAATCAATCACCGTAGCCGGCCGCCGGGGCAAGCGGCCACAACCCCGCCGGCTTGCTGCCAGACCCGACGCACCCCGGCTGGGCGAAGCCACTGGCCGGCGCCGCCGAATCAAGCCGCGCCAAAAGACGATCCGAGTCAGATACCCAGCGCCCCCATCTGGGCCTGCGGATAACGCGTTCCCTTCACCTGGCCGTCGTCGACGGCGTCAGCCAGGGATCGGGCTTCGGCAGGCGAGAGGTCGACCTCCAGGGCGGCGAGATTCTGATGCAGATGTGTGCGGCGCTTGGTGCCGGGGATCGGGACGATGTCCTCGCCCTGCGCCAGCAGCCAGGCCAGGGCGAGCTGGGCCGGCGTGCAGCCCTTGGCCCGCGCCATGTCCAGCAGCGGCCCCACCAGCGCGGCGTTGCTCTCGATGGCTCCCTGGTGGAAGCGCGGGTGGTCGCGGCGCCGGTCGTTCTCGGTCAGGTCCGCAAGGCTGGCGATGGCGCCGGTCAGCATGCCCCGTCCGAGCGGCGAATAGGGCACAAAACCGATCCCGAGCTCGCGACAGGCCGGCAGGATCTGCTCCTCGGCGAAGCGGCACCACAGGGAGTATTCCGTCTGCAGGGCGCTGATCGGATGGACCGTGCTCGCCCGGCGAAGAGTGATGACGCCGGCTTCGGACAGGCCGAGGAACCGCACCTTGCCCTGCTCGACCAGACGCTTCATGGCCCCGACCGTGTCTTCGATCGGCACGGCAGGATCCACCCGATGCTGGTAGTAGAGGTCGATCACCTCCACCCCCAGCCGCTGGAGGCTCTTCTCGCAGGCTTCGATCACGTAGTCGGGGCGGCCGTTGACGGAGATCTTTCCGTCCGCCGTGCGCACATTGCCGAACTTGGTGGCGATGACCGCCTTGGCCCGGTAGCCATCGGCCAGGGCCCGCCGGAGCAGCTCTTCGTTGGTCCCCAGGCCATACATGTCGGCGGTGTCGAGAAAGTCGGCGCCGGCGTCCAGCGCCTCGCGGACCGTGGCGATCGCCTCGTCCTCGTCCACGGGGCCGTACAGGCTGGTCATGGCCATGCAGCCAAGACCGAGGGCGGAGACCGACAGGCCGGAGCGTCCCAGCGTTCGCCGCTTCATCACGACCTCCGTCGTTTGCGTGGGGATGATACCGCCTTTCGGCCGGTTCAGCCCACCCCTTCCTTGAACCGCGACAGCACGTCGCCAGCCCAGCCCATGATCGACTTGGAGCGGATCATCCAGGCTCCGTCGACCTTGGCGACGACGTCCCGGATATGCCCGCACCAGTGCAGGTGAGGGGGCGCGGGCGGGCGGTTGATGGTCGCCCAGGCGTAAGAGCGCACGACCCAGTGGTCCGGGCGGCCCTGCGGGTCCGGCTCGAAGACGAACTGCGCCATCTGGTGCTGGTGTCCTGGGAAGTTGGCGCGGTCGTGGAATTTCAGCACCAGCTTGCGGATTTCGCTCCGGCCCTTGCGGACTTCCAGCTCACCGGTGCTGGTCTCTTCCATCGCCTCGGCGTCGTCCGTGAACAGTGCGACGTAACCGTCGGTGTCGCCCGTATCGAGCGCCCAGCTGTAGCGGGCGTAGAGCTCGTAGATCTCGGTCCGTTCCTGTGCGCTCGGTCCCTGCATGGTCTTTCCATCTGATGACTGCGATGACCCCCTCATCGATATCGCGCATCGATGGGCGCCGCCATATCAGGATGGGTGATGGCATAAGGTCGACACGGGCTGACGGCCCGAAGTCCGCCGGCTGGAGCTCGCGATGGCCTTGCCCCTTCTGCCCACGACGGTGATCGGCAGCTATCCGCAGCCGGCCTGGTTGGTCGACGCCGGGCGCCTGAGGGCCCACCGCGTGCCCCGCGTGCGCGCCAACGATATCTGGCGCGTGCCGGAGCCCTGGCTCGTCCAGGCGCAGGACGACGCCACCCTCCTCGCCATCCGGGACATGGAGCGCGCCGGCGTCGACATCATCACCGACGGGGAGATCAGGCGCGAGAGCTACTCCAACCGCTTCGTCCTGGCGCTCGATGGCCTGGATGTGGACCATCCCCAGAGCATCGCCGCGGCGCCCGGCGTGCAGATCGACGCGCCGCGGGTCGTGGGGCCGGTCCGCCGGACGGCCGCCGTGGAGGTCGCCGACATGGCCTTCCTGCGGGCCAACACCGACCGGTTTGCCAAGATCACCCTTCCCGGACCCTTCACGCTGGGCCAGCAGGCGGCGGACGCCTGGTATGGTGACGACGAAGCCCTGGCGATGGACTTCGCCGTGGCGGTCAACGGGGAGGCGCTCGATCTGCAGGCCGCTGGTGCGCAGGTGATCCAGCTCGACGAGCCCTGGCTGAGGCGCGATCCGGACGCTGCGCGACGCTACGCGGTCAGAGCAATCGACCGGGCCTTCGAAGGTGTGACCTCGGTCAGGGCCGTGCACCTGTGCTTCGGCTACGGTTTCCTGGTGCCCGGAGCGAAGCCCAGGGCCTACGCCTTCCTGGAACAACTGGCGGACAGCGTCGTCGACCAGGTCTCGGTGGAGGCGGCGCAGCCGGGGCTGGACCTCGGCGTGCTTCGGGCCCTTCCCGGGAAGACCATCATCCTGGGCGTGCTCGATCTTTCGACCAACGCGGTGGAGACCCCTGATGAGGTGGCTGGCCGCATCCGCGCGGCGCTGGCGTTCGTCGAGCCGGAGCGCCTGATCCCGGCGCCCGATTGTGGCATGAAATACCTGCCGCGGCCGATCGCCTACGCCAAACTCCAGGCTCTGGTTCGCGGGACAGCGCTGGCGCGGCGCGAACTCGGACGCGGCTAGACCGTAGGATCTATGATCCGTCGGCCGTCCGAAAGGTAAGGACGCCGTACGCGACGCCGTCGTCGTCGATCAGGTTGTCGACGATGCGCTGGATCACCTCCATGGCGACCTTGCGCTGCTCTTCCGGGATCCCGGTCAGCAGTTTCGCGCAGAACGCGCGGTTGATCGCGCGGGCCTCGTCGGCCACGACGACGCCGCGGGGGCTCAGGTTCAACAGCACCTGGCGCCGATCCGCGGGCGAGGGGGAGCGCTCCACCAGGCCCTCTTCGACCAGATGGTCGACGGTGCGGGTGAGTGTGGTCCGGTCGACCGGACTCAATTGGGCGAGTTCGGTCATGGCGCAGGCGCCCAGCCGCCGGATCACCGCCAGGGCTCGCCATTTGGGAAGCGTCAGGTCGATGCGGTCCATCTCATCGGAAAGCCCGGCGTCCCGCCGCCTGGAGGCGTGCAGCAACAGGTAGAAGAAGTACTCGGGGAACCCCAGCCCGAAGGTCCGGAACAGCGCCTCTCCCGACCACTCCGACGCCGTGCGGCCCGGCTCACTCATGACCTCATGCTCCGTTCCAGACGCCGCGATTCGCACCCCATGGTATAGGGTTCCCGTCGTCAAGGTGTAAATGCACTATGTGTAGATTCAATATCTGCAGTGCTATTAAGTGCATATACACGTTTATGCTTGACAACCGCAGCCTCAGTCTCTAGCTGCGGCCCACGGCTGGGCGCGTCAAGGCGGGTCCCGACCCAAATTGGGCCGCAAGAAGCGTCAGTTCCCTCCCATTTGTGTGTATTTGCACGTGTTCGTTTGTCGCAGGGCGGCAGGCCCCGACAACCAAGTCCGCGTCCACCACGACAGGAATTCGATCATGTCCCGCACTTCGGAAGCCTTCGATCTGCCGCCGCGCGCCGCTGCCGTGGACATCGACCTGCAATGCGCGCTCGCCTTCGGGCGATCCGCGCTGAAGACGCTTGTCGTCCTGTCCGAGGAGGCCTGCCGGATAGCCGATGGCTGCCTCGCCGAGGAGGCGGCGGCGGTCAAGCTGGAGGATCACAGCGACTCGCCGGTCATCGAATCCATGATCGAGGAGATGAGGGCCGTGCTGCGGCAGACCCGTGAGGACCACCTGCGGGCCCGCGAGCTGGAGGACCGCCTCATCGCGGCGATGAACGCCTTGAACGGGACGGACGGCGACTGAACGAACCGGGACCGTTGCCCGGCGGCCTCAGATCTCCAGGTCTCCCGCCGCGATCAGCACGAGCTGGGCGGGCGCCTCACCGTCGCGGAGGAAGGCATGCCCGATCCGGGCGTCGAAGTAGACCGAGTCTCCGCTGGCCAACGCCAGCGGCGCGTAGATCTCGGAGTGCATCAGGATCGTTCCGGAAATGACCAGGGCGAACGCCTCGCCGCGAAGGTGCTGCAACGGGCCATGCGCGGCCAGGTCAGCGGCGACGACATCCACGAAGATGGGAGAGAGGCTCTTGGAGAGAAGGTCGGCGGCGGCGAAGCGGCCTTCGTGGGGGCCAAATGGGCGCGGATCACCGTTCCCTGCGCGCGTCACGGACCGGCGGCCCGACGCCAGGGGCGCCGACTCGGCTGCGGCGAACATGGTCTTTTCCAGGTCGACGTCGAGGGCCCGGCAAAGTCGCATCAGCTTGTCATGGTTCAGGGCGATCTGGCCCAGCTCCAGCTTCGACAGGGTCGACAGTGGAATGCCGCAACGAGCGCTCAGGTCCGCCAGCGTCATCTCCTTGGAGAGACGCAGCTTGCGGACAGCGAAACCGACCTCGGTGGACAAGCGCACGCGCATGGAGCCTCCGTTCGTCGAGGAAGGACAAGGTTTCGTTAAGGCCGTGGTGGGCTGCCGCGCCGCTGGAGAAGTCGTCAGGACTTGGTTCCTTCGATTAGACTCAGTTCTCGTACATTCTCTGAATTAACATATCCTTTGCAGTTTTCGAGAATACTTTAGGCATCGACCGCAGCGGATCGCCGGGCCATTGGCCGGGGAGGTGTCGCTGAGCGCCCTTCAATCGTGTCATTGCCCCGGAAGCTGCGAGGAGATCTTCATCGTGTCGTTCGCCGACCTCAGAATTTCGCGAAAGATCACCGTCGCTTTCGCGGTGGTTGTCTGCGTCGTGCTCGTCATGTGCGGCGTCGTCTTCATGGCGATGCAGACCACGGAGACGGCGGCGGCGGCTCTCGATCGGAGCAATCGCGCGCTCGCGTCCGCGGACGCGGCGCTGGCCGCGCTGGTGGAACAGCAGAACGCCGTGCGCGGGTTCGTGGGCACGGGCGACGATACGTTCGTCCAGACCTATTCGAAGCGCGCCACCGAATTCACCGCGGCTGCAGACGCCCTGGCTGCGGATCCCGTCGCCGCCGGCCATGTGGACGATCTCAAGGCAGCGGCCACGGAGGTCTGGTCGCAGGAACAGGATCAGCTGGCCATGCGTCGCGATCCCACGCGGGCCGCCGAGGCGGCCTCGTCGCTCAAGACCCACGGTCGCCTGACCAAGGTGCGCGCCGTCATGAAGCTGATCGTCGATGGCCAGCACGCCGAGCAGGCGCGCCGGCAGGCCGACGAAGCCGGCGCCTTCAGGCTGGCGTCCGCCACCCTGCTGATCGGCGCGCTCGGGGCGGCCGGTCTCGCGGCCTTGCTGGGTTGGCTGATGACCCGCGCGATCGCGGCTCCGGTGACCAGGATGACCGGCGCGATGAACAAGCTCGCCAAGGGAGACCTGTCCGCGGAGATTCCGGCGGTCGGTCGGCGCGATGAGGTCGGGGCCATGGCCGCCGCCGTCCAGGTTTTCAAGGACAACGGCCTGGCTTTGCAGCAGGCCGGCGCCGAGACACAGCGGCTGGAGGCGCAGGCGGCGGCGGAGCGCCGCCGGGCCGAAGAGATCCAGGCGGAAACCGCGGAACAACAGGCCTTCGTCGTGCGGTCCGTGGCTGACGGCCTCGCCAAGCTCGCGGAGGGGGACCTGACCTTCCGCCTGATCCAGGATTTCCCCGGCGACTACAGAAAGCTCCAGGACGATTTCAACGCGGTGATGAGCCAGCTCCAGGACGCGATGAAGGTCATCGTGCAGAACGCAGCGGCGATGACCGCCGGCGCGGGCGAGATCAGCCAGGCGGCGGACGACCTGTCGCGGCGCACCGAGCAGCAGGCAGCGACGCTCGAGGAGACGGCCGCGGCGCTCGACGAGATCACCTCCACGGTCCGACGCACCGCCGAGGGGGCCGGCCAAGCCAACGCCGTGGTTGTCGCCGCACGGGCCGACGCCGAGAAGAGCGGCGACGTCGTCGGCAGGGCCGTCACCGCCATGACCGGCATCGAAAGGTCCTCCCGCGAGATCAGCCAGATCATCGGCGTGATCGACGAGATCGCCTTCCAGACCAACCTCCTGGCCCTGAACGCCGGGGTCGAGGC
>FTHA01001366.1_pt1 | contig 24823 bp, 25 predicted proteins | sample 1640771 | NCBI WGS metagenome assembly FTHA01 (sample SAMEA3914789, study PRJEB12502) | metagenome | biome: forest; material: soil | place: Canada | collected 2011-07-03 | depth 0.3 m | reverse complement strand
CGGCGCAGCAAGCACGACGAACTGGTCCACGCCATCGCTGTGGCCAAGGTCGTGCAACGGCCCGTCAAGCTGATCTGGAGCCGCGAGCAGGACATCCGCCGCGACCGCTACCGGCCCCAGGCCGCGGTCCGCTTCCAGGCCGCGATCCAGGACGGCAAGGCGTCGGCGCTGGACTGCAAGGTCGCCGTCGGGTCCCTGATCGCGTCTCTGACCGGCAAGCCCTTCCCCGCCCCGGTAGAGCCCATGGCGGTCGAGGGGCTGGCCACCCACGCCTACAAGATCCCCGCCCAGTCGACGGCCGTGGTGCTGAAGAACGCCCACGTGCCGGTGGGCTTCTGGCGCAGTGTCGGGGCGTCCCAGAACACCTTCTTCCTGGAAAGCTTCATCGACGAGATGGCCCACGCGGCCGGCCAGGATCCCTATGCCTTCCGCCGCGCCATGCTGGACCGCCCCGACTACATTGGCGTGCTCGACATGATGGCGGCCAAGGGCGACTGGGGTAAGCCGCTGGCGGCCGGGCGCGGGCGCGGCATGGCGATCGTGGAGACCTACGGCACGGTCACCGGCCAGGTGGCCGAGGTCACCATCGGTCCGGACGGCCAGCTGAAGGTCGACAGGATCGTGGCAGTGGTGGACTGCCACCACGCGGCCAATCCCAACACCATCGAGCAGCAGATCGAAGGCGGCGTGATCTTCGGCCTGACCGCGGCGCTCTATGGCGAGATCACGATCAAGGACGGTGGGCCGGTCGAAGGCAACTTCGACACCTATCCGCTGCTGAAGATGGCCGAGACGCCGAAGATCGAGACCTACCTGAGCCTGTCCGGCGGCCCCAGATGGGGCGGCATCGGCGAGCCCTCGGTCGCGCCCCTGGCGCCGGCGGTCTGTAACGCCATCTTCGCCGCCACCGGCAAGCGCGTGCGCAGGCTGCCGCTGAAGGGGGTCGATCTCCGGCGGGTGTGAACGGCGCTAGGGAGAGCCCATTGCGCCCGCGCTGGTGGCGGTGACGCCCGGAAGCCTCCTGGGATGGTCCGCAGCGACGACTGCGCCTGCAAGACGGCGCCTTGGTCAGTCTCGGATCGACGCAATCCAAGTCTTTGTCTGGACGCTGATCAAGCCCGCCGGTCCTGGACGGGGGCCGGCGAGGGGATCATGCTGGCCGTCGAACAGGACCCGAGGGGAGACGCCATGTTTCGCCGGTTGCCCGGTCTCGCCGCCGCCCTGGCTTTCGCCGGCGGGGCCTGCGCCGAGACTCCTGCGCCGCTGTCGCCCTACGCCGCCGCGATGGCGCAGGACGCGGTCCGCATCGGACCCTTGCAGTCGGTGGTCAGCGCCGCCGACCTGCGCTCGCCCGTGCAGGGTCCCTACGCCCGCGATGACGCCGCGGGCGCCGGCGTCCTGGCCAGGACCGCCATCGACCATAGGTTCAGCCGCAACGGCCTTGTCGGGTCGGTGGGCTACCTCTGCGGCATCGAGACCTTCGCACCGGGCGTCGACGAGAACCGCGGCGCCGAAGCCGGCTATGGCCGCCAGAGCACCTTCCTCGGGGCCAGGATCAGCCTGCCCTTCCGGTGACGCCGAAGTCCGCTCCGGGCCGCCACCCGAAGGCCTCGCCGGCCGCGACCGTCGGGCGGAAAGTGTGCGCACAGGTGCGTCAGCCCCGGGTCTTGGCCTAAGGTCCCGCCACCAAGCGACGCAGAGGACCTCGGATGAAAATCGACCTGACAGGCTATCGGGCCCTGGTCACCGGCTCCACCTCCGGCATCGGCAAGGCCACGGCGCGGCGGCTGGCCGAGTGCGGGGCGGAGGTCGTGATCAACGGCCGCACGTCCGAGCGGGTGGCGGCGGCGATCGCCGAGATCAGCCAGGCGGTTTTCGGCGCAAGGCTCAGGGCGGCGCCCGGCGACATCGCCACGGCGGCGGGGACGGCGGAGGTGATCGCGGCCGCCGGGGAGGTGGATATCCTCGTCAACAACGCCGCCTGGATCAGCTTCAAACCGGCGTTCGAGATTCCCGATGAGGACTGGACCAGGATCTATGAGGTCAACGTCCTGGCCGGCGTGCGCCTGACCCGTCACTACGGGCCGGTGATGAAGGCCAAGGGCTGGGGGCGGATCGTCTTCATTTCCTCGGAATCGGGCATCCAGATCCCCACCGAGATGATCCACTACGGCTTCTCCAAGGCCGCCGAACTGGCGGTCAGCCGGGGGTTCGCCCAGGCGCTGAAGGGCACGGGCGTGACGGTCAACGCCGTGCTGCCGGGCCCGACGCGGACCGAAGCCCTGTCCGGCTACGTCAAGGCCCAGGCCGAGCAGCGGGGCGTCAGCGAAGAGCAGGTCGAACGCGACTTCCTGAACACCGCCCGCCCCACCTCGGTGCTGGACCGGTTCACGACACCCGACGAAATCGCCAACGTGGTGGCCTTCGTGTGCTCGAAGGAAGCGTCGGCCATCTCCGGCACGCCGCTCAGGGCCGACGGCGGAGTGGTCCAGGCGATAACCTGACGGCCGCTCCCATCGGTGACCCTGTAGGAAATAGTCGAACGACGAACGTCGACAGCCGTCGAATCTCCTTCGGGGACCACCAACTTTGGATGTCGTCCCGGAGGCCGCGTAGTGGCTATCCGGGATCCGCCCCCGGCGTGGGCAACCTCTGCAGGCCGTGGGCGCTGACCTCAGGTGGATCCCGGATCTGCGCGCTGCGCGCTCCGTCCGGGATGACATCGAAAGTTGGACGCGAGGGCGCGCTCGTGAGGTTCGTGGTTCGAAAACCCACTGAAAGACGGCGCGAACTCCCAGCCTAGTCCGTCGCCAGGATCATGTTGCGGACCAGCGGATAGATCTGTGTGCTCCAGCGGCGGCCGCTGAAGACACCGTAGTGGCCGACCCCCGGCTGCAGGTGGTGGCGTTTGCGGTTGGCGAAGATGCCGGAGCACAGGTCGTGGGCCGCGACCGTCTGGCCGACGGAACAGATGTCGTCCCGCTCGCCTTCGATGGTGAACAGGGCGGTGCGCCGGATGGCGGAAAGATCAACCTTGCGGTTGCGCCAGATCAGTTCGCCGCGGGGCAGAAGGTGTTCCTGGAACACCCGGCTGACGGTCTCGAGATAGAACTCCGCGGTCAGGTCGAGGACGGCGAAATACTCGTCGTAGAAGGCCCTGGTGGCTTCGGCCGCCTCGTCGCGGCCGGCGGCGAGATCGCCGAACATGTCGATATGGGCCTCCACGTGGCGATTGAGGTTCATCAGCATGAAGGCGGCCATCTGGACGAAGCCCGGATAGACCCGCCGGCCCGCTCCCGCGTACCGCAGGGGGACGACGGAGATCAGCTGACGCTCGAACCATTCGATCGGTTGGGCCATGGCCAGGTCGTTGACCTTGGTCGGGTTGATGCGGGTGTCCACCGGGCCGGCCATCAGGGTCATGCTGGCGGGCGCGCAGGGATGGTCGTCCTCGGCCATGACCGCCACCGCCGCCAGGGCGTGGGCGCAGGGCTGGCAGACCGCGATCAGGTGCGCGCCTGGCCCGACCGCCTCCAGGAAGGCGATCAGATGCTCGATGTACTCGTCGAAGCCGAACGTGCCCGCCGAGAGCGGCGCGTCGCGGGCGTTGCGCCAGTCGGTGATGTAGACGTCGTTGTCAGGCAGCAGGGTTTCGACCGTGCCGCGCAGCAAGGTGGCGAAGTGGCCCGACAGGGGCGCCGCCAGCAGGACGCGGGGCTGGTCTGGATCGCCCGCCTTGCGGAACCTGACGAGATTGCAGAAGGCCGTGCTGGCGACCACTTCCTCGTGAACGGGGACATCCTCGCCGTCGATCTGCACGCTCGAGAACCCGAACGACGGACGCTGGTGGGTGAGGCCCGCGCGGCTCAGCATCTCCCAGGCGGCCGAGGCCTGGGCGACCGGCGGCAGGCGTCGCGTCCAGGGCGCGGCGAGACCCATGGCCGTGCTGGCCAGGTCGGCCGCGAACCGCGCCGGCGCCAGGAGATCCGCCTGAGTCTGGAAGGCTCGATAAAACATGTACTCACGTGTATCGTCGTTCGCGTCGGCCGCCCACTCAATGCGCCAAATCCACACATGGAAGGCGGGCTATCGACCCGATTGTCCGATGCAAGAATCATGGCGGGCGTCCGCAAGCGTCATCGAGGGCGCCGGGAGGCCAGCGGCGCCTATAAACGCGCCATTCCCTGCAGCATGCGCCAGGCCGGCCCGCGGCATTGGACGGGGGTCGGCCATGATCCCTACGCCCTCGAGGCAGTCGAAGGGACCTGAGTGACACCGATGGCCAAAGCCACGCTCTCCATCAGCAGCCGGAACTACTCCTCATGGTCCCTGCGCGGCTGGCTGCTTTGCAAGTTCGCCGGGCTGCCGTTCGACACGGTGACCGTGCCCCTGGACGACGCCTCGGCGCGGGCCGAACTGCTCTTGCTGTCGCCCTCGTTCCTGACGCCCTGCCTGACCTATGAGGGGATGGAGGTGTGGGACACCCTGGCCATCGCCGAATTCCTGCATGAGATCCTTCCCGAGGCGGGCCTGCTGCCACAGGACCGGGCGGCGCGGTCCCGCTGCCGGTCGATCTGCGGGGAGATGCACTCCGGATTCGCCAACCTTCGGGCGGCTCTGCCCATGAGCCTGAAGGCCCGCCATCCGGGCTTCAAGGTCTGGGCCGGCGCCCAGGCGGACATCGATCGCGTGGTCGCCATCTGGCGCGAACGCCTGGCCAAGGGCGGGCCTTATCTGTTCGGCGATCTGACCATGGCCGACGCCATGTACGCCCCGGTCTGCACGCGGTTTCACAGCTACGACGTGGCGCTGGATCCGGTTTGCGCCGCCTATCGGGACCGGATCCTGGCCCTGCCGGTCATGCGCGAGTGGACAGCCGCGGCGCTGCAAGAGCCCGATGAGGTCGAGGAACTGGACGTCGAGTTCTGACCGACGGGGCCGTCACCCCCGCCCCAGCGACTCGGTCAGCCCCTTGCGCGCCAGGCCGTCGGCCCGCTCGTTGAGTTCGTGACCGGCGTGGCCCTTGACCCAGCGCCAGTCCACCTGGTGGCGCTGGCGCGCCTCGTCGAGGCGTTTCCACAGATCCTCGTTCTTGACCGGGGCCTTGGACGCCGTGCGCCAGCCCCGCGCTTTCCAGCCCGCCAGCCATTCGGTGATCCCGGTGCGGACGTACTGGCTGTCGGTGTGAAGCTCCACCTGGCACGGACGCGTCAATGCCTCCAGCGCCCGGATGGCCGCCATCAGCTCCATGCGGTTGTTGGTCGTGGCCCCCTCGCCGCCGCAGATCTCCTTCTCCTTGCCGCCGGAGATGAGGACCGCGCCCCAGCCGCCCGGCCCCGGATTTCCGCTGCAGGCGCCGTCGGTGTAGATCACCACCTGGGGCGTCAAGGCGCGGCCGCGAAGAGCTGCAGGCCGGCCCGGTGGACGGCGAGCTTGCGCTCGTATTCCAGGGGATCCTTGGGCCGGACCAGGGCGCCCTGCGGGGTCGAGCCCCAGGCGTCCAGGCGCGTCAGGAAGAACCGCATGGCCGCGCCCCAGGCGAGTATGGGCAGGGCGGCGCGCTCGGCGGGCTGAAGCGGTCGGCGGCTCTCGTATCCGGAGACGAAGGCGCGCGCGCAGGTGACGTTGAAACTGCCGTCCGCCTCGAAGCACCAGGCGTTCAGGCCGACGGCGATATCGTAGGCCAGGAAGTCGTCGCAGGCGAAATAGAAGTCGATGGCCGCGGTGAACCGGCCGCCCTGGAAGAAGACGTTGTCGGGGAAGAGGTCGGCGTGGACCACGCCCCCGGGCAGGCCGCGCGGCCAGTCGCGCGCCAGGGATTCCAGGTCACGGCCGATGACGGCGGCAAGGCCGGGCTTCAGGGCGTCGGCGTCGGCGCCGAGCCGGCTGAACAGGGGCGACCAGGAGGACTGGCCGAGATCGTTGAACCGCCGGATCGGGAAGCCCTGCGCGGCCTCGTGCAGCCACGCCATCCCTTGCCCCGCCTCGCGGCAATGGGCGGCGGTCGGCCGGCGCACGGACAGGCCGTTCATGAACCCCACGAGCGCGGCGGGCTTGCCGCGGATCTCGCGATAGAGCCGCCCGTCGCGGCCGGCCATGGGTTCGGCGCACGGGAAGCCGTGCCTGGCCAGCCACTGCATCAGGCCCAGGAAGAACGGCAGCTCGGCCTCGCGCACACGGCGCTCGTAGATGGTCAGGATGAAACGGCCCGCGCTGGTCTCCACGAGGAAGTTGGAGTTCTCCACGCCCTCGGCGATGCCCTTGCAACTGAGCGGCTCGCCCAGGTCGAAGTCGGCGAGGAACGCCTCAAGCTCGGCGTCGGTGATGTCGGTGTAAACGGCCACGCGCGTAGATCGTCGAGCCGCCGCGCCGGGTCAAGCGGCCAGAGGACGAAGGACGCCCCCAAAGGACGCCGGCCAACATCCCGCCGCGCCAGATCCCAGGCTAGACCGCCAACACCCGCGGCAGGCGGAAGGTGACCTCTTCGCGGACGTCCGGGCCTTCCTGCACGGTCACGTCGAAGCGCTCGGACAGGGTCGTGATCACGCCGGAAACCAGCTCCTCGGGCGCCGACGCGCCGGCGGTAAGGCCGATCCGCCGCGCGCCTTCCAGCCAGCGCCAGTCGATGTCGGCCGCGTCCTCGATCAGGCGGGCGTCGGCGGCGCCGGCCCTGAGGGCCACCTCCACGAGTCGCACCGAATTGGACGAGGTCGGCGAACCCACCACCAGCACCATGTCGCACGCGGAGGCGATGGCCTTGAACGCCTCCTGGCGGTTGGTTGTCGCATAGCAGATGTCGGTCTTGCCGGGGCCGGTGACGGCGGGGAACCGCACCTGCAGCGCGGTGATGATCTCGGCGGCGTCGTCCACCGAAAGCGTGGTCTGGGTGACGAAGGCGAGACGGGCCGGATCCTGCACGCCGAGGCGCGCCACGTCCTGGACGGTCTCGACCAGCAACACCACGCCCTGCGGCGCCTGTCCCAGGGCCCCCAGCACTTCCGGGTGGCCGGCATGGCCCACCAGGATGACCTGGCGCCCCTGCAGATGATGCCGTCGGATCTCGGCGTGGACCTTGGACACCAGGGGACAGGTGGCGTCCAGGCACAGCATGCCCCGGCGGCGGGCTTCCCCCGCCACCGCGCGCGGCACCCCGTGGGCGGAGAAGATCACCGGGCGGTCGTCAGGGACTTCGTCCAGCTCGTCGACGAACACCGCGCCCAGGCCGCGCAGGCGATCGACCACATGACGATTGTGCACGATCTCGTGGCGCACGTAGACCGGCCCGCCATACTTTACGAGCGCCTGTTCGACGATCTGGACAGCCCGATCCACGCCCGCGCAAAAGCCGCGCGGGCGCGCCAGCAGCACCTTGAGCGGCGGGCGGGGCGTTTCCATGGCGCCTATCTACGCCGACGCGGCCCCAGCCCCAAGCTTGGCCGTGGGGCCGTGCGACCAAAGGCCGGGGCGTCCAAAGCCGGGCGAGTTCTGGACCAAATCGACATCGCACGGCCCCCCGAAGAACGGCGATAGCGATCTGGCGCCCGCCCTGCGTTGCGAGGTCATCGAGAAGCCTTTATCAGACGGGACTGTCCGGGGCGCAGTCGCCCCCGCCTGCCCACCCTTCGAAGGTCCCATGCGTCGCACGTTGATCCTGCTCTTGACCCTCTTCGCGCTGTCAGCCGCCTGGACCGTGATGCCGGTCGCGAAGGCCTATGCCCAGGCGCGCGGTGGCGGTGGCGGTGGCGGTGGCGGTGGCGGTGGGGACGAAGACGATGACGCAAAGAAGAAGAAGAGCAAGGAAGAGTGGGAGCTGAAACAGGCGCCCCTGCCGACCCGGCGCAACGCCGGCTCATGTCCCTATGTGAAGGTGCTCTACGACGCGGCGCGGTACATCGAGTTCAAGGACAACCAGGAAGCCTCCTCCGCCGTGGGATACACCGGCGAGATCGATGGCATCACCTCGGACTGCACCTACGTCGGCAGCGATCCGATCAAGGTGAAGATGCAGATCAACTTCAATTTCGGCCGCGGCCCCCAAGGACGCGACCCGCACAAGACCTATCGCTACTGGGTGGCGGTCACCCAGCGCAATCGCCGGGTGCTGGCCAAGGAGTACTTCACAGTGCCGGTGGACTTCTCGGGCGGCCAAGACCGGGTCCGCGGCTCAGAGTCCGTGGACGGGATCGTGATCCCCCGCGCGGACGGCAAGGTGAGCGGCGAGAATTTCGAGGTCCTGGTCGGGTTCGACATCACCGAAGAGATGGCCGACTTCAACCGTGACGGAAAGCGCTTCCGCTTGATGGCCGGGGCGCCGGTCGTCGCCGGGGCTGACGCCAGCGGCCAATGACGGATCTGAAACGGGCGCTGAGCGAGGCCGTCGCCGCCGCCTTCGTCTCGATCGGCCTTCCGGCTGAGTTCGGCCGGGTGACGGCGTCCGACCGGCCCGACCTCGCGGACTTCCAGTGCAACGGGGCCATGGCTGCGGCCAAGACGGCGCGCCGCCCCCCCCGCGAGATCGCGGTTCAGGTGGTCGACGCCCTGAAGCGCGAACCGATCCTGGCGGCGGTGGAGCTGGCTGGGCTCGGCTTCATCAATCTGCGGGTGGCGAGCGACGCCCTGGCGGCCCGCGCCAACGAGATCGCGGCCGATCCGCGCGCCGGCGCCGAGCCGGTCGACGGCGTCCGGCGGGTGATCGTCGACTACGGCGGCCCCAATGTCGCCAAGCCGATGCACGTCGGGCACCTGCGCGCCTCCATCATCGGGGAATCGGTCAAGCGGATCTTCCGGTTTCGCGGGGACGATGTCCTCGGCGACGCCCACTTCGGCGATTGGGGCTTCCAGATGGGCCTCCTGATCGTCGCCGCCATGGACGAGGATCCGCGCTGGAGGGCGGTGGCGGACGACACCTGGCGGGCGGATGCGAAACTGGCCCGCGCCGGCGAGGCCCAGGTGCTGCCGGTGCTGCTGGACGGCCTGGACCTTGAGACGCTGGATCGGCTCTATCCCATGGCCGCGGCCCAGGCGAAGGCCGATGAGGCCTACCGCGACCGCGCGCGCCGGGCGACAGCCGAGCTGCAGGCGGGCCGCCCCGGCTATCTCGCCCTGTGGCGCCGGTTCGTGGCGGTCAGCCGCCCGGCGCTGCAGAGGGAGTTCGAGGCCCTCGGCATCGAATTCGACCTGTGGAAGGGCGAAAGCGACGTCGACCCCCTGATTCCGGAAATGGTCACGGAGCTGCGCGGCAAGGGGCTGCTGGTGTCCGACCAGGGCGCCGAGGTTGTCCACATCGCCCGCAATACCGACAAGAGGGACCTGCCGCCCCTGATCGTGATCTCGTCCGAGGGATCGTCGATGTACGGCACCACGGACCTCGCGACCGTGCTCGACCGCCGCCGCAGCTTCGATCCGCATCTGATGATCTATTGTGTCGACCAGCGTCAGGCCGATCACTTCGAACAGGTGTTCCGCGCCGCATATCTCGCCGGCTATGCCGCGGAAGGCTCGCTGGAGCACATTGGATTCGGCACCATGAACGGGGCGGACGGACGTCCCTTCAAGACCCGCGAAGGCGGGGTGCTGAAGCTGCACGACCTGATCACCATGACCCGTGACAAGGCGCGCGAGCGGCTGCACGAGGCGGGGCTGGGCGCGGAGCTGGGCGAGGAGGAGTTCGAGGCGACGGCGCATAAGGTGGCGGTCGCCGCCCTGAAGTTCGCCGACCTGCAGAACTTCCGCGGCACGAGCTATGTGTTCGACCTGGACCGCTTCACGAGCTTCGAGGGCAAGACCGGCCCCTATCTGCTGTACCAGGCGGTCCGCATCAAATCCCTGCTGCGACGGGCCGAGGACGAAGGGGTCACGGCTGGCCGCATCCTGGTGGCCGAAGCGCCGGAGAGGGACCTCGCCCTGGTGCTCGACGCCTTCGATCACGCCCTCACCGAGTCCTACGACAAACGCGCGCCCAACTTCCTCGCCGAACACGCGTATCGCCTGGCCCAGACCTTTTCGCGCTTCTATTCCGCCTGCCCGGTCCTGGGGGCGCAGGATGAGGATGTCCGCGCCTCGCGGCTCGGCCTCGCCAGGGCCACGCTGCGGCAGCTGGAGACCACCCTGAACCTGCTCGGGGTCGAGGCGCCGGAGCGCATGTAGAGCCCTTCGGGGGACGCGACGGACCTCGCGGCGCGGATTTGCAGGAACATGTCCAATCCTTAAGGGTTCGGTGTCTTGCGGGGTGTAAGGTCCATGTTCATATGGCAGACCCATCCGTCATCGGGACTGGATCAGCGAGCCGCGCTCGGCGGCCGCGTGAAAGCAGCAGGCAAATGCCGATCTTCGGCTTCATCGCAGCCCCGCGCGCCCAGGAAGCGCCCCGCACCCTGATGCGTAAGGGCATGCGCTGGGCGCTTGTCGGCCTTGGCCTGTTGATCATGGTCGCGGGCGTTCCCCTGCTGGTTCTGCCTCTGCCCCTGCACGGACCGGGATTGCTGCTGATCGCGGCGGGACTGGTGATCGTGCTGCGCAATTCGTTCACCGCCCGGCGGCACTTCATCAAGGCGCAGCGACGCCATCCGAAGATTGTCTTCCCGCTTCGCCGGCTGATCCGCCGCGAGCCTGAAGTGGCGCCGGTGCTGTGGCAACAGACACTACGCTTCGAGCAGCTTGTCCTGCCCCGCCGCTACCGCTTCTGCCGGCGCGTGCGCCTGACCCTGATGCGCCGCAAGCCGCGGACGTAAGACGGCCGCCCGGCCGTCACCGGTCGCGCCTATCCCCGCTGTTCGATCGCTTCGCGGATGGCCCGACTGGTCAGGTATCCCATCACTTCGTCGATCGCCTTTGGGTCGTCCAGCGCGGGGCTGTCGCCCAGGAAGGCCCGCATGGCGTCGGACAGGTCGTCGGCGGGACGCTCGCCCTGCAGGATCGCATCGGCGCCCCGGCGAAGGGCCGCCCGTTCGTGCGGCGCCATCCGCTCCCAGGCGTCCTGGAGGTCCTCGTCGCGCCAGCCCAGCCGCTGCTTCAGGAAGACCGCGGCGCCACGTTCCAGTACGACCGCACTGAACAGGCGATCCTTCAGGTCGTCCGGGACCGCTGTGCTCGCGCAATTGGCGTCGATGTCTTCCAACTCCCGCGCGCTGACAAACACCCTGCCCAGCACATCGGGGCCATTGCGAAGGTAGCCCTGGATCATCGCGTCACGGGTGGCCGGCGCGAGCTGGCCCCAGACGCAGTCCCCGGACATGGCGTGGGAGGGCGTGGCGGCGAGGCCGGCCGCCGCCGCGGTCAGCAGCAGCATGAGTCTGGCGAACATCAGAGGCGCCCCGGTTGGTTGCATGCAGCGAGGCTGCGCCGCGGGCGGGGCCAAATCGTGGCTGCTACTGGAGCTTGCCCGCCAGCTCGCCCACCGCCCGGTCGATGAGCGGGTCGGCGCCGCGGGCCTGGAGACGTTCGGCGAGCACAGCGGCGGCGATTTCAGTCGCGAGCTCGGCGGCGGCGGCTTTCACCTCGGCGGCGGCCTGGGCCTCGGCCTGCCCGATCCGGCGCTCCGCCAGGTCGGCCCGGCGCTTGATCTGCTCATCGAGGCGGATCCGCGCATCGGCTTCAAGCCGCTTGGCCTCGACCTCGGCATTGGCCAGCATGTCGACGGCCTGGCGTTCAGTCTCCTCGCGGCGGGCGCGGATCGAGGCCAGCAGCGCCTCGGCTTCCTTGCGCAGGCGCTCGGCCTCCGCCAATTCGGCCCGGATCAGCTCCGCGCGCGCGTCCAGCGCCTTGGTCGCCATGCCGGGGACCTTCGCCCACACCATCACGCCGATGAAGACCAGCAGGGCCAGGCCGACCCAGAACTCCGCGTCCTGCAGCAGTTCCATTCCCGTCCCCTTAAGTCCCTGCGCCCATAGCGCGTTCCACGTCCTTGGCGGACGCCGCTTCGCCGCTGAGCTTCTCGACGATGGCCTGGGCGATGCCCGAGGCGATCTCCCGGACATGGGTCATGGCCTGGTCGCGCGCGGCGCGGATGTCCGCCTCCGCCGCTGACAGGGTGGCGGCGAGCTTCGCCTCCTCCGCGGCCTGCCGCGCGGCGGCCTCGGCCTGAACCCTGGCCTTGGCCTCGGACGCAACCGCCTGGGCGCGCGCACGCGCCTGGGCGATCTCGGCCTCCGCCGCCGCGGCCTGGGCCTCGGCCTGCTCCTTCAGCGACCGCGCCCGGGCGATGTCGCCCGAGATGCGATCCTCGCGTTCGGTGATCGCGCCGCCGATCCGCGGGACGAAGACCTTGGCGATCAGGACGAAGACCGCCGCGAAGATGATCACAAACCAGACCATCTCGCCGGGCCACCATGCCTGGTCGAACTGAGGCAGACCTCCGGCTCCGCCCTCGGGCGGCGCTGTCGTCGCTGTGGTCGGCGTCTCCGCCATGGAGCGCCTAGACCTTCACGAACAGGATGATGAAGGCCATCACCAGGGCGAAGATGCCCATGGCTTCGGTCAGGGCCATGCCCAGGAACAGCATCGGCTGTTGGCTCGGCGCGGCGGTCGGGTTGCGCAGGGCGCCCGACAGATAGTTGCCGAACAGGATGCCGAGGCCAGCGCCGGCGCCGATCAGGCCCGTCATGGCGAGGCCCGCCCCGATGTACTTGGCTGCAGTAACGTCCATTTTCGTTTTCCTTGGAGGTGGTTTGGAGACAGTCGATCCGCCGTCAGTGGCCGTGGCCGAGATTGACGACTTCGTTCAGGTACACGGTGGCCAGCGCCGCGAAGACGAAGGCCTGCAGGAAGGCGACGATGAGGTCGAGCGCCGTCAGGGCCACCACCAGGGCGAAGGACACGCCCGCCCCCAGAAAGCCCAGGGTGGCGATCCCGCCGGTCATGGCGAACAGGCCCATGCCGACCACGAAGCTGGCGAAGATGTTCATCACCACGTGGCCGCCGATCATGTTGCCGAACAACCGCATCGACAGGGTGAGGGGGCGCACGAAGAACGAGATCAGCTCGATCGGCACCATGAAGAGCAGAAGGCCGAACGGCATGCCCGACGGGATGAACAGCTTGTACATGCCCACGCCGTTGCGCACGAAGCCGATGACGATGACGCTGAGGAAGGTGATGAGCGCCAGGGTCACGGTAACGGCCAGCTGGGCCGTGGCGGTGAAGGTCCAGTCCTGGCCGACCAGATGTCCGACGCCCAGGACGATGCCCATCATGTTCATGACCAGCACCATCATGAAGATGGTGAAGATGAAGGGGACGAACGGCTTGCCCTTGTGGCCGATGATCGGCGCCACGAGCACCCCGTCGACGATGCCGTAGAGGCTTTCGCCCAGGGACTGCAGGCGCCCCGGCACGATCTGGCGCCTGGCGGACAGCAGGAAGAACCCGCAGATGATCAGCGCGGCGGCCAGCATCGTCACCACCGAGTTGGTGATCGACAGGTCGAGCGCGCCAAGGCCGGGGATCTGCACGGGGGGCAGGTCCACCACCTTGTGGATCAGGAATTGATGCATCGGGTCGATGGCAGCCATCGGCTCGACCGTCCTTTCAATCGTCGTCGTCGTCCAGAGGCGCCGCCATGATCGGGGGCCCCTTCTCCAGCATATCCTTGCCCATGCGGGCCGCGGTGCGGACCGCCAGAAAGACTGACATGCCCGCGCCCACCGAAACGCCCACCGCCATGCCCCAGGGCGCGGTGTGAGCGAACCGGTCGACAAGCCAACCGAAGCCCACGCCCCCAAGCACGCCGCCGATCAACTCCGCGAGAAGGCGATAGCCTTCCCCCATCGAACGGCTCGCCTGAGAAGCGGCGGGCCGCGCCCGTCCGGCTTCAAAGGCCTTGAGCCTGTCGCCGAGGCGGCTGAGCGCCTCTTCGGGCTGATCGTCGGGCTGCGGCATGGTGAGGTCTGTTCGACCGCGAAGACCCAGCGCGGCCCGGCTGGTCGGCGCGGAACCTAAAGACCTCGCCGCACTGCGTCAAGGCTAGGCATATTCTCCATAATTCATTGAAATCAGTAAGTTTTTCTAGAAGGCCTTTCCGACTCGACGCGGCTGATCGTCACAACAATGACAGAGTCGCCCTCGCCATGCTCCATGCAGGGCCCGGGTCCTGGCGATCTTCCACGTGCCACAGCGCCGAGAGCACCGCCCGCGCGAAGCACCATCCGACAACGCGGACCAGGTCCAGGTCCAGCCGTTCGCAGAGAATGGCGGTCCGCCGCGCGATGCGCGCCCTATCCGCCCACAGCGCCGGATCCGGTCCCGGATTGCGCAGCATGGCGCCGGTCTCAAAAGCGGCCTCGCCCACGACGCCCTTGGGATCGATGGCCAGCCAGCCCCGACCCTCGTCGTGAAGGATGTTGTCGTGATGAAGGTCGCCGTGCAGCAGCTTCGCCGCCCCCTGGGAGGCGCAGAGGTCTCGATAGAGGTCGGCCGCTCGATCGATCAGCCGGACGTCCGCGCCCCCCGCCCGGGCTCTTGGCCGCACCCGCTCGAAACCCCGTCCCCAGTCCTCGACGGTGACGAATCCTTCCGGCGTCGGCGCGGCGTGCAGGGTCGCGATGACCTCAGCCGTGATCGCCGTCGCCTCATCGTCGCGCCCGGCATACACCAGGCTGGACAAGGGGCCGCCCGGCGCGGCCCGCTCCAGGAGCAGAACCTCGCCGTGCTGCGCCAGAAGGCGGACAGCGCCCCGCCCCGCCCAATGCGCCAGGGCGGCGCCCTGACCGGCCTCGTCGGACGTCCCGACGCCTTTCAGCATCAGGCGCTCGGACCCACGGCGCACAGGCGCGAGCCACGCCGTGGAGGTGCGGCGCACCGGACCGACCGGCGTCAGGCCCCAGAGGGCGAGGTGATGGGCGATCTCCTCGCCGTGTCCGTCCTGGCCCACGCGATCGCCCCTCTTGCCCCGGCGCGCCTCGCCGCCTTGCGCCAAGGCCATACACCGCTTAAGGCCCTTCGCCGATCGCGGGAGCCTTTGCATGGTCGAACAGACCGACGACCAGCCGAACGCAGCGCCTCGGACGTTCAGGGCCTGTGGGCCGTGCACCCTCTGCTGCAAGTTGATGCTGGTCCCCGAACTGGACAAGCCCGCGGGGAAGTGGTGCCAGCACTGCGCCAAGGGCGTGGGCTGCACGATCCGTGCGGAGCGGCCGCAGGGCTGCGCCGACTTCCAGTGCGTCTGGACCTTCGCCGAGACCCTGGACGAACGGTGGCGGCCCGACCGCTGCAAGTTCGTCCTGCGCGCGGGGATCGTCAGCGAGATGATCATCGAGGTCGACGCGTCCATTCCCGACGCCTGGCGGCGGGAGCCCTACTACGCCCAGATCAAGGCCTGGTCGACCCGCGGAGCCGCTCCGCCGCATCTGCTGGTGATGGTCCGTGACCGCGGTCGCCTGTTGGTGGTCTTTCCGGAAGGGGAGATCGACCTTGGACCGGAGCAGCCCGACATGCGCCTGGACACGGGCTATGAACATCGCGGCGGCCGGCTTCAGCCGTTCGCCCGCTATGAGGCCGCGGACGCGCCGCCCCTGCTGGACGTCTGAGGACCCGTCACCCAAAACCGGGAGCCGCTGCATGGCTGCTACTCCAAGAGAGCTCGAGACCGGCGCGCTGGATGCGCCCCGTCCCTGCGGCGAATGCAGCCTTTGCTGCAAGTTCTATCCCGTGGACGACCTGCAGAAGCCCAGGAACACCATGTGCCGGCATTTCGCCAAGGGGGCCGGCTGCTCCATCCATGCGGACCGGCCGCAGAGCTGCCGCGACTTCCAGTGCATCTGGACCTTCGCCGCGCCCCTGGACGAACGGTGGCGGCCTGATCGTTGCAAGTTCGTGATGCGGGCGGGGATCACCGGGGAGATGATGATCGACGTCGATCCCTCGTCGCCAGGCGCCTGGAAGCGCGAGCCGTTCTACGGCCAGGTCAAGGGCTGGTCGGACCGGAGCAACCCCGACTACCGGATGATCATCGTACGCGACAACGGACGCGCCGCCGTGGTGTTCCCGGAGGGAGAGGTCGATCTCGGACTGGAGCAGGAATATACGCCGATCCAGTCCGGCTATGTCCTGCGCAATGGGCGCCAGCAACCCTACGCCCACTACGGAACCGACCCGGACCCGCCTCCGGCGGAGGCATAGCCTACTCCGCCGCCAGGGCTTCCGCCTGGCGCAGGTCGACGGAGACCAGCTGGGAAACGCCCCGCTCAGGCATGGTCACGCCGTAGAGACGGTCCATCCGCGACATCGTGACGGGGTTGTGGGTGATGCACAGGAACCGCGTCTCGGTGCGCGCCCGCATCTCGTTCATCAGGTTGCAGAAGCGGTCGACGTTGTGGTCGTCCAGCGGCGCATCCACTTCGTCCAGCACGCAGATCGGCGCGGGCTGGGCCAGGAACACCCCGAAGATCAGGGCCGCTGCGGTCAGGGCCTGCTCGCCGCCGGACATCAGGGACATGGTGGCCATGCGCTTGCCGGGCGGACAGGCGAAGACTTCGAGCCCCGCCTCCAGGGGATCGTCGGACTCGATCAGCCGCAGCTCGGCCTGGCCTCCGTCGAACAGGGCCTGGAAGAGGGCCTGAAAATGGCCGTTGATGACATCGAAGGCCGCCAGCAGGCGCTCGCGCCCCTCGGCGTTCAGCTCTTCGATCCCCGCCCGCAGCTTGCCCACGGCGCCGGAGAGGTCGGCGCGTTCCGCCCGCAGGGTCGCCAGCCGCTCGCCGTACTCGGCGGCCTCTTCCTCGGCGCGGAGATTGACGGGGCCGATAGCCTCGCGCTGCCGGTCCAGGACATGGAGACGCTGTTCCACGCCATGAACGTCGGCGGGAATGGCGGCGGCCTGATCGGCCAGTATGCGGCCCAGCTCGTCGGGCTCGACCTGGGCGACCTCCCGCAGATTGGCGGCGACATCCTGCAGGCGCTCGCGCGCCGCATCGAGTTTCGCGACGAGCCCAGCCCGGCGCTCGCGGGCTTCAGCCGCGCGCTGGTCGGCGGCGCGGGCGAGACGATCGGCGCCGGTGCGGGCGGCGTCCGCGACCGAAAAGGCGTCGGTGGCGGCGGAAAGCCGTTGTTCTGCCGCGCCCAGCTCATCGAGAAGCCGCACCTTGCGGGCCTCCAAGGCGTCAGGGGCGTCGCGCGCGGCGGTCTGGGCGGCCGCCGTGGCGTCCCGTTCGCGCGCAAGTTCCACCACCCGGCCCTGAGCGTGGGTCGAACGCCGGGTCCAGTCTTCGGCGTCCCGCGCGAGGGTCTGGAGCCTTTGCTGGCGTCCCTCCCGCTCGCGGCGTTCCTGATCGAGGTCGGCGCGGGCGGACGCTTCCGTTTCACGGGCAGCCGCCGCGACCGCGCGCGCGGCCTCCAGCCTTGGCGTCAGGTCCTCGCCCGCCGGCAGGGCCTCGGCCTCGGCGCGCGCGGCCTGCGCGGCGGCCTCGGCCTCGACGCGTTCGGCCTCGAAGCGCGAAATGGTTTCGTCCAGCGACTGGGCCCTCGCATCACGGCGGGCGCTCTCGCGGGCATGGCGCTCCGACTCTTCGCGGGCCAGGGCCACGGCGCGTTCGGCGTCGGGCAGAACCCGGCGAGCGGCTTTCGCGGCCTCCTCGGCCTCGGCCAGGGCGGCGCGGGCCGCGTTTTGCGCTTCCGCCGCGCCCGCCGCCACCGGCGCGGTCCGCTCGATCTCCAGTTCGAGTTCCTCGAGCCGTGACTTCTGGGCGAGGCGAACCGTCGCGGGGCGGGGCGCGTCGGCGCGGGACACGAAGCCGTCCCAGCGCCAGAGATCTCCCTCGCGCGAGACCAGCCGCATGCCGGGACCGAGGTGGGCCTGCAGTCGGTCGCCGTCCTCGCGATCGACCAGCGCCGTCAGGGCGAGTCGCGCGGCCAGCTCCTGCGGCGCGCGAATCATCGGCGCCAGGGCGCGCGCGCCGTCCGGCCAGGTTGGCGTGGGCGGAGCGGCCCCGCCCCAATAGGACGGCGCGTTCCGGTCCAGCGCCGCGTTGAGATCATCGCCAAGCGCGGCCGCGAGCGCGGCCTCGAAGCCCTTGTCGGTGGAGACAGCCGCCAGGACCGGCTTGAAACCGTCCTTGCGTTCGTGGGTCAGGAGCTGGGCGAGGCCCCGCGCCTCGGTCTTCAGGCGGCCCAGCAGGTCCTCGGCCTTGCGGCCGGCGTCACGGGCGGCCGCCTCGGCCTGGACTTTCGCGGTCCGCTCCGCTTCGGCCGCCTCCATGACCTGGCGGGCGGCGCCGAGGGCGTCGTCAGCTTCCTTCAGCTTCGCCGCGGCGGCCAGGGTGGCGATATCATTGACCGGTCCCAGGGCGTTGCGGTCCGCCTTGGCCATGTCGAGGGCGCGGCCGGTGCGGGCCAGACGATTGGCGGCGTCGGCGACCCGGGCGGCGGCGGCCTCGCGGCGAGCCTCCTCGGCGGCGGCCTCGGCATTGAGCCGCAGGACCTCGGCGTCGGCCTGGCCGCGCGCGGCCTCGGCGAGCTTCCAGGCGGCTTCCAGGGCGGGCGCCCGCTCTGGCGCGGCGGCGATCTCGGCTTCCAGGGCCGCCATGTCCGGTGTCAGGCGCGACAGGGCGGACTTGGCGTCCTCGATGATGGCTTCCTCGCGGGCGCGGTCGGCGTCCACACGGCGCAGGTTTTCGGCGAGGCGGGCGGCGTCGGCCTCGATGCGCTGGCTCTCATGGTCGAGCCGGTCACGTTCCACCGCCAGCCGATGCAGGATCGCCGAGGCGGCCATTTCCTCGTCACGCATGGGCCGGATGGCCTCTTCGGCCTTGACGGCGTCGACCGTGGCGGCCGCCGCGTCCCCCGCTGTGGCCTCGACCGCGCGCACGGCGTCAGCCGTCTCGGCTTCGGCGCGCTCGAGCGTCTCGAACGCCTCGCGCCAGCGGGCGTGAAGCACGGCGGACTGCAGGACGCGGATCTCCGCGGAGATCTTCTTGTAGGCTTCCGCCTGACGCGCCTCGCGCCTCAGGCGGGCGGCGGCGGAGTCCAGCTCGCCGACGAGATCCTCCAGGCGAGTCAGGTTCGCCTCGGCGGCGCGCAGCCTGAGCTCGGCCTCGTGGCGACGACTGTGCAGACCCGAAACGCCCGCGGCCTCTTCCAGGATCAGGCGGCGGTTCTGGGGCTTGGCGGCGATCAGCTCTGAGATCTGGCCCTGACGCACCAGGGCCGGTGAATTGGCGCCGGTGGAGGCGTCGGCGAACAGGAGCTGCACGTCGCGGGCGCGAACCTCCCGCCCGTTGATCCGGAACGTCGAGCCCATGCCGCGATCAATGCGGCGGGAGACCTCGATCACCTCATGGTCGTTGAACTGGACGGGCGCGCGGCGGGCGGCGTTGTCGATGGTCAGCACCACTTCGGCGTGGTTGCGTGAAGGCCGGTCGGAATTGCCCGCGAAGATGACGTCGTCCATCTCGCCCGCCCGCATGGCCTTGGCGGAATTGGCGCCCATCACCCAGCGCAGGGCTTCCAGAAGGTTGGACTTGCCGCATCCGTTCGGCCCCACGACCCCGGTCATGCCGGGCTCGATGCGCAGTTCGGCGCCATCGACGAAGGACTTGAAGCCCGAAAGGCGCAGCCGCTGGAAGTGCACGACCGGTCAGCGCCTCCCCGGCCTGGTCAGCAAGGGCGTGATGGCCGCATCGAGGTCGGCGAGGTTCACCTCGTGGTCGGTCTCAGGCAACGGCTTGCCGTTGATACGGAAGGTGGGCGTGCCGTGGACGTCGTCATCCACCGCGTGGCGGCGGGCGCGATCGTTCAAGGCCTGCTGGCCCGCGGCGTCGGAAATGCAGGTGTCGGCCTGAGCGGGCGTCAGGCCCGCCTTGCCGGCCACGGCGTTGATCAGACCACGGGCGTCGCCCGTCTGATACATCTGCTCCAGGCCATGGAAGAAATTGTCCAGAGTCGGAAAGTACTTGTCCTTGCCCGCGCATCGGGCGAGCAGGAAGCCCGCCGCCGCGATTTCCGCCGGCTGGGTCAGGAATTCGCGCATCACGTAGCGCACCTTGCCGGTGTCGACGTACTTCTTCTTGAAAGCCGGAAAGACGTTGTTGTTGAAGCGCGCGCAATGGGGACAGGACGCCGAGGCGTACTCGACCACCGTGACCCTAGCCTTGGCGCTGCCGAGGGCCATGTCATCGGCCTGGGGCCCGGGCGCTGGGGCCGCGGCGCCGACCATCACCGCCAGAACGGTGGCGCAGACCGCAGCCCGCAGATTTGAAACCAGGGCCGCCATTGACCGGCCTATTTGGTCAGCGGCTGAAGGGCCGCGTCCAGGTCGGCCATCGTCACCAGACCCTGCTTCCACTTCTTGCCGTTGAGCATGAAGGTGGGAGTGGCGTCGACGCCATCCTGCTTGGCGAACTTCTCCACCCGGTCATTCAGGGCGGTGATCTGTTTCTCGTCAGTGAGGCACTTGGTGAACTGATCCTCGGTCATGCCGGCCGACTGAGCGATGCGCAACAGGATGTCGTGGCCCGCGTCAGGTCGGACATTCTCGGTGCCTGGCTCGTAGATGTCGTCCTGGGCGCGGTAGACCGCCTCGGTCACCTGGAAGTATTTTTCCTTGCCCGCGCAGCGCGCGAGCAGGAAGCCGGACGCCGCCAGGGTCGGGTTGCCGGTCAGCGCCTCGCGCGCGATATAGTGCACCTTGCCGGTATCAACGTACTTCTTCTTGAACTCGGGGAACACGTTGTTGTTGAACGCGGCGCAGATCGGACAGGCGACCGAGGCGTATTCGATCAGCGTGACCTTGGCCTTGGAATCTCCAAGGCTCATCTCATCCCCAGAGGCGCCGCCGGCGCCGCCTTTGCCGCAGGCTGCGAGGCTGAGCGCCGCGAAGACGACGAGAATGAGATGGCGGCTGATGGCGCCCATGGCGGTCTCCCGATCGATCCAGTTAGCGCGATTCCTGGCGCGCGGCCCAGTTGGACGTCAAGTTGGGTTGGGCCGGACCGCGACGCTTGTCAACGCCGCGCTATGGCCACCGACACCGCCGCAAGATCGCCGGGCAACACGGCGAAAATCCGGCCCGCGGCAGCGCCAGGCGTACCAGCGGGCGGGCCCAGAACGAGAAAGGCCCCGCGCAGTCGCCTGCGCGGGGCCCTTGGGGTCTCTTGACGAGGCTGGAGCGATCAGGCGCTCGTGGCCACGGTCCGGGTGCGCCGGCGACGAAGGGTCGCGCCAAGCAGGCCGAAGCCCAGGATCGACATCGCCCAGGTGGCCGGTTCGGGCACGGCGGCGTAGGCGAATTCGCCGGTCTCGGCGGCCGTGAAGCTATTCAGCGCGTTGCCCGCCGCGAAGCCGAACCCAGGCTTCACCGCGTTCAGGGTGTAGGACAGGTCACGCGCCGTGGAGCCCGCGAAGTTGATGAAGTCCGACGTGTAGGTGATGACGCTGCCGGACTCCGTCGATGCGAAGATCGAGCCGGCGGTCCCATTCTTCTTGCCGGTGATGTCGCCGTCGTTGAAGAACGTCGCGCTGAGAAGGTTGGCGCCCGTGGCGATCGGATGCCCGTTCAGGATCGTCGTCGGTCCGGTATAGATGAACGAGAAAGACCCCTGCAGGCCCGGCTGGTCGAGGGACGCGCCGACGTTCTGCGCGGGATTGCCGCCCGGCGCAAAGACGTTGAGCGTGTAGTCCGCGCTCAGGTTCGACAGGCCTGACAGCGACGGAAGGTCGAAGTTGAACTTCACCGCCGCCGCGCCGAGGACGGTGTCGCCGGGATTGGTGATCGAGAACAGCGAGCCGCCTGAGCCCGCATTGTCCCAACGTACAATGATGTTGTTGCCGTTCGGGTCCGCGCTGAAATCCGCGAACTTCACGATATCGGAGGCGTGAGCCGGCGCCATGGACAACATGGCCGCGGCGCAAGCACCAGCTGTCGCGATACCAACACGACCACCGATTGCGGCGACACTCAGTGCGAACCTAGACATTGGCTAAACCCCATCCAAACCCATTAGGGTTACCTTAAGCCTGGACCTGGGCGGATGCAATCCAAAATCAGCGCAAAAACATAGATTCGACGCGATCTTGCCCGCAATTCGCGCGCGCCACCCGCCTATTAGGTGTTAACGCGATAAAAACCATGCACCCGCCGCTCAATAAGAAAGCATCGTTACAGAAGTAACGCAGCATACCACATCTATTCATGGTGCATTATTTCGCCGCAACACCTCGCGCCCGAGACGCAGTAACGCAGATTTGAGCGGCCCGTCGGGCGCACCGGCGAGATCCGCCAGCAGCTTCGCCTCGGCGGCGGCGTCCAGGGGCGGCCTCCCGCGACGGTTCGGCCTGGCCCCCCCCGTGCGCCCGTCCTCAACCCTGCGCCGCAACGGCCCCTGCACGATGCGCAGCCGGTCCGCCGCGCCTTCGCCGAGGAACAGCTTCACCCGGTCCAGGATCTGAGGGGCCTGGTGCTGAATCAGGGCGGCGGCCGGACCATCGACCCGAATCTCGAGGGCGCCGGCCGCGCCGTTGCGCCCCTTGACCAGTTTCACCGGTTCGGTCTGGGCGGCCAGTCGCTCCCCCACGATCTCCCGCCAACGCGCCTTCAAACCATCGACGCCCTTGCCGAAGCGGTCGTCCAGAGCCTGGACAAGGGCCCCGAGCGCCCTGCCCGCCCGCGGCGGCGGGCGACGCGGCGGACGGGTGCGCTTTGCGGCCAGGATCGCCTGAGCTTCTGCAGCGGTGGGCAGGGAACGCGCCATGCCCTCAGCTTACGCCGCGCGCGGGGCGGTGGGGAGTGGCGGGCATCGCCTTTGGTGGGCTATGCCCAAGACGTGAGCGACTCCACCGACGTTTTGCGCGCCCTGCTGCTGGACTGGTACGATGACAACGCGCGCGTCCTGCCCTGGCGGGTCGGTCCGGCCGACCATGCGGCCGGACAGCGGCCAGACCCCTACCGCGTCTGGCTGTCGGAAATCATGCTGCAGCAGACCACCATCCCTCACGCGGCCTCCTATTTCCTGGACTTCACACGCCGATGGCCCACGGTCGGGGACCTGGCGAGGGCGGCGGACGCCGATGTGATGGCGGCGTGGGCGGGCCTCGGCTACTACGCCCGCGCCCGCAACCTGATCGCCTGCGCCCGGACGGTCGCGGACCGGTGCGCCGGCCGGTTTCCCACCGACGAGGCGAGCCTGCTCAGCCTGCCCGGCGTTGGCCCTTACACGGCGGCGGCCTTAGCCGCCATCGCCTTCGACCGCCCCGCCAACGTCGTGGACGGCAATGTCGAGCGGGTCATGGCGCGGCTGAATGCCGTGCAGACGCCCCTCCCTGAAGCCAAGGGCGAACTGAAGGGCCTCGCAGGCGCCCTCGTGCGCGACGACCGCCCCGGCGACTGGGCCCAGGCGCTGATGGACCTTGGGGCGACGGTCTGCCGGCCGAAGGCGCCGCTGTGCCACCGCTGTCCCCTGTCCGTGACCTGCGACGCCTACGCGGGCGGGGCGCCGGAGACCTATCCGCGGAAATCACCGAAGGCCGACCGCCCCCGCCGCCGGGGCGTGGTGTTCCTGCTGACCAGCGACGGTCAAGTCGCCCTGGAGCAGCGGGCGGCGAAGGGCCTTCTGGGAGGCATGCTTGGCCTGCCGACCACTGCCTGGTCGACGGTCGCTCCCACCAGGGCGGCGGTCCTTGCGGCCGCCCCAGGCCAGGTCGAGTGGCGCTGCCTAGGCGAGGTGGACCATGTGTTCACCCATTTCGCCCTGACGCTTGAGGTCTGGCGCGCGGAAGCGGCGGCCCGCGACCCCGCTTTGGTATGGCGGCTCGTCGGCGAGGCGGCGCAGGCGCTGCCGAGCGTGTTCCGCAAGGCCCTCGCCGCGGGACTCTCCGTGTCGGACCAGCCGAGGAACAGGACGAAGGGCCCTGCCGGTCACAGCTGATCTCAGATCATGTCAGGGCGAGGGTTGCAGCGTCTTCCGATCCGCCGAAATACTTGTCCAGTGCACCGCGGAAAATCGCCTGGTCCGCCGCGGCCAGGGCGAACAAGGTCAGCGAGGATTGGAACTTCACATCGTCCGGCGAGCCCAGGATCTGGGTGATCGAGGCGCCCTCGACCGCGTTGACCTGGCGAACGCATGAGAGGAGCCGAGGCCCAAGGATTGGATGGTCCAGGTAAGCTCTCGCCTCCGCCACCGACCGGATGGCGTATCGCTCGGCCATGGCGCTGCGCCCGAGACCGGCGAGCTGGGGGAAGATGAACCACATCCAGTGGCTGGTCTTGCGGCCACGCCCGAGTTCAGCGAGCACGCAATCGTAGACAGGCGCCTGGGCGTCGACGAAGCGCTGCAGATCGAACGGATCCGGCATGGCGGGACCTTCGCGTCAGTCTTCCCAGACAATCGTCGGCGCGGGCTTGAGAGCCTCGCCGTGATCCAGGCGCTCGGCGACGGCGGCGGCGATCTCCAGGAAGGCCTGGGCCGCGGGGCTGTCCGGTGATGTCACGACGAGCGGGCGGCCATCGTCGCAGCTCTGGCGCAGCGCAATTTCGATGGGGATTTCGCCCAGGAACGGCGCACGCAGGGTGGCCGCCACCGCCTTGGCTCCGCCCCGCCCGAAGATCTCGATGGGCCGGCCGGTGGCCGGATCAGGGAAATAGGCCATGTTCTCAATCACCCCGAGGATGGGGATGTGGGTCTTCTCGAACATGGCGACCGCGCGGCGGGCGTCGATCAGGGCCACCTCCTGCGGGGTGGAGACAACCACGGCGCCAGACAGCGCCACGAGCTGGGCCAGGGTGAGTTGGATGTCGCCGGTCCCGGGCGGCATGTCCACCACCAGCACATCCAGCGGCTCTTCCGGGGTCGCCCAGGCCACATCGTTGAGCATCTGATTGAGGGCCGACGACGCCATTGGT
>FTHA01000896.1_pt1 | contig 24829 bp, 25 predicted proteins | sample 1640771 | NCBI WGS metagenome assembly FTHA01 (sample SAMEA3914789, study PRJEB12502) | metagenome | biome: forest; material: soil | place: Canada | collected 2011-07-03 | depth 0.3 m | reverse complement strand
GCTTGAGGGCGTCGCCGCCCCTGCCCCCGCGCCAGTGGCGGCGACGCCCTCAAGCTCGGGGGGCTGAGCCCATGGCGACGGCGCGGTCGGCGACCGGAACTGCGCTCTTGGCCGCGGGTCTGCTGCTGACCGCCTGCGCCAGCCCGGCGTCGCCGGCGCAGATGGCGCTGGCGGCCGGCTCGCCGGCGCAGGCGCACCAGGGCGAGCCCGCCTGGCGCGCGTTGACGGTCGGCGTGATCGACGGCGGGGCCAAGACCAGCCCGCTGTGGCTGTCGGATGTGTCGAACGCCGATTTCCGCACTGCGCTCGAAACCTCACTTCGCAACCTCGACTTCCTGGCCGACGGCGCGCGCGGAGCCTATGTGGTGACAGCCAGGATCGTCGACGTGGACGTGCCGCTGGGCGCGCGCGATCCGGTGCTGGTCATCGCGCCGGTCGCCTGGGAGGTCACGGTCAAGGTGCGCTACACGGTGACCCCCACAGGCGGAGGAGTTCCAGTGTTCGACGACGTGGTCGCCGCCACGGCGACGGGGAGCAGCGGCTTCTCCGCCACCGCCCGCGTCCGCAAGGCCGCCGAAGCCGCCGTGCGCGCCGACATCGAAACCTTCGCCCAGCGCCTCGGGACGGAGTGGAACGGCAGAGCAGCGGGGTAGGGCGGCTTCGCGACACGAGTTGTTCCAATTCGGCGACAGGATCCAGACCTTGAGCGTCCGCGGGACCAGTTCGATCTGTGATGAAGGCGCGCCCTGGACAGCTCAATACGGAAGGCACTGGCATGGACGCGGGAAGCGGCGAGGACTTCGTCTATGACGAGGCCACCGGCGAGTGGATCAGCCCGGGCGATGCGGCCGCTCAGGCCGCCGCCCAAGGCGGCGTCGAGGTGCGTGACTCGACGGGCGCCCGGCTCTGTGACGGCGACAGCGTGACGCTGATCAAGGACCTGAAGGTCAAGGGCGCCAACCAGGTGCTCAAGCGCGGGACGCACATCAAGTCGATCCGCCTGACTGGCGACGAGCAGGAGATCGATTGCCGCTATGAGGGGATCAAGGGCCTGGTGCTGCGCGCGGAGTTCGTGAAGAAGGCTTAGCGCGGGGATGGGCCTTCCGCAGTGAAGTGGACATCGGCCCTCGGCGCGAGGCATTTTGCTGAGCGCCATGTACCAAGACGCCTCCCCCTCCCAGGACGTCGAAGCGCTGCATCGGGCGCTGTACGCGGGCGAGATCGTGCGGTTCGGCGATCTGGAAGCCATGCGGGATCTGGCGGCGTTTGCGCGCGGGTTCCTGGAGGAGCGGCTGAGGCCGCATGATCCGACGCGGATCCACGAGCAGCTCGATCGCGATACGCTGGCGCAGACCCTGGCCGAGGTCCAGCGGACCTTCGCCAATGCGCCGGAGACCAAGCTGCTGTGGCGGGCGCTGCTGGAGGGCGTGGGCCTGGATCCGGCCGACACCGCGCGGGACAGGCTGGTCGTGCGGTTCCAGCCGCCCTGGCCGCCGGACGGCGAGCCGCACCGGGCGCGCAGCACCGGGACTGTCAGCTTCCACCGCGACACCTGGGGGACCAACCTCTACGCCCAGGTGAACTGGTGGGCGCCGGTCTATCCGATCACGGCGGGGCGGACGTTCGCCTTCCTTCCGGAGCTGTTTGCCCGGCCGCTGGCCAACAGCAGCGCTGACTTCGACCTGCAGGCGGTGATCGAGCGCAATCGCCGGGCAGCGGCGAGCGCGGAGCGGGGCGAGATGGTCCCGCGGCCGCTGGAGGCCGTCGACATGGACGCGGCGCTTCCCGTGACGATCGCTCCCGGCGAGGTGATCGCCTTCTCGGCCCAGCACGCGCACGTGGGCGTGCCGAACCACACCGGACTGACCCGCATCTCGCTGGAGACGCGGACGTTGCGCCTGTCGGACCACCTCGCCGGGCGCGGCGCGGCCAATGTGGACGGGCGCGCGCGCTGGATGGCGCTGGGCATGTTCCGGCGGATGAGCGACGGCAGGCTGCTCACCGAGGCGCTGGGCGTGGAGGCGCTGGAGCCGTTCGCCGGTCCCTGGCCGGAGCGCTGAACCGGGCGCGGGGATTGGGGAGCGGTGGAAACGAATTAACCGTCAAAGCGGTGCTATTCTCTCAGCGAGAATTCTCAGCGTGCTGAATCGAGCCGCCATGATCATGTCCGGGGAGCAGATCGATATCGGCGGCGCTCTTCGGCTGATGGCTGGGACAGTGCTGGACGCTGTCGTAGCGGTGGATGGCGCCGGGGTGATCCTGGAGTGGAACGCGGCGGCCGAGCGGACCTTCGGCTGGACCAAGGCGGAGGCGGTCGGCCGCTCCTTGGGCGAGCTGATCGTCCCGTCCCGGCACCGGCAGAGCCACGCCGAGGGGATTCAGCGCTACCTGCGGACCGGCGAGGCGCGGGTGGTCAATCGCCGGATCGAGATCACCGCCATGGACCGGGGCGGCCGCGAGTTTCCGGTCGAGCTGTCGATCGTGCCGCTGACGCTGGGCGGCCAGGCGGTCTTCGTCGGCTTCCTGCGCGACATCGAGGAGCTGCGGGGGTCGCAGGAACGGCTGACGCTGAGCGAGGAGTCGCTGCGGCTGGCGACCGAGGCCGGCGAGGTCGGCACCTGGGACCTGGACGTGCCGAGCGACGTGGTCGACTGTTCTCCGCGGACCAAGGCCATGTTCGGCATTTCGGCTGACGCGCCGTTCACGATGCCCGACTTCTACAATGGCCTGCATCCAGAGGATCGCGACGCGATCAGCGAAGCGTTCGCGCGGGCGCTGGATCCGGGGGTGCGCGGCGCCTACGACGTGCAGTACCGTGCGGTCGGCAAGGAAGACGGGGTGATCCGCTGGGTCGCGGCCAAGGGCATGGGCCTGTTCGACGAGACGGGCCGTTGCTATCGCGCCGTCGGCACGGTGATCGACATCAGCGCCCGCAAGCTCCAGGACGCCCGTCACGCCTTCATGCTCGAGCTCAGCGACCTGCTGAGGAGCGGCGACACTGAAGAGGCGCTGCGCGAGGCGTGCGCGTTGATGGGCCGGTACTTCGGCATCGCCCGCGCCGGCTATGGCCAGCTCGACGCGATGGAAGACACATTCGACTATTCGATCTGCTGGACCGACGGCGCCGCGCGGCCGCTGATCGGGCGTTTCCCCGTGGAAGCCTTCGGCCCCAGCATCGTGGCCAGGCTGCGGCTGGGGCAGACGGTGGTGGCCGACGACGTGCTGACCGATCCGTTGTGCAACGAACCGGAAACGCGCCGGGCGGCCGTCGCCGGCGACACGCGGGCGATCCTGGTGGTGCCGTTCATCCGCGCCGGGCGGCTCAGGAGCATCGTCTATCTCAACGACCGTCCGGTCCGCCGCTGGCGCGCCGACGAGATCGCCTTCATGGAGGAAGTGGCCGAACGCACCCGCCAGATGGTCGAGCGCGGCGAGGCGGAGGCCGCGCTGCGCGCCCTCAACGCCACACTGGAAGCGCGGGTGGAGGAGCGCACCGCGGAGCTGCACGCCGCCGAGGACGCCCTGCGCCAGGCGCAGAAGATGGAGGCGATCGGCCAGCTGACCGGCGGTATCGCCCACGACTTCAACAACCTGCTGCAGGGGATCACCGGCAGCCTGGACCTGGTGCGCAAGCGCATCAGCCAGGGGCGCCTGAGCGACCTGGACCGGTTCGTCGAGGGGGCCATGACCTCGGCCAACCGCGCCGCTGGGCTGACCCATCGGCTGCTGGCCTTTTCGCGGCGCCAGCCGCTGGACCCGCGACCGGTGCGGGTGAACCCGCTGGTCGGCTCGATGGAGGACCTGCTGCGGCGGACGCTGGACGAGCAGGTCGAGCTGGAGCTGGTGCTGGCGGGCGAGCTGTGGCCGACGCGGTGCGATCCGAACCAGCTGGAGGCGGCGATCCTGAACCTGGTCATCAACGCCCGCGACGCCATGCCGGGCGGCGGGAAGCTGATCATCGAGACCTGCACCGCCAACCTGGATGCGGCCGAGGCCGCCCGCCAGCGCGATGTGCGCCCGGGGCAGTATGTCTGCATCTCGGTGACCGACACCGGCGAAGGGATGGCGCCGGAGACCGTGGAGCGGGCGTTCGAGCCGTTCTTCACCACCAAGCCGATCGGCCAGGGCACGGGACTGGGGCTGTCGATGATCTATGGCTTCGCCCGGCAGTCCGACGGCTGCGCCCGAATCCACAGCAAGCCCGGCCAGGGGACGACGGTCAAGGTGTACCTCCCGCGGTTCCGCGGCGAGATGGACGAGGACGACGCGGTCGTCACGTCGGGCGCAGACCGGACCGTCGAGATGGGCGAGACCGTGTTGGTGGTCGAGGACGAAGCGGTGGTGCGCGGGCTGATCGTGGAGGTGCTGAGCGACCTGGGTTACCACGCGCTAGAGGCGGCCGACGGACCCAGCGGGCTGGAGCTGCTGCAATCGGGACGGAGCATCGACCTGCTGGTCACCGACGTGGGACTGCCGGGGATCAACGGCCGGCAGGTCGCCGACGCGGCGCGGGCGCTTCGGCCCGAGCTGAAAGTGCTGTTCATGACCGGCTACGCCGAGACCGCGGCGCTGGCGTCGGGCTTCCTGGAGCCCGGCATGGCGATGATCACCAAGCCCTTCGCCATGGAAGCGATGGCGGCGCGGATCCGCGAAATGATCGAGACGCCGCGGGCGGGGTGACGGGCTGCCCACGTTCTTATCCCTTCTCCTTTGGGGAGAAGGAGGGGCCCACGAGTGAGCGTGGGAGGACGAGGGGGTAAGCCCTCGAAGTCTGATCCCTCACCCTCCCGCCTCTCCCGGCCGGGAGAGGGGATTCCTAGCGCGGAAACGGCGGGGGTTCGTCGGTGCCCCAGAACTTGACGTGGCAGCCGTCGCAGACTTCGTCGAGGCCACTGGACATGTCGTAGAGGGCGTGGATGTCCTTGGCGCCGGCGGCCTTGACCAGCGTGTCGCCGGCCTGGGCCAGGTCGCGGGCGTGCTGGGCGAAGAGGGCCGGGTTGGTATCGATCATGGCCTGGACCTTCTTGCCGGAGGCGGCGTCCCAGGCATGGCCGAGCGTGCTCGGCGCGCCCGCGGCCTGCTCGCCCATGATGGCCATTCCGGGCGCCGCGGCGACAACGTGACGGGCCTTGGCCAGCACCTGGGCGCGATCCCTGAGCAGCTGGCCGGCCTTGGCCAGGGCGGTCCAGTCAGTCTCCGAGATCTTCGACGCCTCGAGCCCGTCGCCCTTGTCGTTGAAGGCGCGGCTGGTGGTGTCCCAGATGATCTGGGCCTGGGGCGACATGACGTCGGTCATGCTCTCGTGCACCGTCGGCGTGGGCGCCTTGGGGCCGCAGGCGGACAACAGGACCACGCCCAGGGCGAGCGCGATCGCGCCGGCTCTCTTCAACATCAACGTCTCCCGTCGGGCGGAACGGCCACGATCGTCGCCGCTGTGCTCATACCTCGGTTGTCACAGTCAACAAATGTCGGCTAGGCTTGGTTGTCAGAGTCAACGAATATCGGCTAGGCAGCGTCGGCCAACAGAAGAAGACGTTGAGGAGACAGGGATTGAGCAATCCGCGACGCGCGCTGTCACGATGGCTGATGGCTGGCCTGTGCCTGGCCCTCGCGGCCTGCGCCAGCGCCGGCAAGGGCCCCGACTATCGGCGCTGGGACGGCTATCTCGGGACCGCCTCGTCCCAGTTTTCCGGTCTGGACCAGATCAACAAGGCGAACGTCTCCAAGCTGGGCGTCGCCTGGAGCTATCCGACGGGAGCGGGGGCGCCGTACCGCTTCAACCCGCTGGTCGTGAACGGCGTCATGTACGTGATGGCGCAGGGCGACAGCCTGGTCGCGCTGGACGCCGCCACGGGCAAGGAGCTGTGGCGTCGGCCGTTCAAGGGCCGGCTGGGCGCACGCGGCATGAACTACTGGCAGAGCGCCGATGGCCATGACCGCCGGCTGCTGTTCATCAACGACGGGATGCTGCGGGCCGTATCGGCCGAGACAGGCGCGCCGATCGAGTCGTTCGGCGCTGAGGGGCTCGTCGACCTGCGCGTCGGCCTGGACGGCGACATCAGCAAGATTCGCCCGCTGCAGACCGACAATCCGGGCCGGGTCTACAAGAACCTGATCATCATCTCGCTGCCGGCGAGCTCAATCGATTACGCATCCGCGCCGGCGGACATCCACGCCTATGACGTCCGCAGCGGCAAGCTGGCATGGGTGTTCCATGTGGTGCCGCGGGTCGGCGAGTTCGGCTCCGAGACCTGGCCGCAGAAGGACCGGGAGAGGTTCGGCGGGGTCCACAACTGGTCGGAGTCGACGATCGATCGAGAGCTGGGGATCATCTACATCCCGACCGGGACGGCCCGGTTCGACTTCTATGGCGGCAACCGGCCGGGGAACAACCTGTTCGCCAACAGCATCCTGGCGCTCGACGCGCGGACCGGGAAGCGCATCTGGCACTTCCAGGCGGTGCATCACGACCTGTGGGACTACGACCTGCCGGCGGCGCCGAAGCTGATGACCATCCACCACGATGGGAAGGACATCCCCATCCTGGTGCAGCCGACCAAGCAGGGCTTCGTCTTCGTGCTCGACCGGCGCACGGGCAAGCCAATCTGGCCGATCGAGGAGCGGCCGGTCCCGGCCTCCGACGTGCCGGGAGAACAAGCCTCGCCGACGCAGCCGTTCCCCACCTGGCCCAAGCCCTTCGCCCGCCAATCATTCACCGAAGCCGACATCAACCCGTACATCCCCGAGGCGGACCAGGCGAAGGTGCGCGAGCAGCTGCGCACCATGCGCAACGACGGCATGTTCACGCCGCCCAGCGTGCGCGGCACGATCGAGATGCCGGGGCACAACGGCGGCGCCGACTGGGGCCTTTCGGCCGGCGATCCGCTGCGCCAGAGGTTCTTCGTCATCTCCCGCTCGCTACCGGTGATCGCCAAGCTGACGCTCGACGACAGCGAGAAGGCGCTGAAGGCCATGCCCAACGCGGGCGGCGACGTGCGGCCCTACAAATCGCCGGTGGACTTCATGCTGCAGAGCAACAGCCTGTCGGCGATCGGCCCGCCGTGGTCGACGATCACCGCCTACGACATGAACGACGGCCGGATCCTCTGGCAGGTTCCCGACGGCGACATTGCGCCGCTGGTCAAGCAGGGGATCACCGGGACCGGCAGCCATGCGCCGCGCGGCGATCCGGTGGTGACGGCGGGCGGGTTGCTGTTCACCGCCACCTCATCGGACTGGAAGTTCCGCGCCCGGGACGAGGACACCGGCAAGGTGCTGTGGGAGTACGACCTGCCCGCGGCCTCCGAAGGGGTCCCTGCCGTCTATGAGGCGGGCGGGCGGCAGTTCATCGTCATCCCGGTGGGCGGCAACGGCCTGTTCGCCAACAACATCGGCCTGCCCAAGCCCGGGCCGAGCCAGTACATGGCCTTCGCCCTGCCGCAGGAAAGCGCAGGCCAGTGATGAGCCTCCCGACGTCACATCCATCCGGAAAGTGAGCCCCATGACCTCAGTTGCTGAGACGCTGCGCATCGCCCTGGCGTGCGCGATCCTGGCCGCGGCGCCGGCGGCGCACGCGGCCATCGGCCAGCCGGTGAAGACCAACGCGGGCCTGGTCTCCGGGGTCCCCGGGGCGGAGCCGGGCGTGACTGTCTTCAAGGGCATCCCGTTCGGCGTGCCGCCGGTGGGGGACCTGCGCTGGAAGCCGCCGCAGCCGGTGCAGCCGTGGAGCGGGGTGCGGGCCGGCGACACGTTCGGCAACGTCTGCATGCAGCCGCATGGCGTGGGGCGCCCCAACGTCACCGTCGACCTGCCGGACTTCCCCGGCATGTCGGAGGACTGCCTCAACCTCAACGTCTGGACCCCGGCCAAGCACGCGGGCGAGAAGCTGCCGGTGATGGTGTGGATCTATGGCGGGGCCTACTCCGAAGGCGGCGGGTCGAGCATCTACAACGACGGGAACCGGCTGGCGGCCAAGGGCGTGGTGATGGTCACGTTCAACTATCGCCTCGGCGCGTTCGGCTTCCTGTCCCATCCCGAGCTGACCGCGGAATCGCCCAAGCACGCGTCGGGCAACTACGCGCTGATGGACGCCGTCACGGTGCTGAAGTGGGTGAAGGCCAATATTGCGGCGTTCGGCGGCGATCCGGACAATGTGACGATCTTCGGCCAGTCGGCCGGCGCCTGCATCGTCGCGGGCCTGACCGGCTCGCCCGAGGCCAAGGGCCTGTTCCGCCGCGGCGTTTCCCAGAGCGGCGCCTGGATGGGCCTGGGGATTACCAAGATGACGACGCGCGAAGAGGCCGAGGCGCGGACGGTGCAGGCCGCCGATAAGCTCGGGATGAAGTCGCTGGCCGACCTGCGCGCCATGCCGGCGGCTGACGTCATGACCAAGATCCGCGGCCAGGGGATGATGGTCGACGGCTGGATCGTTCCGGAAGACCTGTCCGTCACTTTCGCACAGGGCCGGCAGAACCCCGTCGACGTGCTGGTCGGGTCCACCGCCGAAGAGGGCGGCTTCACCGCCGCCTTCGGGGGCCCGCCGATGACCGCCCAGGCCTGGAACGACGGCGCGGCCAAGCGCTGGGGATCGCTGGCGGACGCCGGCCTGAAAGCCTATCCGGCGGCGACCGACGAAGCGGCCAAGGCCGTGTCGACCCGGCCGTTCACCGACGCGATGGCCTGGGACATGCGGCTGTTCGCCAAGGACCAGGCGAAGCTCGGAAGGAAGGCCTGGCTCTATCGCTTCGCCCACCGCCCGCCCTATGAACCGGGCAAGCCCAACCTCGGACCGGTGCACGCCTCCGACGTCGCCTATGTGTTCGACAACCTGGAAAAGCCGCACCTGTTCCCCGACGGCGCCTCCCCTGCCCTGGCCGCCGGCAGCCCGGCTGACCAGGCGCTGGCCAAGCAGATGTCGCAATACTGGGTCAACTTCGCCCGCACCGGCGACCCGAACGGCCCCGGCCTGCCCAAGTGGCCGGCGTACAGCCAGCTTGGCCCCACCGAAACAATGGTGCTCGACGACCCCTCCGCCCGCGGCCCCTGGCTGACCCAGCCCCAGATCGACCTCTATCAGGCCCAGTACGACCGCGACGTCGCGGCCCACTGAAGGGCACCGAGCACTCCTTCCCCACTCTGCCTCGTTGCGCAGGGGAGGAGGACAGGTTGTGACTTACGCCGGCTGGTACATGTCGAGGGTGAAGCCGATGGCGCGGGCGAAGAAGACGGTGACGATCCAGAGGAGCAGCGACAGGCCGCCGGCGATCTTCGCGGCCATGGGTATGACGGGATCGGAATCCCATTTGTCGACAGTCCGCCAGGTGAAGAGGTGGAACACGGCCATGTTCACGCCGGCGAGGAGAATCAGCAGCATCTTCAGCTGAAAATTGGGATTGACCGCATATTCGGTCGCCTTGGCGAGGAACAGCAGCCCGCCGGTCAGCATGGCGAGCCCGAACGCGGCCCAGGTCCAGCGCAGCGTGTCCTTCGACATCGCCGTGACCGGGCGATCCTTCGATGCGAGGCCGAGCAGCCGCAGGTCCATCACCACGATGGTGCCGAGCACCGTCACGATCGCCATCACGTGCAGCGATTCGAGCGTCGGAAAGGCCCAGCTGGAGCTGGCCACGAACTGTCCGACCGGAGACGCCTCGAGCGTCTCCCACAATCCCTTCAAAAACATCCGTTCCCCTCAAGTCGGCGCGTAGGCGATCCAGCGCCCGGCAAGCATGATCAAGCACCACAGGCCAATGACCGCCGCGGCCCCCGTGCGCGCCACGGCGCGACCGTCATGGCTCAACTCCCAGCGGGCGGCGTTCCGCTGCACCGAACCCTGGAACCAGAGGCTCACCAGCGCCGCGACGATGATGAGGATCATCTTGATCCAGAAGACGGGATTGGTCAGTTCGCGGACCGGCTCGCCGACCACCATCAAGAGGCCGGTCACCAGCAGCGTCAGCAGCCCTCCCCATACCCACGGCAGGAAGCGACGGACGGTCTGGGTCATCGTGCGGCCCTCACCGGCCAGCTGGACGATGCGCAAGTTGACCATCACCACCGAGCCGAACGTCGCGGCGATGGCGAGGATGTGGATCGTCTGGATGACCGGGATCACCCAGAAATTGCGGTCGATCAGCTTGCTCAGCGGCGTCGTCTGGATCCACAGCGAGAGCTCGGTCATCGGCGTGGTGCGAAGCCACTGGCCGAGCGCGAAGATAACGTCGCCAAGTGAAGCCATCGAAGCGTGAGTCCCCTACGAGCAGGCCGGTGCGCGGCTATGCGGGCCTGTTGATCTACGGTGTCGGACGACGAAATTTTCCGCTCCAGCCCCAGCGGGGTGTCGTCGTTGACATTGTCAAACTGGCAAATGCCCGCTAGGTCAAGAGGCAAGGGTTGTGAGTTGGGGGTTTGGGTCGCCGCCGCATGGGCGAAACAAGCTCCGCAATATCGCCAACGCTTTTCCGGTGGCTGTCACAGCGGATAACGACCCCGACCGCCCGCATGCAGGCGGCGAAAGAGTCGTGTTTCGGCTCCCTGACCGGGGGGATCCAAACGGAGAGGATGCACAACGGATGGCGCGTTATTGGAAGTTGGCCGCAGGCGTTGCGGCTGTCGCGATGTTCGCCGCGAGCGGCGCGCTGGCTGCGCAACCCGCACACCACGCCAAGGCAGGCCCGGTCGCAAAGGCTGGCAAGGCCAGTCTCGCCCGGCTCGGCGGCAAGCCGAACCTGAACGGCATCTGGCAGGTGATGAACAACGCCAACTGGGACCTCGAGCCCCATGACGCCCAGCAGGCGCCGGTGTCGCCCGAACTGCTGGGGGCGATCGCCGCCATCCCCGGCGGGCGCGGCGTGGTGGAGGGCGGAACCATCCCCTACCTGCCCGCAGCGCTGGAACAGCGCGAAGCGAACCGCAAGAGCGCTCCGAAGGCGGATCCCGAGGCGGCCTGCTACCTGCCCGGCATTCCCCGCGCGACCTACATGAGCCACCCGTTCCAGGTCATCCAGGCCAGCGATGGCGACATCCTGATGGCCTATGAGTACGACGCGGCCAACCGCACCATCTACATGCAGAAGACCGGCGAACCGCCGATCGACACCTGGATGGGAACCTCCTACGGCCAGTGGGAAGGCGACACCCTGGTGGTCACCACCCTCGGCCAGAACGGCATGACCTGGCTGGATCGGAAGGGCGACTTCCTGAGCGGCGGGGCGAAGGTCACTGAGCGCTTCACGCTGAAGGACCCCGACCACATCCGCTACGAGGCGACCATCGAGGACGCTCAGACGTTCTCCAGGCCGTGGAAGATGGCCATGACTCTGTACCGTCACGTTGAGCCGGACGCAGAGCTGCTGGACTTCAGGTGCGTGCCGTTCGCCGACCTTCTGGTCTACGGCGACGTTCTGCCGAACAAGGACGCGAAGTAGGAAATCCCTGAGGGGCGCAAGCTTCACATTAGGATAAGGAGTTATCACATCATGAGATCGAGGACCTTTGGCGCCGCGGCGCTGGCCTCCGTCCTGGCCCTCTGCGGGGCCGGCGCAGCGTTGGCCCACCACTCGTTCGGTGCGGAGTTCGACCAGAACGCGCCCCTCACCCTGAACGGCGACGTGATCAAGTTCGACTGGGTCAACCCGCACTCCTGGATCCACATCGACGTGGTGAATCCGAAGACCGGCCAGCATGAACACTGGCGCGTCGAGGGCGGCGCCCCCAGCGCGCTGCTGCGGCGCGGCTGGGACCGCAACACGCTGAAGCCGGGCACCAAGATCATCGTGCGGGCCTTCAGGGCGCGCGACGGCGACACCCGTGCCAGCGCCGCGGAGATCGCCTTCCCGAACGGGCAGGTGATGTCGCTGGGCAACCCGCAGACCGAAGCCGCCGCCGCGGCCGCGTCACGCGCCAAGAACTAGCTCCCGGCGGACCCTGCGGCCGCCGGCCCAGCCGGCGGCCATCCTGGAACTGTGAGAAGTGGATACCGGTCGATGAACAAGCCCAATCGCGTCCCCAAGCTCGTCCCCAAGCTCGTGCTATGCGCAGCAGCGGCCTGGTGCTCGGTCGGCCTTGCGTCGTCCGTCGCCCAGCCCAGCGGGCCGCCGACCCAGCCGCCGCCCGCGCGCGCCGGGAGCAGCATGAACGCGACCCTGCCCCCGCAGGACGAAGCGAACCTGCCCAAGGCGCTCTTCGTCCTGCCCCCGGTGCCGCACACTTACGCCCCCAAGAAGACCGCGTGGGGCGATCCGGACCTGCGCGGCATGTGGCCGATCGACAGCATCGGCGGCCTGCCGCTGCAGCGCTCGCAGGCCCAGGGCAAGCGCGTGTGGCTCACCGACGAAGAGTACAAGGTGATCGAATCGCGGATGGAGAAGTCCCGCGGGGCGGCCTCGGCCGAGACCAAGGCCGGCAAGCTCGGCATGGGCAACTGGGTCGAGATGACCGGCGCCGGGCGCCGCACCTCGCTGCTGGTCGATCCGCCGAACGGCCGGCTGCCGGAGCTGACGGCGGAAGGCAAGCGCCTCAACGCGATCGGCCGGTCGAGCTGGGTCAGGGGCCAGACCTACGACTGGGTCGATGATTTCGACACCTGGGACCGTTGCATCACCCGCGGCTTCCCGGCCTCGATGCTGCCGTTCCGCTACAACAACGGCGTCCAGATCCTGCAGTCGCCGGGTTATGTCGTGATCAATCTCGAGATGATCCACGACGCACGGATCATCCCGCTCGACGGCCGGCCCGCGCCAGCGTCGGGAGTCACCGACTGGATGGGCGTCAGCCGCGGTCACTGGGAGGGCAATACCCTGGTGGTCGAGACCAGCCACATCCGGACCGGCGCCTCGCCGCTCAACATGGCCACCATCGGCGCGCCGCCGAACAACACCATCCCGATGAGCCCGCAGGCCCACGTCACCGAGCGCTTCACGATGACCGGTCCGAACGCGATCATCTATGAGATGACCTACTCCGATCCAGTCTACTGGACCGGCCCCTGGACGGTGCGGGCCGACTGGACGCGCAACGAAAAGTACAAGTTCTACGAATATGCCTGCCACGAGGGCGACGAGCAGGTCCGCAACTACATTACCGCCTCCCGCGCCCAACGCGCCAAGGACAAGCTGGCCCAAGCGGAACAACCGCCGAAGCAACCGTAGGGGCATAGGGCGGCGTCCACGCCGCGGAAGGCGCGGATGCTCCGGTGGCTCGCCTTCCTCGTTGCGCTCGTCGTGGCGTCGCCGGCCGTGGGGCATCCGGCGCCGTTCAGCTACCTCGACGTCAATCTCCACGACGGCCGGATCGACGGAACCCTCGTCGTCCATGTGACCGACGTGGCGCACGATCTCGCCGTCTCGCCCGCCGACCAGCTGCTCGACCGGACAGTACTCTGGTCACGCCAGCGCGAGATAACCGCGCGGCTGGGGCGGGGGCTGACGCTGCGCGCGGAGCGACCGCTCAAGCTGGAATGGACGGACGTCGAGCCCCTGTCGAACGACGCCGCATTGAAGCTGTCGTTCCGCGCCGCTGGCACACCGCCGGGAGCGCTGCGGGTCCGCACGGACCTGTTCCCCTACGACCGGTATCACCAGACGTTCGTCAACATCTACGAGGCCGGCAAGCTGCGGCAGCAGTGGATCTTCAGCCGCGGCGCCGCCGAGCGGACCTATTACCTGGGCACGACCGCGGGCGCGATCGAGGTGATGAAGACGTTCGTCCCCGCGGGCGTCCATCACATCCTGGTCGGTCCCGACCACCTGCTGTTCCTGGTCGGCCTGCTGCTGCTCGGCGGCAGCTGGAAGGCGCTGGTCCGCATCGTCACCGCCTTCACCCTGGCCCACAGCCTGACGCTGTCGCTTGCCGCCCTCGGGATCTTCAGTCCGCCCGCCGCCATCATCGAGCCGGCGATCGCGCTCAGCATCGTGTTTGTGGGCGTGGACAACCTGGTGCGCGGCAAGGGGCGCGATCTGCGCCCGTGGGCGGCGCTGGTGTTCGGGCTGGTGCACGGTTTCGGCTTCGCCAGCGTCCTGCGCCAGTTCGGCCTGCCACGCGAGGCGCTGAGCTGGTCGCTGTTCTCATTCAACGTCGGCGTCGAACTGGGGCAGCTGGCCGTCGTGGTTCCAGTGGCCACGCTGCTGGCTGTCATCAGGGCGCGCAGCCCTGCGATCGGCCATCGCGTCACCGTCGCCGGGTCGGCTATAGTGATCGCAGCCGGCGCCTATTGGCTCGTGCAGCGGGTATTCTTCTTTCCGGGAGGGGCGCCATGAAGCGCATCGTGATCCTGACGACGATCGTCGTGGCTGGCGTCGTGGCGACGACCGTCGCGGCCCAACTGGCGAGGCCGAGGATCCCCCCGACGGGCGCGATCGAGAAGGTCAGGGACAATCTCTACAAGATCGGCGGCGCCGGCGGGAACACGACCGTGTTCGTCAGGGCGGACGGCGTCGTCCTGGTGGACACCAAGCTCGCCAACAACGGGCAGGCCATCCTGGATCAGGTGAAGACGGTCACTGACAAGCCCGTCACCATGATCATCAACACGCACGTCCACCCGGACCACAACGGCAGCAACGACTTCTTCAAGGCGGCGCGACCCACCATCGAGGTGGTGACGCACGAGAACACCAGGAAGTGGGTGGCGGCGAACCCGCGGTCGAACCCTGCGATGACGCCGGACCGCACCTTCTCTGACCGGATGACGCTGGGGACCGGCAAGGACAGGATCGACCTCTATTACTTCGGCGCGGGCCACACCAACGGCGACGCGTTTGTGGTCTTCCCATCCGTGCGCGCGATGGACATCGGCGACCTGATGGCCTGGAAGATGGCGCCGCTGATCGATCCGGCGACGGGCGGCAGCGTGATCGCCCTGCCGGACACGCTGGAGAAGGCAGAGAAGGGCATCAAGAACGTCGACCTGGTCATCGAGGGCCACGGGGACGTGAACACCTGGAAGGGCATGCACGACTACACGGTATTCAACCGCGCGCTGCTCAACGCCGCCAAGGCGTCCCTGGCCCATGGCGGCACGCCGGAGCAGGCGGTGGCCGAGCTGGAAAAGAACCCCAAGTTCGCAGTGTTCCTGAAGACCGAGCTGCTGAAGGACATGGAGTACGGCGGCACGCCGAAGTCGCGGGCGCTGATCAACGTCAACGTGGCGTTCCAGGAGCTGAAGGGCGAAAAGGTCACGACGAACTTCGGGCCCCGGCCAACCGGTCCGCCGCCCGGCGCCGCTGCTCCCCCACCTGCCGCTCCGGCGGCGCCTGCTCCCGGCGGGTAGCCCCAGCCTCAGTCGCCCTCTTCGGGAACCGCGTTGCGGGTGATCGCGACCACCGCCGCCAGCACGCAGCCGGCGACGATGCCGGCGGTGAGGTCCCTGACCAGGGTCAGGCCGAAGGTGGCCAGCAGCACGCTGGCGGTCCGCCAGTCGCCGAGGAGGCGGCGGAACTCCTCCTTCTCGGCCATGTTCCAGGACACCACCACCAGCAGGCCGGCCAGCGCCGACAGCGGGACAAAGCCGGCAAGCGGCGCGGCGATGAGCATGAACAGCAGGATGAAGCCGGCGTGCATCATGCCGGAAACCGGGCTGCAGGCGCCGGCGCGGATGTTGGTGGCGGTGCGGGCGATCGTGCCCGTCACGCTGATCCCGCCGAAGAACGCCGAGGCGACATTGGCGATGCCCTGGGCGATCAGCTCCATGTTGGAGCGGTGCTTGCGCTGGGTCATGCCGTCGGCGACCTTGGCGGACAGCAGGCTCTCCACCCCGCCCAGCAGGGTGAAGGACAGGGCCGCCGGCAGGATCTGCAGCAGCAGATGGACCGAGACGGTGGGCGCCCTCGGCATCGGCAGGCCGTGGGCCATGGCGCCGAAGCGGCTGGCGATGGTCTCGACCGGCAGGTGCAGCACGGCGGCGGCCAGGGAGGCGGCGACCACGGCGATCAGCATCCCCGGCCATGTGGGCCGCCAGCGCCGGAAGGCGAAGATCACCGCCGCCGTCGCAACACCCAGCGCCACCGGCGCAAGGCCGGCGGTGGGCAGCGCCTGGCCGAGGGCCATGAGCTTGGGGATCAGCGGGCCGGGCTCATGCCCCGCGAGCGTGAGGCCGCCGAGGTCCTTGAGCTGGCTGGCGAGGATGGTCACAGCGATACCGCAGGTGAAGCCGACCGTCACTGCGTGCGGGATGTGGCGGATCAGCGAACCCAGCCTCAGCATGCCCACCAGGGTCAGCATCAGGCCCGAGAGTGCGACGGTGAGCATCAGGCCCTCGACGCCGAATTTCGAGACCGTCGCGGCCACCAGCACGATGAACGCGCCGGCCGGGCCGCCGATCTGGAACCGGCTGCCGCCCAGCGCCGAGACCAGGAAGCCGCCGATGATGGAGGTATAGAGGCCGCGATCCGGCGAGACGCCGGACGCCACGGCGATGGCCATCGACAGAGGAAGGGCCACGATCGCCACGGTGAGCGCGGCTAGGGCGTCCCTTCGCAGGGAGTCGAGTCGGTAGCCCTCGCCCAGCACGGTCGCGAGCTTCGGGCGCAGCAGGTGGGCGGTGGCGGTTCCGTCGGGCATCGTCGGGCGGCGCGGGCCGCGCCTCGTTGAAGGAATGGGTTCAGCGTAGCCTAAACCGCGCCGGTTGAGGAAACGCCAATCGTCGCAGGCGGTCGAGAGGCGCCGCCGTGCGTATTGTTCAGACCTTGGCGCCGGCCTTCTTCTCGCGACCGATGAATGCGACCGGGACGCCCTTCTGCACGGCCTTGCCCAGCTCGGCGGCGTCCCAGTTGGTCAGGCGCACGCAGCCGTGCGACTGGCGCTTGCCGACGAGGTTGGGGTCGGGCGAACCGTGGATGCCGTAGGTGGCGACCGACAGGGAGATCCAGGTTGAGCCGACCGGATTGTTGGGCCCAGGCGCGATCTTCAGCCGGCCGGTGGCGCCCTCCGGCGCGAAGGTGAGGCGCTTGGGGTCGTAGTAGTAGGCCGGCTTGGGGGCCACGGCCTTGACGGTGAAGGCGCCTGAGGGCGCCGGACGCTCGGCGCTGCCGACCGAGGCCGGATAGAAGGCGGCGAGCTGGCCGTCGGCGCTGTAGACGCGCAGGGCGTTGGCGCCCTTGTCCACCTCGATGCGGGCGGCCTGGTAGTCCCGCCCCGCCGGCCGCGGCGCGGCGACCAGGATGGTCGCGCCCGCCTTGCTGAAGTCCGCGCCCGGGTTCAGCGCCTCGAGCAGCGGCTGGGACATGTGGAACTTCTCGGCGAGCAGCTGCTCGGGGCTGGAATAGGAGAGCGCCGGGAGCTTGGACAGCGCCTGGTAGTCCTTGGACGGCGCGCCGATGAACGGACCGGCCACATCCGCGGCGGTGATCAGATAGGCCTGGGTGGCGGAGGCTGCGTCGCCGTCGGCAAGGGCGTCCCACAGGGCCTTGTCCGGCAGTCCACGGGTGGTCATGCCGTGCGCCACCGCATAGGCCGCGAGGGCGCGCCTGAGGTTCTCGCCATCCTTGCCGTCGATCGCGCCCGGTGAGAAGCCGGCGCGGTCCAGCAGGACCTCCAGGCGCACCATGGCCGGCGTGTAGACGGAACTGGCGGGCACGACGAGCGCGGACGGGGGGACGGCCTGATTGATGGCGACCCCGGCAGCCGGCAGATCCGCGGGCGGAGCGGCCGCGGCTGCTCCGACGACGGCGGCGGGCACAGCGGACGATGCAGTCGCGACGTCGGGATGAGCGGTGTCCAGGGGCGGCGCCGAGGAAGTGGCGACCGGCGAGCTCCCCATCGCAACGTTTCCACCGCCCTGGGCTTTCTGTGCAGGCGACGGCTGCGAACAGGCCGAGATCAGGCCGGCGGCGACCAGGATTCCCAGGCGCAAGGACGAGGTGACGGACGGCATGACGCTCTCCAAGGCCAAGATCAGGCAACGGAAAGCCTTTGCTGAGGCGTCGGTTCCGCTTTGCCGCTGGGCCGAGGCCGGGTCGTGATCTGGAAGATAGCCTGTGCGCTTATCGCGGTGATCCTGCTTTCCGCGCTGGGAGTGCTTGCGTTCCATCGATTGGGCGGTGGCGCGCCGGCCCGGCCTATCGCCGTTGCGTTCCCCCATCCCGCGCTGGGGCCCGACCAGGCATGCGACCCCGCGCCTGCCTTCGCCGACGCGGCCGCGCGGAACGCCGCATCGCTGACGAGCGCGCCCTGGTCGGTGTTCGGCCGCCTCGAGGCGGGCTGGGAGACCTACGCGCCGCTGACCACCCGGGAGATCGCCAGCGCCTGCCCGCCGTCCGCCGAGGGTTTCGCGGCGGCGCTCGCGGCCTGGCAGGCGAGCCAGCACCTGCCCGCCGCCGGAGTCATGGACGAGCCGACGCTGCAGGCCCTGAGGCAGGTGTGGCTGCGCCGCCGCCCGTTCGTCGCCGCCACCGCCCACGGCGTGTGCCCACCGCCCCCGCCGCCGGACCAGCTGGCGGTCCTGCGGCCCGAGGAGGCCTATGGCCCCCAGCCCATCCAGCTGGGCGTCAACGTGCTGGTCGCCTATCGCGCGCTCGTGGCTGCGGCGCGGGCGGACTCGTCGGCGATACGGGCCGACCGCCGGCTCCTGACCATCTTCTCTGGCTATCGCGATCCGACCGTCGACGCGATCCGATGCGCCGCCGCCGGAGACTGCGGGACCATCACCCGGGCCAACTGCTCCGCCCACCGAACCGGGACGGCCATCGACATCTACCTGGGCGAGGCTCCAGGCCTGCGCCCGGATTCATCAGCCGATCCCAATCGTCTGTTCCAGTCGCGCTCGCCGGCCTACCGCTGGATGGTGGCCAACGCCGACCGGTTCGGCTTCGTCAACTATCCCTTCGAGCCGTGGCACTGGGAGTGGGTTGGCGCGAGGCCGTGAGAGGGCCGCCCCTTGCCTAGGATCACGGCCGAAGAGGCGTCACGTCGTCTGTTCAGGAGCGAGTTCGACGTCGTGCGACAGTTGCCGCGGATGGCTGGTCTTGCGTGCCAACGTTGCGGGCGAAGGCGTCCTCCTGGCGGCGCACATCATCGGCCCAGGTCGCGGTTTCGGCGGCAAGGATCCGATAGACGTCGGCCCTGAGCGTCTCCAGCAGGGAGAAGCCGGTATCGTTCGCGCCAGTCACATCTTCGGAAGCCGCCTTGGCCTTCCAGCGCGCCCAGGCAAGACCAAATTGGGTCAGCCGATCTTCCAGCGCGTACATCGTGGTGACGAAGCGGATATGCCCATCCGTCGCGCCGAACAGTCTGTTGCCGACAATGGCTGACGCGGCGAGGGCAAGCAGGACATACCCGGTCTGCGCGTTGAGCTGGGTGATGGGCGCTAGCAGTGGGACCAGAAGGCCGAGCGTCCCAAACAAGTATCCACAGATGCGCGTTCCGGTCGCCCAGAAACGCCGCGTTCTCTGATGGTCACGGTAGTATCCAATCTCAAGGGCGATCAATTGGGTAAGCCCGTCGGCAAGGGGATCGAGCGCCGCGGCGGCGGTCGTCCCTTCCTTCGGCCACGCGAGGGCCTCGGCGGCTTTGGTGAACCGGACGGCGCCGGAAGGTTCGGTATCGGCGCTCGCCTTTTCTGCGGTCTTGGTCAATGCCTGCTCCTGCTTAGCGTGCAACCTCGTCGACGTCATGCGGGCGACGGATTCGATCCTGTTCCTGCATTCGAGTCGCGCGCATTGCTCAGGTCTTCGCGCCCTACCGGTCCTGACCTTCGCTCAGAAGCGACGCGAAGACATGCACGATAGCGGGGGGGCCTTTGCTCCAGTGAAGCCGAGCCTGGATCAGGGTGGACCCCCAGTAGGTAAACCGGGCGCCGAACTGTGGATCCTGGGAACGCGTCACCGTGACGAGATTCTCGAACGCCGGTCCGGCCCACCATTCGACGTAGTCAGGCGGCTCGTATTGATCGCGTCCGTCCTGGCCCTCGATCCGGACGCGCGCCTCATTGCCCTGCGCCGGATCCAATGACGGCAGGACATCGATGACCGGATAGTTGCGGCGCGCCCCGTGGATCGCCAGCTGCCGTGGAGGTTCGAGTTCGGCAATCTCCTCAGGCGTCGCCTTTCGCGTCGAACCCTTTTCACCGGGCATGCCATGGCGGGCCAGATCAAAGTGGCGATCGCTGGAGCGAAGCGTTCGCCAGCACCAGTCCTCAGGATCGAGCGGGGCATTGTTCGCACTCGTGCGGACCAGACCCCGCGTCTCGACGTGAATTCGAACACGCTTGAGCACCGGATCCCAACGCAGGGTGATGAGGTTGTAGGTGTTCGTCGCACCGGGAACGCCGGGTGTCTCACGGCTGCCTGCGGTCCCGCCCGCCACCACCATCAGTGGATAGGCGTCGTTGCTGACCCACGCACACGCTGGATCATACCAGAATGTGAAGGGGACGTGCTTGTGACCGTGCAAGACAATGTGGAAGCCGTACTCGCGCAGGCGCTCGAGCAGCGAGTTTGAGTTTACCAGCGCGCTGTAGCCCTCGTTCGCCTCGGCGAGTCCCGGCAGCTGCACCGGATGATGGTGCACCAGAGCCACCTTGATCGCCTCATGGCGCGCGGTCGGGTCGATTTGCTCCAGTTGGTCGCGCAGCGAGGTGATGGCGCGCTGGTCGACCTGCCCGCGATTTTCCGTATCCTTCTGGATGTAGGCGGCTGAATTGATTTCAGCGACGATCAGCCCTTCCGCCGACTGATCGACAATCCGCGTGAGGTTCTCGGGTTTTGCCGGATCGACCCAGCTCTGCCGCAGTTTGCTGCAGAGGTTGCTGAACCCCAGCCACCGACCCGTCGCGGTCTGCTCCGCCCATTCCAGGTCGTGGTTGCCCGGAACGAAGAAGAGGTCGGCGGTCGTCATCGGCCAACCCGTAATCGTGGCCCTGCTGCAGCCTTGGATGAAGGCTTCTGCGTCGGCGAATTCAGTATCCAGCGCCTTCTCGGTCAGATCGCCAGTGATTGCGACGATCACCCGCCTTCTGGGGTCCGGCCGGCCGTCGGCTCGAAGTGGGGCGGGCGGAAATCCAGACGGCGTCGGCGGCGGGCCCTGCTCAGCGAACGTGCCAAACATCCAGTCTCTGCTCAGTCTGTCGAGCAAAGTCGGCCAGCCGGCCGCCACGGCCGGGTGCCCGCTTGGTGGCAGGGGCGGCTGAAAAGAGTGCCGGGGCCCGAAATGGAGGTCTGTAAGGTGGACGATACTGAGCTGTCTCCAGGGCGCCATCAGTGCACCATTCGCCAACCAAACGCAGCGAACTGCTCCACCTGGGTCTGGGACGACCCGATGGCGATCATCCAGCCAGTCGCGGAGCGCGTATTGCCGGGCGCCATGCGCATCTTGACATCGGGTTCGGCATCCGGCGTGCGAGGCGGCTCGCTCCAGACCATTAGATCGATGATCCCGGGCCCAGCGTTCGTCACGATGATGTGGGCCGCTTGCGAGCCCTCATGAACGACTGGGCGCCAAGACGGCTGGACATCGCTGACCCCATCCCACATCGCAGACATCCTGATGGTTGTGATGCGAAACGGTACATCACTCGAGGGCGATTGCCCATTGACCGCAGCGCCGAGGCTCCGGCAGCGATCGAGTCTGTGAAGGCCTAGTGAAAGTACGAGTTAGTCAAGGCGTGAGCGGGGACGGCTGCGCCTGCTCGCAGTCGGTCGGCGAGAGGCCGTGAGAGCCGCCTCCGCGCCGTCGACCCGCCACGCCTGACGGCGACATTTCAGCAATTGTTGACTGTGTTGGAACTTGGGCGCGCGCAGCCCGTTCAGCGCCACACAAGTATTAGAGGGCCACCTCAGCCGTGCGCCCAATGGGAGACCGGGACATGGATTCGCCGACTACAATTGTCGTCGCCGTCGTTATTGTTCTTCTTGCAATCGCTGCGGCGCTGCTGTTCATGCGCAATCGCAAGACGAGCAAGTTGCAAGCAAAGTTCGGACCGGAATATTCCCGGACAATCGAGGAAAGCGGCGGCCGGCGGGAGGCGGAAACGCTGCTTCACCAGCGGGAAAAGCGGGTCGAGGCGTTCGAGATCAAGCCGATCTCGCCGGCCGACAGCGACCGCTACCTGGCCAGTTGGAAAACAATCCAGGCCGAGTTCGTCGACGATCCGAAGGCAGCCCTCACCCATGCGGACGAACTGGTCGGCGAGGCGATGACCGCGCGCGGCTATCCGGTGACCGACTTTGAGCAGCGCTCGGCCGACCTTTCGGTCGATCACCCGGTCGTGGTGCAGAACTATCGGGCCGGCCACGAGATCGCGCTCAAGCATGAGTCCGGCGACGCCAGCACCGAGGATCTGCGCCAGGCGATGATCCACTTCCGGACGCTGTTCGACGAACTCGTGGTCGAAGCCGAGCCCATCCCGCAACGCAAAGCCTCGTAGGAAGGACAGGTCATGAGCGACGCAAACGAGCCGGGGCACGACCCTCGAGCCCTCCCCGAAGAGGGGCTGACGACCGCCGCGCTGGCGAGGGCCCAGCCCGACGTGGAGCGTCAAACCGAAGCCCGCAGCTTCGCAGAGCCGGCGCGCGCCCAGGCTGACGCCTCCCCGTTGCTGAACACCCAGGAGTCCGGTGAGCTGCGCGCCCGCTGGGGCTCGATCCAGGCCGGGTTCGTCGACGAACCGCGCAAGGCGGTCGAGCAGGCTGACGCTCTCGTCGCCGGCGCCATGAAGCGCCTGGCGGAGGTGTTCGCCGAAGAACGGAGCCGGCTGGAGGAACAGTGGGGCCGGGGCGACGACGTCTCGACCGAGGACCTGCGCCTGGCGCTGCAGCGCTATCGGTCCTTCTTCGGCCGACTGCTTTCAGTATAGGCGGCGCCTCAGTCCGTCACCGATCGCCCTCGAACTGATCCGCCCATGGCAGCGCGTGCAGCCACGCCTCACGTCGCGGAGTCCAGAGTTCGTATCGGGGCAGTTGATCGGTCGGCGCCTCGTCGAGCGAGCCCACCATGATCTCGGCTTCGTCCCCGCTAAGCGAGAACACCTGGCTTCCGCAGTTGGGGCAGAAGCTCCTGCCTTTGTAGCTGGAGGCCGGCCCTTCTCCCGCGAAGGCGGCTATCGGCCAGATGGCGAAGAAGGTGAAGGCCGAGCCGCTCGACTGCCGGCAGTCGGCACAATGGCAGATACCGACGCGCAGCGGCTCCCCCGTCACCGAATAGCGAACTTGCCGGCACCTGCATCCGCCAGTGCGAACAACCGGAGCCTCGCTCATTTCTGTGTCCCCTGAACTCCCCGAGGCGCTGACGGAGCAGAGTTCCACACCCACCGATCACGTCAATCTACGATCACGAAAGGCGCCGAGCAGGAAAGCGAGCCTAGATTTCCCGCTCGTTGCTATCCCTGGCCTTGATCCTGGGACCTAACCTACGACGTTCGGCGTCGAGTGCGGCGAAGGCAGCACGCCAAACAGCTCCGACCGCGTAGAGGCTCATGCAGCCCAGCGCGAACAGGATGCCTCCCGAGAGCATCTCTCGAACATAAGGTGGAATCTCAGCGATGATGTCCGACATGTTCTCGCTCGCCCGATCCGCGAAATCGTTAGCGGCTTATTGTCAAGCTTCAAGCCGGAATTCAACCGGCGGGGGATTCCTGGAGCGACAATTCGACGCAACGGGGGCCACGGGGCGGATGCAGACCTGCTGGTCGCACCTGGACTGCACCCGCCGGATGCCTCTAGCCTTGGCTACCTGGCGCTGTGGATCTGCCTCGGCAAGATCCGGCGCCGATCCTATCCGCCCCGAGGGAGCGAGACACCCATGCAGCACCTGACAGACAAGGTCGCCTTCATCACCGGCGGGGCGAACGGGATCGGCTTCGGCATGGCCCGGGCCTTTCTCTCGGAGGGGATGAAGGTGGTGATCGCCGACTGGAGCGCTCCGAATCTCGAGAAGGCCAAGGAGGCCCTCAAGGGGAACAACGCCGCCCATTTCGTCCGGACCAACGTGGCCGAACGCGATGACCTTCGCTCCGCCGTGGACGAGGCGCTGGAGGTGTTCGGGAAGATCCATGTGCTGTGCAACAACGCCGGGGTGAATGGTGGCGGCACGGCCGACGATCCCGAATTCGACGGCTGGGACAAGGCGATGGCCGTCAATCTCGGCGGCGTGATCAACGGAGCCAAGCTGATCGTGCCGATCATCAAGCGTCAGGACGAGGGCGGCCATGTGGTGAACACCTCGTCCATGGCTGGCGTGGTTCCGCTGCCGGGCCTCGCCGCCTATTCGACCGCGAAATACGCGGTGCGCGGCTTCTCGGAGAGTCTGCGGATGCAGCTCGCGCCACTGGGCATCGGCGTCTCATGCCTGTTTCCAGGCGCGACGCGCACCGGAATGCTGTTTCCGCCCGAAGACAAGCCGGATCAGGACTTCCAGGAGGGCGAGGCGAACGACTTCCAGAAGGCGCTCTGGGATGCGGCCCGCGCGGCCATCGATCCGCTCGACACCGGTCGTGCAGTGATCGAGGCGATCAAGGAGAACCGCTTCTACGTCTTCACCAACCGCGAATTCCTTGCCGAGGTCGTGGAGCGGAATCGGGAGATGGAGGCCGCCTTCCCCGCCCAGGATCCGCCTCCCGGCCGGGTGAAATTCGAGACCATGCGCGCAGACATGACGAGGAACCTGCTGGCGACGGGCAACCGCGCCGCCGCCGCCAAGGACGCCGGTGACTTCGGGCTCGATCTGACGTCCACCGCCGCCGATTAGCGGAACCTCAGTTCACGCGTGGCGCTTACGATGCGGACAGCCGGGCCAGCAGCACGGCCGTCGCTTCCCTTCCTTCAGTTCCGTACGCGCCCGCTCGATATGATTGCGCCGCGTCTCGGGCTTCTTCACGGACTCGACCCAGCAGATCCATTCG
>FTHA01000659.1_pt1 | contig 24982 bp, 24 predicted proteins | sample 1640771 | NCBI WGS metagenome assembly FTHA01 (sample SAMEA3914789, study PRJEB12502) | metagenome | biome: forest; material: soil | place: Canada | collected 2011-07-03 | depth 0.3 m | reverse complement strand
GCCCAGCTCGCGCTGGATCGCCTTCATCTGTTCGTTCAGGTAGTACTCGCGCTGGGTCTTCTCCATCTGGCGCTTCACGCGCGAGCGGATCTTCTTCTCGACATGCAGCACCGAAATCTCACCCTCCATGAGGGCGAAGACCTTTTCCAGCCGCTTCACCACGTCGAAGATCTCGAGCAGGTTCTGCTTGTCGGAAATCTTGGCCGAGAGCTGCTGGGCGATGGAGTCCGCCAGCTTGCCCGGGTCGGTGATCTGCGGGATCGACGCCAGCGCCTCGGGCGAGATCTTCTTGTTCAACTTCACATAGTTGTCGAACTGCTCGATCACTGCGCGCGAAAGCGCCTCCGCTTCGTGCGTCTCGCCCAGCTCCTCCTCGATCGAGGCGGCCTCGGCCTCATGATAGTCCGCCTGATCGGTGAACTTGACGATGGCCGCGCGCGACTTGCCTTCGACCAGCACTTTCACGGTGCCGTCGGGAAGCTTCAGCAGCTGCAGCACCTGGGCGATGACGCCCACTTCGTAGATGGCGCTCGGCTGCGGATCGTCGTCAGTGGAATTCTTCTGGGTGGCCAGCAGGATGGTCTTGTCCCGGCGCATCACTTCTTCCAGCGCGCGCACCGACTTGTCCCGCCCGACGAAGAGGGCGCTGATCATGTGAGGGAACACCACGATGTCCCGCAGCGGCAGCACTGGAATGGTTCTAATCTCGGTCATAATGCACTGCTCCTGGGTCGGCGCGTTTCCGAACGCCCGACCTCTGTCAGGACGCCAGCCACCCGAACCGGCCGGCATCCAATTCGTTTCGCCAGACTCGCTGGCCTCGGAGCTAATGTGGTCCGTTCACGCGGGCTTTCAAGCTGGGTGAGTCCGCTGTCCCCAGGATTGCCTTGGAGAGCCCATCCCGGGCGGGCCGAGTCAGTCGTAGAGGCCGGCATAGCGCGCGCGCAGCGCGGCCTTCTGGACCTTGCCCATGGTGTTGCGCGGCAACTCGTCCACGAAGATCACGCGCTTGGGTCTCTTGAAGCTCGCCAGGCAGCCAGCCAGCGCTTGCAGCACTTGGTTTTCATCGAGCTCAGAGCCCGGACCGACCGCAACCACGGCCGTGACCGCTTCGCCGAAATCCCCGTGGGGCAGTCCCACCACGGCGCTTTCGACCACGCCCGCAAGGGCGTCGATCTGCTCCTCGACCTCAATGGGATAGACGTTCAGGCCGCCGGTGATGATCAGGTCCTTGCCCCGACCGACGATGGACAAATAGCCGCGGCCGTCCACCACGCCGAGATCGCCCGTGATGAACCAGCCGCCGGGCTTGAATTCGGCCGCCGTCTTCTCCGGCATGCGCCAGTAGCCCTTGAAGACGTTGGGCCCCCTCACCTCGATCATGCCGATCCCGTCCTCCGGCGTCCGCGCGCCGGTTTCCGGGTCGACGATGCGTATCTCCACCCCGGGCAAAGGCCGGCCCACCGTGCCGGCGATCCGGTCGCCGTCGTAGGGATTGGACACGTTCATGCCCGTCTCGGTCATCCCATAACGTTCAAGGATGGCGTGGCCTGTTCGCTCCCGCCATGCCCGGTGGGTTTCCGCAAGGAGCGGCGCGGAGCCTGAAATGAAGAGCCTCATATGGCCGACGGCGTCCCGCGTCAGTCCGGGGCTCCGCAGGAGCCGCGTATAGAACGTCGGCACGCCCATCAGGACCGTGGCGCGAGGCGCCAGGTCCAGGATTGCGTCGGCGTCGAACCTTGGCAGGAACAGCATCGTCCCGCCGGCCAGCAGCAGGACGTTGGTCGCCACGAACAGGCCGTGGACGTGGTAGATCGGCAGGGCGTGGATCAGGATATCGGCGTCCGTGAAGCGCCAGGCGTCCACCAGGGTCCGGGCGTTGGACGCCAGGTTGCCGTGGGAGAGCATCGCCCCCTTGGAACGCCCGGTGGTGCCGGACGTGTAGACGATCGCCGCCAGGTCGTCCTCGCCGCGTGCGACGGTCTGGAAATCGGGGGCCTGCCGGCCGGCCAGCTCCGCCAGGGAGCCCTCGCCCCGCTCGTCCAGAGTCTCAACCCGCGCTCCGATGGTCCCGGCGAGATCCTCCACGCCCTCCCGTACGGCAGGATCACAGACGATCAGCCGTGGTTCGGCGTCGCCGACGAAATAGGCGAGTTCAGTCAGGGTGTAGGCGGTGTTCAGCGGCAGGAACACGGCGCCCGCGCGCAGGCAGGCCAGGTAGAGGATCAGATTGCGCGCGGACTTCTCCACCTGCACCGCGACCCGGTCGCCAGGCTTCACACCGCAGTTGGCGAGCACATTGGCGAGGCGGCCAGACTCCGCGACCAGGTCCGCGTAGGTCAGGCGGCCCGCGCCGGGAGATTCCAGCGCCAGCCGCTCCGAGCCGGCCGATCCGCCCAGCAGGATGTCATACAGATTGGACATGCCGCTGTGCGGGCCGAAGCCCTACTTGGTCCGCTGGCAGCGGACAGACTTGTACTTGCTGGCGTCGCAGAAGTCCCCGCCGAACTGGCCCTTGTGAATCAGCATCTCCATGCCCTGCTTGGGCCTGGGATCGACGGCGTCCTCGTCGAGCTGTTCCCAGATCGCGCCGTCTGCGGTGATGAAGAGCAGCTTGCCGTCGAAAAGCGTGGCGACCTGCGCCAGGGTGACGGTGACGCCGTCGTCATTTTCATCTTGGCGCGATTTGGGAGCTTCGGACGCCTGGCCGGCGGTCTTGACGCCTGCTTCCTTGGACTGGTGGCGCAGCACGCCGAGCTTCGGCATCGACAGGCCAAAGCGATGGCGATGCTCCTCGGCGACGGCTTCGGGCTTGGCGGCGTATCCGGCGGCGCGCATGGCGGACCTGAAGCAGGCCAGCGACGCGTCGTCGTCAGCCGTTTCAGCGCATTTCACCAGGGCGTCCCAGGGCGGCGGCGCACCCTTTGGGGCCCGATCCTGCGCGGACACCGCTCCGGTCAGTCCCAGCCCGAACGCAGCGGCGAGCGCCGCGGCCCGGAGCGTCATGGCCATATTGGTCTTCATGCTTGGTCCTCTTCAGACGCTCCCCGGCCCGTGTTTGCCGAAGGTTAGGCCGTACGATCAAGGGGATTCGCGCGCGCCGGGCGTTTTGGCGGCGGCCCGCGGGCTCAGCGCTTGCGAGCGCAGCGCACCGCGTTCCACTTGTCGAATTGGCAGAAATAGCCGCCGAAGGTATTGCGGCGGATCACCATGGTCTGTCCTGGCTTGGGCGTCTGGGGGACCGGCACGCTGTCCGTCTGCGCCCAGATCGCGCCGTCGGTGGTGAACAAGAGGAGCTTTCCGGCCGGCGGAATGGTCGCCACGAGATCCAGCTGGGCTGTGATTCGGTCCTCCGGTTCCTCGGCCTTGGCCGGGGCGGCGGGCGCCGCAGCGGAGGCTGCGGCCTGGGTTCCTTCGGCCTTGTCGTGCTTGCGCAGGATCTTCAGGTCCGGGAGGGCGAGGCCGAAGCGCTTGTGCTTCTCGGCGGCGACTTCAGCAGGCTTGGGCGCATAGCCGGCGGCGCGCATCGATCCGTCGTAGCAGGACAGGCGCGCGTCCTCGTTGGCCATGGCGGCGCAATGCGTGAGTGTTTCCCAGGATGGGGGCGTTCCCGCTGGCGGCGCAGCTTCCTGCGCCAGAGATGCGCCGGCCGACGCCACGCCCAAGGCGACGGCGAGTCCGGCCGCGCCGATCAGCATCGGCTTGCTAACCATTTCAACTTCCTCCCCGCGGCCCCCCGCCCCGCTGTTGTGCAGGGGGAGGACACGGCGGATCAAGGGAAATCAGCGTTTGGCGCAGCCGGCGGCCCGTGCCCGATTCAGGCGCGAAGCCGTCTCACAGCAATGCGCACCCGTCTGGGCCGGCTCCTTAGGAGGCGGCGCCCTTTTCGCCCCGACGCTCGGCGTAGATGAGCAGCGGCTGAGCCCGGCCTTCGACGACCTCGGCGTTGACCACGACTTCTTCCACGCCCTGGTAGGTGGGGAGTTCGAACATGGTGTCGAGCAGGATGCCTTCCATGATCGAGCGCAGGCCGCGGGCGCCGGTTTTGCGGGCGATGGCCTTGCGGGCCACGGCGCGCAGGGCGTCGTCGGTGAACGACAGTCCGACGTTCTCCATGTCGAACAGACGGGCGTACTGCTTGACCAGGGCGTTCTTGGGCTCGGTCAGGATCTTCGCCAGGGCGTCCTCGTCCAGATCCTCCAGGGTCGCGATCACTGGCAGGCGGCCGATGAACTCGGGGATCAGGCCGAAGCGCAGCAGGTCGTCAGGCTCGACCTGGCTGAGGATCTCGCCCACGCGCCGGTCATCCGGGTCGCGTACGTTGGCGCCGAAGCCGATGCCGGCCCCCTGCCCGCGCGCGGAGATGATCTTCTCCAGGCCCGCGAAGGCGCCGCCGCAGATGAAAAGGATATTGGTGGTGTCGACTTGCAGGAACTCCTGCTGGGGATGCTTGCGCCCGCCCTGAGGCGGCACGGAGGCGACAGTGCCTTCCATGATCTTCAGCAGCGCCTGCTGCACGCCTTCGCCCGAGACATCCCGCGTGATCGAGGGGTTGTCCGACTTGCGGCTGATCTTGTCGACCTCGTCGATGTAGACGATGCCGCGCTGGGCGCGCTCGACGTTGTAGTCGGCGGCCTGGAGCAGCTTGAGGATGATGTTCTCGACGTCCTCGCCGACATAGCCGGCTTCAGTGAGCGTCGTCGCGTCGGCCATGGTGAAGGGCACGTCGATGATGCGCGCCAGGGTCTGGGCCAGGTAGGTCTTGCCCGAGCCGGTGGGGCCGACCATCAGGATGTTCGACTTCGCCAGTTCGATGTCGTTGTTCTTGGTGGCGTGGTTCAGGCGCTTGTAGTGATTGTGCACCGCGACCGAGAGGACCTTCTTGGCGTGGTCCTGACCGATGACGTAGTCGTCGAGCACCTCGCGGATCTCGCGCGGCGTCGGGACCCCGTCCTTGGACTTCACGAAGGCGATCTTGTGCTCTTCGCGGATGATGTCCATGCACAGCTCGACGCACTCGTCGCAGATGAACACAGTGGGTCCGGCAATCAGCTTGCGGACCTCATGCTGGCTCTTCCCACAGAACGAGCAGTAGAGGGTGCTCTTAGCGTCGCCGCTCGCGGCCTTTGTCATAGTCGCTTCTCACTCTGAGACGACCGCCTGGATGAGCGACCGTCGACCTGCGTCGAATCCGTCACGGGATTTCCAGTGCAGGATACGCGCCGCAAGTTGTCTAATCCTTGACATTCACCGATGCGAAGCCAGACGACAAGCGCTTCAGCGCCGCAGGCGCCAAAAAGTGCATCGCCGTCGCATGTTCAAGCGGCGCCGTATCGGGACGGTCTCGACCAACATGGGACGATCAAACCTCGGGCGCCAGGGGATGGCGTCAAAACAGATCGTGGCCTTCGATTTTGATGGCACCTTGAGCGTGCGCGACAGCTTCCTGGCGTTCCTGGCCTGGCGCAGCGGGCCCCTGGCCTACGCCGCCGGGCTCGCCAGCCTCGCGCCCCAGGCCGTCGGTTATCTCGTCAATCCAGACCGTGGACGGATCAAGGCCGCCGCCGTTCGAGCCTTTCTGCGCGGCTTGGGCAGGGACGAGCTCGCCCAGGCCTGCGCTGCCTTCGCGGCTTCGGACCAGGGCGTGCGCATCATCCGCCCAGACGCCGAAGCGAGCTGGCGCCGCTGGCGCGGGGACGGCGCCCTGCTGGCGATCGTGACGGCTTCGCCGGAGGACGTGGTCGCGCCCTTCGCCGCGCGCCTGGGGGCCGATGTCCTGATCGGAACGCGCCTGGCGTTCGACGATGCCGGACGCGTGACCGGCGCCTTCGACGGCGCGAACTGCCGCGGCGTCGAAAAAGTCAGGCGGCTGCAGGATCAATTCGGCCCGGACGTGCGTCTCGCGGCAGCCTATGGCGACACCGCGGGAGACCGGGAGATGTTGGCCATCGCCGAGGTGCAGGGCTATCGCGTCTTCACGGCGCGCCACTGACCGGCGGGTGCTTCGCATGAGAAGCAATGTTGCGGGGGCGCCGTGTTGCGCCTACAGGATTCCGCGCCTCCCTTAGAAATCGCCTGCAGCGCCAGGGCGAGATGCGGTCGTAGAGGAAAGCTCCGATGTACGATTCCCCCGCCGTGGGCACGCCCCCGTTCCGCGCCGACCACGTCGGCAGTCTGCTGCGTCCGAAGGCGCTCCTGGAGGCGCGCGGCCGCTACCAGCACGGCGAGATGACCAGGGCGGACCTGCGGGCCGTCGAGGACGACGCGATCGCGGGGGCGGTGCGGATGCAGGAGGACCTGGGTCTGCAGGGCGTCACGGACGGCGAGTACCGTCGCGGCTCCTGGCACATGGATTTCCTCTACCAGTTCGGCGGTGTGGAGAAGGTCACCGACACCCTGACGGTCAAGTTCCACAACAAGGACGGGGACATCGAATTCACCCCGTCAGCCCTGCGCGTCACATCCAGGCTGAAGTACGAGAGCTGCATCTTCGGCGAGGACTTCGCCTATCTGAAATCCGTGGTGAAGACCGGCACGCCCAAGCTCACCATCCCCGCACCCAGCATGATGACCTATCGCGGCGGCCGCGGCGCCGTCGACGAAGGCGTCTACCCCGACCTGGAGGAGTTCTGGCACGACCTGGGCGAGGTCTACGCCCAGGAAGTCGAGGCGCTCGGGAAGCTGGGCTGCACCTATCTGCAAATGGACGACACCTCCCTCGCCTACGTCAACGACCCGTCCCAACGCGCGTACATCGACAGGATGGGCGGCCACGGCGCCGACCAGCACCTCACCTACATCAAGGCGTTCAACGCCGCCCTGGCGCGCAAGCCCGCCGGCATGTCCGTCTCGACCCACCTCTGCCGCGGCAACTTCCGTTCCTCCTGGGTGGCGTCGGGCGGCTACGACCACGTGGCGGACGCCTTGTTCAATCAGCTGAACGTCGACGGCTATTTCCTGGAATTCGACGACGACCGCTCCGGCGGCTTCGAGCCCCTGCGCTATGTGCCCAAGGGCAAGAAGGTGGTGCTCGGCCTGATCACCTCCAAACGCGCGGAGCTGGAGGACAAGGACGCCATCAAGCGCCGCCTCGAGGAGGCCTCGAAGTTCGTGCCGCTCGACCAGATCTGCCTGTCACCCCAATGCGGCTTCTCCTCCACCGTCGATGGCAACGCCCTGACCTGGGACCAGCAGCAGGCCAAGCTGCAGCTGGTCGTCGACATCGCCAAAGACGTTTGGGGCTGAGGCGCGAGGCGGCGCGAACGCCGGGATATGAGCGTCTGTCTGGTGGGGGCGCGGCGGAGGCCAGGCTGTAGCCAAAAGAATTTCCACCATCGCGCAACTTTGTCGCCGCGTTCGAGTTGGGCACAGGCAATAATTGTCGCGAAGGAGCTTAACAGCCGCGATGTAGATATCTCCCTGCGGGAAAAGCACCAATGGCCGCAATTCTGATCGTCGAAGATGAAATATTCATCCGCGAGATCGCGGAGATGATGATCAAGGACTTCGGTCACCACACAATATCGGCAAGCGACGTCGAAGAAGCATTGGTTGTACTTCGCTCAACGGAGCATGTCGACGCTCTGTTCACGGACATCTACCTGAAGAAGGCCGTCCTCGGGGGCTGCGAACTTGCACGCCAGGCTATTGCGCTCAGACCTGGCCTTCTCGTCCTCTACACCACCGGCAATACCGTCACCGAAGAAATGAGAACCTTGTTCGTGGACGGAAAGCACTTCCTTCGAAAACCATACACGGAAAGCCAGCTACACTCCTCATTTGAAGAAATGCTGGCTGCCTAGTGAACACAAATTCACATCGGAAACGTTCGCAATGACGGATATGGTTTCCACCGCGTACGTGTCTTCAGATCTCGTCGCCGACGACATCGTCGAGACCGTCCCAAGCGCCCTCCTCATCCTTGACAGGTATTTGGTCGTCAAATCGGCCAATCGCGCCTTCTACCAGATGTTCCGGACCGGCCCCCACGAGACGGAAGGCCGGCACATCTATGAGATCGGCAACCGGCAGTGGGACATTCCCGCGCTCCACACCTTGCTGGAGACCGAGATCCTCCGACACACCTCCGTCGAGCGGTTCGAGGTCGACCACAACTTTCCGACCATCGGTCGGCGCACGATGCTGGTCAACGCGCGCAAGATCCAGCGTCCCGGCGATCACGACGGCTCGATCCTCCTCGCCATCGAAGACGTCAGCGAAGAGCGCACGGCCCGGGCGGAGAGCCAGCGCAACTGGCAACTCACACAGAGCATCGTCGACACCATCCGCGATCCCCTGGTCGTGCTTGAACATGACATGACGATCGTGACGGCGAGCAAGGCCTTCCTGACGATCTTCGGGATCACCGAAGCGGAGACGCAAGGGCGGCGGGTCTCCGAGCTTGGCCAACACCAATGGGACGTGCCGGCGCTGCGCCACCTGATGGAAAAGGTGCTCCCGGAGAACAAGCCGATCGAGAGCTTCGAGATCGAGGACGATTTTCCAGGCCTCGGCCGCCGCGTGTTCAACCTGAACGCCCGCAAGATCTCACAACCAGGGAACCTCACCCACCGCATGCTGCTGGTGTTCGAGGACATCACGGACCGCAAGCAGCGCGAGCGGGACGCCGAAATGCTGACCAACGAGATTTCCCACCGGATCAAGAACAACCTTCAGATCGTGGTCGGCCTCATCGCTTTCGAGGCCCGGTCGACGGCCGCGCCCTGCGTTCAGGGCTACAAGGCCATGCAGGCCAGGATCGGCGCGATCGCTCAGCTCTATGACCTGATCTCGCACTCGAGCCGGGGCGGAACCATCGCGGTCGAGGCCTATCTGACGGAGATCGCCAAGACCATGTCGGCAAGCCTCCTTGGCAATACGTCGGGCATCACCATCGAGGTCAGGGCGCAGGGCCTGGACATCGACCCTGATCGCGCCGTGCCGTTCGGCCTTCTGGTGAACGAGCTGGGGACCAACGCCATCAAGCACGCCTTCCCCGGCGGCACGGGTCGGGTGGTGCTGAGCGTGGCGCAGATCGGCGACGAACTTGAATTGACCGTCTCCGACAATGGCGTGGGCATGAAGCAAAAGGACCCCGACGAGGTCCCCGAGACCCGAGGCGCCGATTACGTGGACATCTTCGTGCGCCAGCTCGGGGGCGCTATCGCCGCGTCGAGCTCGGCGGGGACGGGTACGGTAGTGAGGATAAGGCTGCCCCTGCTGGCGACCCCCGCGAGCGACCTCGCCGCGTAGGGATTTCCAGCAGCCGGCATGGAAAGGGCCGGGAACATCGTTCCCAGCCCCTTGATCATCAGGATTGGTTCCGGCGCCTTACGAAACGTCGGTCTTCTCGGCCTCGCGCGGATCGTAGACGGCGTCCACGAGGCCGAACTCCTTGGCCTCCTCGGCGGTCATGAAATAGTCGCGGTCGAGCGTCCGCTCGATCACTTCCACCTTCTGGCCGGTATGGCGGGCATAGATCTCGTTCAGGCGCCGCTTGGTCTTGATGATGTCCTCGGCGTGGCGCTCGATGTCAGAGGCCTGGCCCGAAAAGCCGCCTGAGGGCTGGTGCACCATGATCCGGGCGTTGGGCAGGGCCATGCGGTGGCCCTTCTCGCCTGCCGCCAGCAGGAACGAGCCCATCGACGCCGCCATGCCCATGCACACGGTCGAGACCGGGCTCTTGATGTACTGCATGGTGTCGTAGATCGCGAAGCCCGAGGTCACCATCCCGCCGGGCGAGTTGATGTACATGTCGATCTTCTTCTTGGGATTCTCGGACTCCAGGAACAGCAGCTGGGCGCAGATCAGCGCTGACACGCCGTCGTCGATCGGGCCGTTCAGGAAGATGATCCGCTCCTTCAGGAGGCGCGAGAAGATGTCGAAGGCGCGCTCGCCCCGGCTGGTCTGCTCCACGACCATGGGAACGAGGTTCAGGGCGGTGGTGCGGTAGTCGTGCATAGGGGGCTCTCGGCTCGAGGAAGGGCCAGCGGGGCCCTGACGCCTCATATCGCGTCGGGGAAGAGTCGTTGCAAGGCCGCCGACGGAGACGTCGGCAGGCCGGACCCTAAAGAACGGATGCTTTCACATCCGTTCCCATGGCGTGATCGGCCGCCGTAACCGACGGGCAGCTCGTCATCCTTCAGAAGCTCGTCCTTGCGCACCTTCTTGTCGGTGACCTTGGCCGTGCCGAGGATTGAGTCGACCACCTTGTCTTCATAGAGCGGCGCGCGGATCTGGGCCTGGGCCTGGGGGTTCTGCCGGATGGCGTCGAACACCTGCTGTTCCTGGCCCTGATAGCGCATGGCCTCCTCGCGGGCGGCCTGCAGCATCTCCTGGTCGGACACCGTCACATTGGCGCGCTTGCCGATCTCGGCGAGCACCAGGCCCAGGCGCACGCGACGCTGGGCGATCTTGCGGTACTCGTCCTTGAGCTGCTCTTCGGTCTTGCCCTTGTCTTCCTCGGACACGCCCTCGCGGGCGTTCTCGGCCTGGACCTGGGTCCAGATCGCCTCGAACTCCGCGTCCACCATGCGCGGCGGCAGGGGGAAGTCGTGCTTCTCGTCCAGGATGTCGAGCAGCGACCGCTTCAACTTGAAGCGCGACATCGACTCGTAACGGGACTTGATCTGGCCGCCGAGGGCCTCTTTCAGGGCGTTCAGGTCTTCCAGGCCGAGGGTCTTGGCGAAGGCGTCATCGGCGGGGGCGTCGACCGGCGCCTTCACTTCCTTGACCGTCACTTCGAATTCGGCCGCCTTGCCCTTCAGCCGGTCCACGCCGTAGTCCTCGGGGAAGGACACCTTGACCATCACGGTGGAGTCGGGCTTGGCGCCCTTCAGCTGGTCCTCGAAGCCGGGGATGAACTGGCCCGAGCCGAGGATGATCTGGGCGTCCGTCGCCGATCCGCCCTCGAAGGCTTCCCCTTCGATGCGGCCGACGAAGTCGGTGACGACCATGTCGCCGGCCTTGGCCTTGACCGTCTTGCCGGTGCGCGCCTCGTAGGTGCGGTTCTGGCTGGCGAGCTCGGTCAGGGCTTCCTCGAGCTCGGCCTCGGTCGGCTCATAGACCGGCCGGCTCAGCTTGATCTTGGAGACGTCGATCGGATCGAATTCCGGCATCAGCTCGACGGCGATCTCGTAGGCGAGGTCTTCCTTGCCCGCGAGCACCTGCTCCATGTTGGACTCGAGCTTGAGGTCCGGCTGGCCCGCCGCCTTCACCTTGGCGTCGTCCAGGGCCTGCTGGGTGCCCTCGTTGAGCGTCTGCTCGATCACCTCGCCCATCAGCGACTTGCCGTACAGGCGCCGGATGTGGGCGGACGGCACCTTGCCGGGACGGAATCCCTTGAGGTTCAGCTTGGGGGTGATCTCGGCGATCTTGGCTTCGAGCTTTTCGGTGAGGTCTTGCGCCGGCACCCGGACGCCGAACACACGGCTCAAACCTTCGCCTGATTTTTCAACGATCTGCAATGACATCCTGATTCTCGATTGGAGCGGATCTGACCCGATCCGGCTTCAGCTTGGACACCTGCGAGACCGGGCGCGCGCGTGGACGGAGCGCCTTATGTCACGGTGCAGGCGCGGCTCCAAGCCTCGATCCCGGACGCGGCCGCGCCCTTCCCTGATCCCTAGCACAGACGGTCCAGGACGTCCGTGTGGAAGCTTGCGCGCAAGCGCTGCGGCGCATCGCCCCAGAACTGTCCGTAATTGTGCTCGATGGCCGGCCAGGCCTGCCGGCACAGCTCCCTCATGTCGTCCGGCGACAGGGCGGCCAGGCGGCTGAACTCGTCCATCACCAGGCCCATTCGCGCAATCTCGTCGGCGCTGGCGTCATAGGCCTCGTCGATCTGCGGCCCGTAGCCCTCGAACCCGTAGCGGCCCAGCTGCGCCCACGCCCCGGCGTTGCCGAGATAGAGCATGGGCGAGGCGTTCATGAACGGCTTCATCGCCTTTTCGGTGATGAACAGCATGTCCCGGTCCAGGGCGCCGGTGTCGATCACCACCGAGAACCAGCTGTCGTCGTAGTACTTCGGGTCCTGGCTCGACCAGGCGAAGGTCTTCAGGTCCGGCTTGCCGCGCCCGCGCTTCAGGTCGAGTTCGATCGGGACCATCCGCATCACCGGATCGACGCTGGGATAGATGTCGGAGAACCGCGGCAGCCGCCCCATCATCCGCTGGTACTGCAGCGGCGCGGCGCGGGGGGCGCCTGCGCCGCGGGCGCGTGGCGCCCGCTTCTTGGCGAAGTCCAGCAGGGAGACGTAACCGTCGTTCAGGGCGCCCTGGCTGTGCAGCCAGGCGATGAAATGCAGGCGGGCGGGCCGCGCCTCGCCGTTGAAACAGTTGTAGCGCCGGGACTTGTCGCCGCGCTCGATCCGCGCCCGCGCCTGGACGATCCGGTCCCTGACCTGACCGTCGTCCCGGTTGGCGTGCTGGTGCAGTACCCCGAGGGCGAAGGAGGTCGGGAATTCCAGGCTGAGGCACGGTTCAAGGTCGGTCAGCTCGCGCCAGCGCGCCTCGAACACCGCGCGGGCGGCCTGGTTGCAGTGGACCAGGCGGATCCGGGCCGGATCCAGGCCGCTGTCCTTGACCCCTTCGATCACGCCCTTGACCACCTGCACCGTCGGATAGAGCGCCTCCCAGCCCATATCCAGGACCAGGGCCTGGCGTCCCCGCGCCAGGGCGTCCTTCTCGGCTGTCGTCAGGGCGTCGAAGACATAGGCGCCGCCGGCCCGCAGGCGCGCGAGTTCGCGGTTCATGCTGTAGCTGCCGGGAGCGCCGATGACGATCGCCCCCTCCCCTGGCGGCAGCTCGCCCAGGGCGTGGGTCCAGCGCACGCGGTCCGCCGCCATCCGCTCAGTGAGCGTGATGAAGTGCCGGGGCCGGAACCTCGTCAGTCGTTTGCGCGCGGCTTGCGCCAGATAGAGCAGCATCAGGTCCGGACCAGCGGGGCCGAAGGGGTCGCGCCGCTCAGGCCCTTGTGCGCCGGGCGCAAGGGCGCGTCACGGCTGCTTGCACTCGAAGCTGGCGGCGTCGTCCGGATCGCCCACGCCCTTGTAGTGAGATGCGGCAGGATAGGGACACAGCGGGCGGGACACCTTCGAATTGAGCTTGGTGGCCAGGAGGGTCTCGGGCGGCTTGCCGGTCTGGACCCAGCGGTCCAGCGCCCCCAGGAGGTCGAACTTGTCCGGACCCGGCCCGCCGCCGCAGTGATAGACGCCGGGCGCGAGGAACAGGCGGGCGTTGGCCCCGGCGGCGGGGACCGAGCCCTTGACCTGATCGAAGTAGCGGATCGTGCCGATCGGGCTCGGACCCGGATCGGACCAGCCGTGCCACATCAGAAGTTTGCGGCCGCCGCCCAGGTAGGCGCCGATGGCGGGGTCATTGGCCTCATAACCCTTGGCGAACTTGCTGGAGCGGACGGTGGCGATGTCCTTGTCCGGATTGAACTTGGCCAGGTCGAAACTGGGATCGCCCAGGATGGGGCCCCGCAATCCGCCCAGGCCCCCGCCACTGGAGGAATCCGTGGTCGAGCCGGAGATCTGCATGAAACGCGACCATCCGGATTCGCCGCCGCGGGCGAGCGGCCACGCGGCCTGCCGGCCATCTATGGTCTGGACGCCCTTATAGGCGGTCCGCAAAGCGTTCACCTGGCCCTCGCTCAGGCAGTCGGCGCCGGATGCGCCGGGCTTGCACTGGATGGCGGCCGGGTCCCAGCTGCAGGTGCGAGGATCGGCGATGACGCCGTCGGCCAGGGCGTCCTGGGCGTCACAGGCCTTCAGCACGGCCTTGTTCACCAGGTCCAGCTGATCGGTGGTGAAGCCGGCGCCCGGGGCGCCGAAGGTGTTGTTGCGGATCACCGCGGAGGTCTGGACCAGCAGGTTGTAGACCGGGGCGCCGGTGATCTCGGCGTCGTAGTCCGTGGGGAAGCGCTGCACCTCCATCAGGCCCTGCCGCCCTCCGGTGGAACAGCCCTGGTAGTAGGCCCGCGACTGGGGCTTGCCGTAGAACCTGGCCACCACGTCCTTGCCGATGACGGTCATCAGGTGGATGGCGCGGTAGGAAAAGTCGGTGACCGCTTCGGGATTGGAGGCCCAGGCCGTCTCCCAGGGACCGGTGGACGCGTGCCCACCGTCGGTCTGGGCGGTGGCGTAGCCCGCCTTCAGTCCCTCGGTCGCGGACTCGATCCGCACATTGCCGGCCCAGCCGCCGCCGCCCAGGCCGAGCATCTTGCCGTTCCAGCCCTCGGGCAGGCGATAGACCACGCCGATGTTGGAGCCCTTGACGGGCGTGATGACCGCCGTGACCTCGCAGTAGGCCGGAAGGCCCTTGGCCGCGTCCGCCGCGACCGGCGTCGCCGAGGTGACCGTCGTCTTGTTGAAGAGGCCGCCCGCCGTCAGGGCCGCGCAGCCGCCGGCCTGGGCCATGGCCCGTTCAGGGGCGGCGACGCCCGCGCCGAGCGCCGCGGCGATGGCGAATGTGGAACCGGCGAGCAGCAGACCCGCAGCCGTGATCGAAGCCGGACGCTTCATGGCGTTCCCCCAGGGTTTCTTGAAAGGTGTTGTTCTGACAGCGTTGTTGGATTCAACGCTAACCGATGCCGGCGCCCCGCGCCAGACACCGGCCAGCCCCATGGTGCGGATGAGAGGACTCGAACCTCCACGCCTTGCGGCGCTGGAACCTAAATTCCATTGGATCTGAAACCTGACGCGCCTCCTTCTGCTTGCTGATCCTTGAGCAAGGGGGATAGACCGGTCGGCATGCGGGCGTGGCGAAATTGGTAGACGCAGCAGATTTAGGATCTGCCGGGGAAACTCGTGGGGGTTCAAGTCCCTCCGCCCGCACCACGTCGCGAGGGGAGCGGGCCAAGACGCCGCCGAAACCGGTCTCGCCGACATCATCGCCCGCGTCGGTGATCACCCAGCCCGAATGCTGATCTAGACTTTGTTGTCGGAGACGCCGTCCTCGAATTTTCGACCGTCCTCGGTGGTCACGGTCAGCAAGCTGCCGCCCTGTACGCCTGACTTGAGGGGATGGATGGTGACGGTGACTTTGGAGCCGATCTTGAGCGCGCCGTACTTCCAGCCGCGACGGACCAAGGCGTTGGGCGCGCCGCCTTCGATATCCCATTCACTCGCAGAGCCGTCCGGGTTCGGGACCATGATCTCGATCCAGATGTGCGGGTTCGTCCACTGGAACAGTTTGACCGTGCCGGACAGGGTCACCACCTTGTCCCGATCGAACATGGCGAAGGTGTGATGTGCGCTTGCCGGTCCAGCCGCCAAAACTGCTGCTATCGCCAATATGCCTGCACGCCTGGTCATCCAGTGCTCCATTCCAGATTGGGCGGATCGCCCGCCGTCAGGGCTTGAACCGGGTTCGCGAGCCGAGGGGGGCTTCGACGTTGATCTCGTCCAAGCCGCGGATTCCGCCGTCGACGATCTTGAACACGGCGGCGAGATAGAGCGTCAGCTTCGGCCCGCTGGGGCCCATCGGTTCGAGGAAATCAATCACCACGACCAACCCCCTGGGCATATCGACCACGGGAAACCGTCGCTCGGAAACAGCGACAGCGGTGGCCTTCGCCGCCTCGAGGCTTTGAGCGCAGGTGAATACACCGCCGTCCGGGGCGCCGATCATCCCGGTGTTGTTGGTCACCCGTGCGCCGGATTCATAGCGGTCGCAGCGCTCGCTGAAGGCGGCGAGCGAGCCGTCGTGGCGCTCCAGGGCGGTAAAGTATGCGTCCGCCACCTGGACAAGTTCGCGGCGTGAGGACTGACGAGGGCCGGGGACCGGCGCGTCATAGAGGACGTCGGGATGAAGCAGATTGCGGGCGAAGGAATAGGGGCCGTCGGAGTCGCCTCCCCTCAGCATCTCGATCTCGCTGATCCGCCCGCCGACGACCTTCAGGCGCAGCATCAGCGCCTCGATCTGGCCGCCTCGCCGAACCGTTCCGAAGGTGACCACCTGGCCATTGTCCGGATCGGCGAAGACCTGCCGAGAGGGAACGGCCTCCACGCCCTGGGCAAGCGCTTGGCCCAGGGTCACGTCGCGAACGTTCAGGGTGACGCGAAGCGCCTTGGCGACCCGCAGGCGTGGCGCGTCCCGCCGAGCCAGAGCGGCGAGGAAACTGTCCGCCGCCCGCACCAGGCACGCCCGATCACAAGCGCCGGTATGGACAGGCCTCTCCTTCGCCTGGGCCGCTGGAACGGCGTAAATCGCGAACAGGATCAGAAAGGCGCCGGTGAAGCGCCGGAACCACCGGGCGCAGATCATGGCTTGGGGGCCTTGAACTGAAACGTCTGCTTGCCCTCCGCGTCGAGCGGCTCGCGGTTGTTGGAACAGACGTACTCCTTCACCTCAAAGAGGGGATCACGCTTCCTGAGGTAGGTCTTGACGCCGACCCAGGGCTTGGCGAACAGGACGGGATCATCGATCGTCGTCTGGATCTGGAGCGTGTCCGGAGCCGTGAGGCGCATGCGCTCGGTCAGGTGAAGCTGATCGCTGTGCCGGACGCCGAGGAAATTGTTGGAAATGACCAGCTGGGTTTCCGGAATCATCCCGACGGTATCAACGACCAAAGTATCGTGATCCCAGCGTCCGATCGAATCGCCATTGTAAGACGGCGGTAGATCATCCGGATGCTTGCGCCCGTCCGTATAGATCCAACGGACCTGTCCGTAGGCCTCGATGTAGACGACGATCTTTCCAGGGGTGAAATAGAACTCCATGGGAAAGGCGTAGTCCATGATGTGCGGCATGCCGTCGGGAATGCAGTTCTGCAGCGGCGGATTGATCCCTTCGTCAAAGTAGGCGTGATCGGCGCGCTTGAGTTCGGTGACCCCGGCGGACGTCAATTCCGGTGGCGACGAACCCGCGATGTCGCCTCGCTTGAACTGTCCACCCGTCTGCAGATACCAAGCCCCGCGCCAGTCAGGCAGTCTTGACATAGAGCGCCGGGCCCCGCTGGGCCGGACAACGCCCGCCTTGGAGGCTGGCTCTGCGGCCCAGACTCGCGTGCCCGTCGCCATCGCGCCGAAGAGGCATGCCGCCAGGAGGCAGAGATGACCAAAGGTCAACCCGGCCTGGGGCCGCCGGAGAAACGGCGGCGCCGCGCGCCCTGTGTCCAAGACCTCCACCTGCCCTCCTTCGCGCGCCTGCCGCGCGGTCACGCCGCGTCTTTGGGTTCGCCGTGTCGATCCGGCGAACGGCAAGCCGTGCGGCCCTTACTGGCGCCGGCCGCCGTTCACGCAACCTATCGAAAGATAGTCCGGGTCACGGCGGCTTCCACTCGCCGGGGACGGCGACGGCCTGCCCGGGCGCCTCGGCGGGGCCGGCCCCCGGCGGCGGGCCTGAACCCGCGGGACGCGGGCCCGGCGTTCCCGCGGTGACCGCCTGGGCGGCCCAGTCCTCGTCCGCCCAGAGACTCCAGTCGGGCGTCAGGCCAAGATCGCGGCAGATGCCGGCGATCAGCTCGCCGATCGGGCGGTCAGCTAAGGCGCCAGCGTCCTCGTCGTCGTCCAGCCGCTCGGCCAGGTCGGCCAACAGGTGCTCGACGTCGTCCCGATCGGACTCCGCCTCGATCAGTTGCTCCACGAAGCTGCTGACCTCCTGCCGACGGCGGCGCGCGCGCCACTTCGCCTCCACGCCCTGCCGCCCGGGCCCCTGCCCCGCGGCGCGGTCCCGCGCTGATCGCTCCTGCTCGAGCCGGGCCTCCAGGGCAAGGGTCTGGCGCACCGCCCGGGCGATCCGCGAAAACACCAGGCCGAGGTCGCCGCCGGCCGGCGGATGGGCGACCGCCCCCTCCCCCGCCTCGATCGCCGGCGCCTCGGCCAGCGCCTGGCGATGCACCGCGCGGGCGAGGTCCATGCCGATCTCGGCCAGCTCCTGAAGCATCTGAAGGCGTTTCGCGGCCCGCGCCGCGGTCACCTCGTCCGAACCGCGGCCGCCCGGATCCGCAGATTCCGGGCGCGGGACCTGCGGATTCGCGTCGGAGGACGGGCGAATGTCCAACATGAACAAAACAAGAACACCAGTCGCGGTCGGAGTCAAGATCGAGGGCCCGCCAAAGAGCGCATGCGGTCCATGCGTTCAGCCAGGGGGCGTGGTAGGACGAATTCAACCCAACATGGAAAGTGGGCGAACAATGTCTCCGGACGCCAGCGCCGCATGGGCCCAGTTCTGGGTCGCCCTCGTCGGTCTGCCCATCAGCCTCCTGATCGTCGTCATCGCCGTGTTCGGCCCCGTGCTGGAGCGGCGGCTGCGCAATATCGATGAAGCGGCCGGGCGCGAGCGTCTGATCGAGGCCGCGCTCAAGGCGAACGACGAGACCTTCGACAAGTTTTCTGAAGTCGTGGGCGAGGCCTGGGACGCGTCGGAAGCGGCCCGGGAAGGCCGCCTCCAGATGAAGTATTTTCGCCATTGGTGGCTGGCGCTGCTGCAGCTCGGTCGCCGGCGGGCCCAGGTGTACGTGAGCGCGTTGATCAGCGAACCCGATCTCGTGATCCCGCTGACGAGCATCGAGACCCAACTGATCGAAGCGATGAAGATCGTCGAGGCGATTCCGCCCTACGAGGCCTTCGAGGGTCTCGATTCCACGAGTGCGGAATACGCCGCGCTATCGGACCGGTTCTCGTCCCTGGCCATAAACCTGCGTGAACTCTCGGACTTCGGGATCCAGACGAGACGCCAGATGCGCAAGGCGGCCAAGCAGGTCGTCGGGCGCCCCGCCAATCCCTCCCTGTTCCGGCTCCTCTTCCCCCGCCACGGGCTCGTCTCCGTGGTCGCGGCGGACACGGCAGGATCCGCAGACCCCATGCCGCCGCCGGTCGAGCAACGGCCGTGACGACACGGGCCCAGGTTGAGATCACCAGCCACGACCGCGAGCGGCTCGTGCTGCTTTCCGCCGACGAGGATCGCCGTCTCAAGGAGAATGATCGGTCCGCGCTCTATCCGTGGGACCTGAGTGAAAGCGATCTGAACGCCCTGGAGGCTTCGGAGGCGCCAGCAGCCGCCGCCCGGTTCGCGCACGAAACCCAACGCAAATAGCCTGTGGCGCGGACTCAATGCACACATCTTCGCGTTGATGGCCGGACCACGTGAGTAAACCCTTCTCCCCTTGCGAAGGAAGACGTGTATGTAAGATATTGAATGGTAATGTAGTTTTCAGTCTAATTTCTCTTGTGTAGGATTTGTGCAGGTCTGTGTCCCACTTTTCCGCGGACTCGGGCCCCACAACGGGAAGCCTGCCGGGTTCCCATCGTTGGCGCAAGCGACTCAGGAAGGAGCCGCTTGCAGCACAACGTATCTAGCCGAACAGATCGAGCTGCCGCCGAGCCTGTTCGCCGCGCCGCCAGACAGGATCGTTGGCGGCGTGGTCAAGCCAGGCCCGCACATAGGCTGCGGGTCCACCCGCTTCTTCGACCGTGCCCGGCTCAAGGAAGTGCGACCGATACCCGGTTTCCGTGAACGGCAGTGGAGCCTTCGTTGGCGCGATCGAAGTGATCGCAAGATGCGATGCGGGGAAATGCCCTTCGCTAGAATTTAGCCAGTCGGGCTCGTAGGCCACCTCGATGGTGATGCCACGCCAGACCAGCGTTTCGGTGATGATCTGAGCATCCGCCCGGTCGGGTTTGCGGGAGCGTTTGGAGATCATGGCTGGCCTCCTGCGACTGCGACGGGATTAGCGCAGTCCTCGGATTCCGCCAGGCGCTGGAGCCGTCGTGAGGCCGTCCGGTAGTGCTGCCAGTCCAGTTCGCAGCCGAGATAGCGACGGCCCAGGGAATGCGCTGCGACCAATGTCGAACCGGAGCCGCAGAACGGATCGAGCACCAGTCCGGCAGGCTTGCAGAACGCGCGGATCAGCGGTTTCAGCGCCTCGACCGGCTTCTCGGTCGGGTGCAGCCGGTTGCCGGTATAGCGCCAGTCGATCACGTCCGGAGCTGGATCGGATGGCTCGGACGGATCGCCTTTGGCCAGCAGATAGGCCTGCTCATGCTGGCGGCGGAGATAGCGCACCGACGACGCATAGCGCTTTGGGAACACCAGATGCCCGGCGATGCGGAAGCCTGCGGCTCGCCACGCGCCGACGAAGCGATCAACGGTGTTCCAGCCATAGAAGCTGATGCAGAAGCTGTCCGGTTTCAGGACCCGGTAGGCCTGAGCAAAGGCCGGGGCCAGCCAGCGGTCGTTGTCGTCGTTCCTGATCGTGAAGCCCGAGCGCGAACGGTAGTTCACGAGATAAGGCGGATCGGTCAGGATCAGGTCGACCGAGCTCGATGGCATCTCGCGCATGAGCGAGACACAGTCGCCACGCATCACGGCGTTGGAGGAAACGGCGGTCATGGCCGACCTCCCGCCGCTTGGTCCCGAGGTGTGATAAGGCGCAGGACGACGCGGCCCGTGAGAGGAACGGCGTCGTAGCTGAGGCTAAACCCCTTGCCGTCCTTGTGCGGCCACGCAGCGCCAATGGGCGTCCAACGCGCGTCATCACCGTCGCCGAGCACACGGTAGAGCCGAAGCGTCGGCATGCGGTTTGGGTGGGGTGATGCAGCTGGGGCTTGAGCAGCTGCAGCCTTCTTCGAGGTCTTCGACTTTGCGGCCATGATGGTCTCCGTCAATTCCGCCGCGGGACCATCCCGCGGCTTCATGGGGAGCCAAAGGACCCGGCCATTGAGCCGGCGGTCACACCCCGCGCAATGCGCGCCGAAGGGGCGGAGCTGCACGGAGCGCGAAACGCGCGAAGGAAGCGAGCCGGGTTGACCGGCGGCGGGCCGGGTCCACACCGCTCCCGATAAGAAGTCGCTGATGGTCCGGACGAACCCTGTTGGATATCGCCCCGCCAGACCCTGACCACTGTAGTGGCCACGGCAACCTGTTCAGCCTGTTCTTAAGGGAATATCGGAGACAAAAACTCGCTGCTCAGGATCGGGAACGCCAGCCTCGCGAAGCAGACCGACGAAGGCCCGCCAGATGGTGAACGGCTGCGGCGAGGGGCCGATGATAAGCCTGTCGAGAATATTGGGTATGTCAGCATGGACAAGACCGTGCGCAGGGTCGTCAACAAGCGGTATCTTGTAGATCTGCTGTGGGACCCCGTGCAAGGTCGCGAATCCGGGCTCGATCACAGGCGATCGTTCCTGCGTCGGCGAGTATATGACCCGCCACTCACGCTCCTCGGCAAAGCCTGGGTGTTTGGTGCAAAGCAGTGCGAACTTGAGCATCGTGAAAACGGCCGCGAGGATCGCCGCCTCAGAATAATTGCGTACCATCGCTTCGTTCGCGACAAGATTATCGATAATTTTACCAAACTCTTCGGCAAATTGATGTGGCGTCAGGTATGACACCGGGCTGGAGTAAGCCTTTAGCGCGTCCGTCGGCTCCATAAATGGGGTGTTCTTGAGGACCAGAGCGACGCCATTCTGAGGGCAGTAGGCGCGCCACATTGATAGTCTTCCGAATAGGTCTTCTGAGCTCTCGTGCTCGGAAAGCGATGTGATGTAGGTATCTTGCTCAAAATGGGGGAGCCAGCCATTGAATAGTGCTTCGAGCTTCTTCGAAAAGTCCGGGTATATGCCGTCTAGGAATGTGCGCAGACGCCCGCCCACGGCATCGTCCTTGTAAGCGGGGAAGAGACAGTTTCTCCCATAGGCAATTTCCGAGAAGTCGTTCATCGTCATCGCGTTGCGCATCCAGACGTGGCCCGTCTGGATAATGCGCATCGCCGTATCGGCGGATGTATAATGCACAAACCGGCCGTTCGTCTTCTCCACCTCATCACGTTTTGTGAGCGCGAGTGGCGTGAAGAGGCTCGCGAATTTCCGTTGAGCGGGCGTTAGGTCCACGCTTTACATGCTTCTATCAGTTTAGACGAATATGAATGCTGTTGATGCTGCGAAATCTAGAACAGACAACCTCAGAGCCCCGCCAGAAACGTCTCAATATCGATAGCATTGACCTTGGCGGCCTGGCAAACTGCAAAATTGTCCCAAAAGAGCGCATTTGGCTGCATAACGCAGCATAACGCCTCGCGTGACGCGACGGAAACGAACTTAAGACTGCCTTCGGCTATCATTGTTTTGGCAGTTGTTAGCTGCCCACTTTGGATGAGTTTATCCGCCAGTGCAGCTCGCTGCACCATATCACCGACATTGCACTTCAAGAATGATTTCGGGTGACTCTTGACGAGTCCTTTACAAAGCGTACAGCGCTCAAAATCCCTCAGGTCTCCTTCAAAAAAGAACGCATCGCCCTTGTCCAACATGTCTATGAGCTTGGCGGGGCCGATATTCCCAGCGGCCATCGCGGCTCGAGCGGCGCGATACTCCAAGAGATATGGCGCGCCGTGGTCCGTCAAAGACCGAGCTCCGCGAGCCGGTCTTTGGCGGTTTTGAATACAAGGTCCTGGGTCGGTCCTCGGGCGTTGATGATGTGCGCGACGTGTACGTCGTCGATCGCGTGTTGGCCTAGGGCCTTTTCAAGAATTTGAAACGGCCGAAATCCGAAATCTGAAAGGAGGTTATAGGCGTACTGGCCGCCACCCGGCCCGGCCTCCGCCTCCAATTCGTCCGCGGTTTCCTCGGCTCCATAGTTCGGTGGAAATCCGTTTTTTTTGAACCATTCCCGGTATGCGTTGTCGGTGATCGTGCCGTCCTGCCGGAGGCGATAGGCCACGGCACCCTGGCTGAGAAGGCACCCGCGTGACACGTACGCGATTATGGTTTCTGGCGAGGTGGTCCTCTTGGTTGCCTGGGTGAGCAATTCGGCAATCAGGTCAGGGGGTGCCAGAAAGTGCGAAGCAAATTCGTTGCAGGCTCGTTCTTCACGGTTGCGAAGAATAAGGGGGTCCGACGCGCCCTCTAGATCCAGCAAGAAGTGGGCGAATTCATGTATCAGGGTGAATAGTCTGGCCTTGACCTTGAATGTGCGCTTGTTGATGAGAATTAGGCTGGCGCGGTCAGAGATGCGAGTAAACAAGCCGCGGTAATCTGTCGGCGGCACCTCCGCCATAAAGCAATATATTCCAAATTTCTCGACCTTTGCGCGAAGGTACCGAAGGGTAAGCTCCGGACTATCGACCCACGGTGGCTTCTTTGGGTCGAAATCAAGTAATTTATGGTATATCTCTACGCGGGATACAATGTTGCTTGCGCGTGTGCCTAAGGGCCGTTTCAGTTCCGGATTAATCTGCAGCGACGCCGCGATGCTATCTATCAGCTCGGCAGCCGCCGACCTCGCGAAGTACGCCTTCAGACCTTTGGGTGAGATTTCCAGTGGGCTGGCTTGGGCATGCCGTAGGTCGACGACGACTGGCGCCAAATCGGGAACATCTCGGCCGGCCAGCTGATAGTCGGGGACACCGTAGATGGCTTGTAGGAGGCCATATTGGCGAAGTGTTGGTACCGCATCGCCGCTCTCGAATTGCGCGAGTTTTCCTTGGCTCGTTCCAAGTTCGTCGGCGACTTGGCGGAGTGATAGATTCCTGTGCTCTCTGACGTAGCGCAGGCAATTGGGAAAGACGGGGTGGGTAGCCATGACAGATCAGCTGCCGACGCTTGGTGGGCTCACAAGCGTTTTCCAGCTCACCGCGGGTGTGTCGTTGGCCATGAGCGTTTTCCGTTCTCCCTATGAGCGCCTCTATCACAGGTTGGGCGCGATTCTAGATCGGGAAGAGATCCTCTTGCGAGGTCGGACCGATTCGGCCGCACTTACCCATGCCGATAGTGTCACGAATGCGCGCGTCAGGTGGCTTGCCAAAGGTCGTGAAATTGAACCCATTGTCAGGGCGCGCGAGCGTTGGATTTGGGTCGCAGTTGCACTAAGCTGCGCCTTTCTCCTGGTTTGCAGTTTGTGGCCCGGGCTTGAAGTCAAGCGATGGGTGGCGTGCTTGTGCTTGGGGGTAGTGGTTTGTCCCTTGCTGTGGGGGGCCTGGAGGATCACGGCAGACGTGAATAACAAGTTGGCACAGGTCCGCGCTGATATTGAAAGGCTGTAGTTGAAGGGCCAGGCCACATGGCCTGACTTTGGGCTCATTCGAGTTCGAGTTTGCCGGGCTCCCAGAACCTCTCCGCAAAACTCCGCTCCTCCGGCCCACTCACGTCCGCATATATCGCCGTGGTGCTCATGCGAGCGTGGCCGAGCCAGCGCTGGACGAGGTTGAGGGGAACGGACGCCTGCAGCGTTCCGACACCAAAGCTGTGGCGCAGACCGCGTGGGCATGACGGGCGGCCGACGACGCCAGCACGACCCATTACATTCTTGATGAGCCGCCAGGCCGTGGTGCGATGCCACGGCCAGAGCCGACGGCGAGCGGCTCCGGGATTGTGCTTCGCCTCTTCATGGTTCTGTCGGACACCGTAGTGCTGCGGCGCTGACAGGCCGAAGTGATCGTCGAGCGCGCGTATCAGGCTTGGTGGGACCGGCACCTCGCGGACGCAGAAGCGTCTGCGCTTTAGGGTGCTGAAGGCGACGACGCCACTCTCGACCTGGAACGAGCTGGGAGTGAGCGCGAGGACCTCGCTGACGCGAGCGCCGGTCCAGGCGAGCGTCAGAGCGAACAGCGCTTTGTCTTCATCGAGCGACGCCATGACGGCGAGGACACGGGCGCGCTCGGCGCGGTTCAGATATTTGCGGCCGCCGTCGATCGCGTAGAGGCTGAAACGCTGCTCACGGGGTTCTCCTGCTGGATGAATCTTTGCAACCGAGTTGCTCATAATGTTGCAGGCCGCCTTTACCCCGATTTTTCCGTGATTTACCCCGTCGCTTCGCGAGCCCTTAAGCAGTCTTGCGGCCGAATTCACAGCAAATTACCTCGATATCAGCGGCGGTGCAACAATATGAGCAATAATGTTGCAGATGTAGCCCCATCAATCGCCCCGATAAACTCAAACTGCGGAACCTATTATTCGGCATCCGAAGGGGCCCGCGTTGGATCGCCATCAATCCGGTGGCTGCTTGTCTTTGATGTGAGGGGATTGGGTTATGAAGATCAT
>FTHA01001996.1_pt1 | contig 25043 bp, 28 predicted proteins | sample 1640771 | NCBI WGS metagenome assembly FTHA01 (sample SAMEA3914789, study PRJEB12502) | metagenome | biome: forest; material: soil | place: Canada | collected 2011-07-03 | depth 0.3 m | reverse complement strand
GCCGCCGCGGCGGCTATGTGTCCGGCTAGGCTTTACCGTTGAAGATGGCGCCCGCCGCGTAGTCCGGTTTCTCCTTGAGACGCAGCACTGCGTCCCTGGGAAGCTGACTGATGATCCGGCCGGTCCGCTGATCCAGGATCGTGTAGACGTATTGGCCGGGGTCGTTCGTTTGCTCGATGATCAACCGCAGATCAGACGGGTTGGTCGAATTGGACGGGTCTGCAGCCTTCGAAGGCCTGATCTCCGTTTCCGCCGGGTGCGCACCCGCCGCTGGCAGGGCGTCTGCGGCGTTCGTCGCTGGAACAACTTTGCCGCTCATCTGAATTTCCGCCGGGGATTAGGCCAGCGCTCCGTTCTCAAGGTGGGCTGGGGAGGGAAGCCGGAGCGCCCCCTCCCCAGCTGAGCCTTTATCTGAACAGGCCGAGAATGACCGAGCTCGACGAATTCGCGATGGAAAGCGCTTGCACGCCCAGCTGCTGCTTCGTCTGCAGCGCCTGGAGGGTCGCACTGTCCTTCGCCAGGTCGGCGTCGACGAGGTTGCCGATGCCCACGTTCAGGGTGTCCTGGAGATTCGAGATGAACGTCATGTGGTTCGACAGAGCCTTGGAGCCCGTGCCGAGCTTGGCCAGAGAGGCCGAGACGTTGTTGATCGACGTCTGCAGGGTCGCGATCATCGCCGACGCAGTGGTCGCCGTGCCGATCGTGGAAGTCGTGGCCACCGTCACGTTGGTGCCGCCCAGGGAGAGATCCTGCGCCGCAACCGTGATCTTCGAGCTGCCGTCGGCGTTGGCGAGCGCATAGAGCGTCGTGCCGCCGTTCTTGATCATGTTGGTGCCGTTGAAATCGGCATTGGTCACGATCGTGGTGATCTGATCCCGCAAGGCCTGAAAGTCGTTGTTCAGGGCCGACCGGCTGGTCGCATCCAGACCCTTGTCCGAAGCGGCGAGCGCCTTGGACTTCATTTGGGTCAGAAGATCGGAGATCGAGGTGCCCGCGGAGATGGCGACGTCCACCGAGGACGACGACCGGCTCAGCGAGGACTTGACCGAATCCAGCGACATGACCTGGGCGCGCTGATTCTGGGCGATGGCCCAGGTCGATGCGTCGTCTTTGGCTGTGGCGACCTTCAGACCAGTGTTGATCTGGTTCTGGATGGTCTGGAGCTGGTTCTGGGTCGCAGAGAGGTTCTGCAGGGCGACCATCGCCCCAATGTTCGTATTGACGCTAAACGTCATGACTAGGTCCTTTCCAGGTGTCCGGCGTCGTTTTGACGGCCGGGAGCCTTTTGCTCGACCGTGTCAGAAGCAATGTTCGGGCCAGCGGCGGGGGGCCCGGCGATATCGCAACATATTGTTTTTTCTGTATTATTGTTTCATTAGCCATGCCCGGCGGGCAGTTTCTGCCGGGTCAATCCAGGCTTCCGGCAAGAACTGCCTAGGCGGGCGCCAAATTTGCCGGGCGGCCGGGGAAAGCGAGGCGGGCGAGCACATTGTCGGCCGGCGCCATTGACAAGCCGCCCGGGCGCAACAAATGTCCCGCGCCCGAAAGCCCCCGTAATAAGTGTGAGCCCTCGATGACCTATATCGTCACCGATCCCTGCATAAAATGTAAGTTCATGGACTGCGTGGAGGTGTGTCCCGTCGACTGCTTCTATGAGGGCGAGAACTTCCTGGTCATCCATCCTGACGAGTGCATCGATTGCGGCGTCTGCGAACCGGAATGCCCGGTGGACGCCATCAAGCCCGACGTCGAAGACGATCCTGACGGCAAGTGGCTGCGCGTGAACACCGAGTACGCCAAGACCTGGCCGAACATCACCTTGAAGGGCGAGCCGCCCGCGGACGCCGAGAAGTTCGAGCGCGAGACCGGCAAGTTCGACAAGTATTTCAGCGACAAGCCCGGTAAGGGTTCCTGAGCGAGGGCGCCGGCAGGCGCCCTCCCCTCCGCGCCGCGGCCCGCGGCCGCCAGACCGCAGGACCGTCACCGCGAGGTGATCGGCCGCAGGCGCGCGGTCGATGCAACCCTTTCACCTCGCTCAGTTTTGTGATACGTTCATGACTGCGTGGGCATGGCGATCCATACTCGCGCGTGTTGCAGGATCGCAGTGGGTCCGGCGCGCCTAACAAAGGCGAACGGTGTCCTAGAGGTCACTTCGAATCGTCAACGATGGTCCCGCGCCCCTGTGCGGCCGGGATTTTATTGTCATCGGTTCGGCCGGCTGCGGACCGCCCTCAAGAGGGGCGAGAAGGAAAAGAGGATAGTCAATGAGCAAGACTGGTCATGAGTTCGCGGTCAGCGATTACGTCGTTTATCCGGCCCACGGCGTGGGGCAGGTCCAAGGCATCGAGACCCAGGAAGTCGCGGGTCTGTCGCTGGAAGTCTATGTGATCACCTTCGACCACGAAAAGATGACCCTGCGCGTGCCCACGGGCAAGGCGCGCAGCGCCGGCCTGCGTCCGCTCGCCGCCGGAGACGTGGTCTCCCAGGCTCTGACGACCCTGAAGGGCCGCGCCCGCGTGAAGCGCACCATGTGGAGCCGCCGCGCCCAGGAATACGAAGCCAAGATCAATTCCGGCGACCTGATCTCCATCGCTGAGGTGGTGCGCGACCTGCACCGGGCTGAGAACCAGCCTGAACAATCCTATTCGGAACGCCAACTCTATGAGTCGGCGCTTGACCGCATGGCGCGCGAAGTGGCCGCCATCGAGCGGATCGATCGCGACGCCGCGATCGGCATCCTGACCAAGTCGCTGTCGAAAGCGGCCTAGGCCTTCGGCGGGCGCCGGAACCGGCGCCCGCGTCGCCTGTCGCGACTCAGGGTTCCAGCTGAACCACCACCGGAACGTGGTCTGAAGGCTTGTCCCAGCCGCGCACGTCCTTGTGGATCTCGCAGCCGCGCAGGCGGTCCGCCGCCTGCGCGGACAACAGCGCGTGATCGATTCGAATTCCGTGATTCCGCCGCCAGGCGCCCGCCTGATAGTCCCAGAACGTATAGCCGTGCGGCGCGCCGTCGACCTCCATGTAGGCGTCTGTCAGGCCGAGCCACTTGAGGGCGCGGAATGACGCGCGGGTCTCCGGCTGAAACAGGGCGTCGCCGGCCCAAGCGGCGGGATCGTCGCAGTCCGTCGCCTCGGGGATGACATTGTAGTCGCCGGCGATCACCAGCGCTTCTTCCAGGGCCAGCAATTCCGTCGCGCGCCGGCGCAGCCGGTCCATCCAGGCCAGCTTGTAGGTGAACTTGTCCGTCCCGATCGGATTGCCGTTGGGAAGATAGATACAGGCCACCCGCACAGGCCTGGGCGCGGAGATCACGGCCTCCAGGTAGCGCGCATGGTCGTCCCCCTCGTCGCCCGGCAAGCCCCGCAGGACGTCCTCGAACGGTGTCTTGGAGAGAAGCGCCACGCCATTATAGGTCTTCTGGCCGTGGACGGCGACGTTGTAGCCGAGATCTTCGAAGACGGACCTCGGGAAGGCCTCGTCCACGCACTTGATCTCCTGCAGGCAGGCCACATCCGGCGCGGCCGCCTTGAACCACGCGGTGACCGTTTCCAGCCGCGCATTGATCGAATTGACGTTCCAGGTGGCGATGCGCATTGACGGCCTGTTTCTTGCGAGACTCCCATAGGAGGGGGCCTGGGGTGGACGCAAGGCTGCTCGGAGTCCCGCAGTTGGACGCAATGCACATGTCCAGGAAGTGGGAAGCTGTCTGGCTCGCCTTGGCGACGGGCGTCTGGTTGCTGATCGCGCCGGCCGCGGCCGTGATCGCCATCCTGTCTCCCATGGTGTTCGACCCGCGCCAGAACGCCTGGAATCCGGCGGCGTGGATCGCCTTCGTCCTGATCATCAGCTTCTGGATCGTCTGCATCGCCGCGCCCTACGGCGCATGGGTGGCCTTCACCCGGCGCCTGCAGGTGCTGACCTGGCTGGCCATGGCGGCGCCGCTGATCTGGCTGCTGGCGGCGATCGCGAGCCTGAACTTCCTGCCGGGGTGACCTGTCCGTCAGCGGGCGACAGATTTGACGAACGCCGCCATCGCGGGAACCACGCGCGGATCCAGCGGCAGGTCTGGATCAGCGTAGGTCGCAATATTGGCGGCCCGGTCGCTGGGCGCGGGCTTCAAGACGTGATTGACGCCGTCGAGCACCAGCAGCTTGGCGTCAGGCCGCGCCTTGGCCAGCCTCTGGGCGTCATCGACCGAGACCTGCAGGTCGGTCGAGCCCTGCAGGATCAAGACTGGCGCCTTGACGGCCTTGATCTCCACCGCAGGATCCAGAGCCAGCCAGGAGATGAGGTAGGGCTGAACGCTTGGACGGAACAAGGCGGCGAGCGCGGGAGGCGGGTCATCGACGGCGTGGCCGCCCGCGAGGACATCCACGTCGGCCAGCGCCGTTGCGCGAAGGTCGTCGGGCATGGGCGCCGCCTTGAGCTGGGTCTTGAGGAGATCAGCCGCGGGCCGCCCCGCCCCGGACACCGACACAAGTCCGCACGCCTTGACCCGTTCGGCCACGAACGCGGCGATCTGCGCCCCTTCGGAATGCCCCAGGACCACCACGCAGGTCACGCCTTTCTGGGCGCTGAGAAAGCCCGCCCAGGCCGCCGCATCGTCGATGAAGTTGGCGAAGCGCAGATCGGCCTCCTGCGTCAGCGCCGGAGCGCTGGCCCCTACGCCTCGCTTGTCGAAGCGCAGCGAGACAATGCCCTGCCCCGCCAGCCCCTCTGCGATCTGCTTCAGGGTGTTGGGCTTCACGCCGGGGATGGCCGAATTGCTGTCGCGATCGGTCGGGCCGGACCCGGCGATGATCAGGACGGCGGGGCCGGTCGCGGGCTTGTCCGGCGCGAGAATGGCCCCGTGCAGAGGCGCCTTGCCGCCGTCGATGGTCACCTCGCGGTCCGATGCGGCACAGGCCGGGACGGCGCTGAGGGCCATGGCCGCGGCGGCCGCGGCGAGAACAGTGCTGCGCATTGGCTTTCCTTTCACGGATGCAGTCGGTCGGGGTCGGATCGCCACACCCGCCAGCTTTCGAATACAGCGACAGCGGCGGCGACCAGGATCGCGGTGACCAGGGTCATGGTTTCAACGGCGAGGGGGACGAAGGGCGCTGCGGCCAGGGCCGAGAGGCCGATCCAGAAGAACAGCCTGCCGGCGAGGCGGTTGGACTTGTCCCAGGCCAGTCGGCTCCTCAGCGACCAGTAGGTCCGGACCCCGACAAAGGGGTTGGGGGCCGCCTTGCCGAGCTGAGCCCCCACCACCAGGAACATGAGCGCGAGGATCACGATCGGCCATTTTCCCGGACCGGCGCCGGCGGCCAGGCGCGCGCCGCCGAATACGAAGCCCCCGAACAGAATCCCCGCGAAAAGTCCGACCATCGTCAGGATGATGCGGGCCTGGCGAAGGCCCCGGCGCGCCGGCGAATCCGGCGCGTGGCCGCGGGCCATCGAGATGAGCAGGCCGTGACTGAACGTCAGAACCGCCGTCAGGCCGGCGACGATCAACGCGACCTCGTTGCGGTCCCCCCATCCGTCCACGGCCCCAGTGAGGTTGAGGTGCACGGGGATCGGGCCGAGGGGGCCGGAGCGCCAGATGTAGACGCTCAGACCCAGGAGCGCGGCGGTTTCGACGACGACGAACAGATCGAGGCCGATGGGCCCGCGCTGGGCGCGCGCAGCTTGTGTCATGGGATTTTCCGGGGTTGCGGACCTGGGGTGCGGTCCTCGGCGCCGCTGCCCATCAGGTCCATGAGGAAGGCGACCGCCTCTTCGGCGGCGGAGATGTTGAGACGATACTGGACGGAGGTCCCGGTTTTTTCGGCGTCCACCAGCCCCGCCTCCTTGAGGGCGGTCAGATGTCCCGTGACCGTCGGCCACGCCATGTCGAAGGCCGCGGCGATGTCGCCGGAGCCCATGGGCCGCTCGCGCAACATTGCGACGATACGCCGCCGGGTCGGATGGGACAGGGCTTTGAACACAAGGTTCATAGCCTAAAGCCTAATTAGTTATTTCCCTAATTTCAAGGGGCCATCTCCCGCGAGCGGGATAGACCTGCGTCGCGCTTCAGACGGAAAAGCTTACGCCGCAACCACAGCTGGACTTGGCGTTGGGATTGTTCACCCGGAACTGGGCGCCGACCAGTTCGTCTACGAAATCGATCTGCGAGCCCTTGAGCAGGACCAGGGACACGACGTCCACCACCGCCTGGGCGCCGTCGCGCTCGACCATGACGTCGTCGTGCCTGACCTCGTCGACGAGATCGAACTCGTACTGAAACCCTGAACAGCCTCCGCCGTTTACGGCGACGCGGAGCATCAGCGGCCGGCCCTCGTCCTTGGACAAGGTCTTGATCCGGCGCGCAGCCGTTTCAGAGAGGGTGACGGTCGGATCGGTCATGGAAGCGTCCGCAGCCAAAGGGTACATCTATATGCGATCACCGGTCCGCTTTCGAAAGGGGCCTTGAGGAGAGACGCCCTTGGCCCCGACGCAGGGACGACCGGACGGCCGCGCAGCCTATGCGGAAGACCCCTCCGGATCGCGGGGGCGAAAGCACGCCGAGCCCGACAGCCGGACGCGCACGCCCTTCGCGCGGGATCGGGACAGGATCATCCACAGCTCGGCCTTCCGCCGGCTCAAGGAAAAGACGCAGGTCTTCGTCGCCCATGAGGGCGACCACTTCCGCACGCGCCTGACCCACTCACTGGAGGTGGCGCAAATCGCGCGGTCGCTCGCCAGGGCCTTGCGGCTCGACGACGACCTTGCCGAAACCGTCGCCCTCGCCCACGACCTCGGCCACCCGCCCTTCGCGCACGCCGGCGAGGATGAGCTGAGCGCCCGCATGGCGCCATTCGGCGGCTTCGATCACAACGTCCAGACCTTCAGGACCGTCACCCGGCTGGAGCGTCGTTACCCTGAATTCGACGGCCTGAACCTGACCTGGGAGACGCTCGAAGGGGTGGTCAAGCACAATGGCCCGGTGGCGGACCGCCTGGACGAGCCTGCCTGGCGCGCCATTGCGGAATACGCCGCCGACTTCGACCTCCGCCTCGACACCTGGCCTTCGGCCGAGGCCCAGGTCGCCGCCCTGGCGGACGACATCGCGTATAACAACCACGACGTCGACGACGGTCTGCAGGCCGGGCTGTTCACCCTGGGCGACCTGAAGGACGTGGCCCTGATCGGACCCCTGATCGCGGCCGTGCGCACCGACCACCCTGGCCTGGACGAGCGCCTGCTGCGGATCGAGGCGGTGCGGCGCATGATCGGAGAGATGGTCGAGGACGTGCTGGCCGAGACGACGCGGCGGGTCGAGGCGCTCGGACCCCGGTGCAGCGACGACGTTCGCGCCATGGGCCGGCCATTAGTTGGGTTCTCGCCGGCCATGGGCGAGCGGCTGGCGGAACTGCGGGCCTTCCTGCTGGCGCGCATGTACCGCCACTTCCGGGTCAACCGGACCCGCAGCCAGGCGCGTCGCATTCTGGCCGAACTTTTCGGGTTGTTCCTGGCTGAGACCGACGTCCTGCCGGACGGCTGGCGTGATCGGGCGGACCGGAAGTTCGCGGAGGACGGAGACCCTGGCCGAGCCCGGGTGGTGTGCGACTACATCGCCGGCATGACAGATCGATACGCCATCGAGGAGCATCGCAAGCTGTTCAATCTCGATATCTGGGGCTGACCGGACCGCTTCCGGCCGGACCCGCCCCTCAACTATTCTCAACCCAGGAGCCGCGTGATTCGAACGCCGCTCCCCGGAGCAAGTCCATGACCGATCCCGATCGCGACCGCGGCGCCTATACGCCATCCGGCGAAGGCCCCTTCGCTTTCGACGCCCGCGATGCGCGTGAACGCGGCGCGGGTCGCCCGCCGACGACGCTGATCATCAGCGCCGTGGTCCTGCTGGTCCTCGTTCTGGCGCTGTTCTTCTACTACCGCTCGGGCGTGCGCCGCTCCGGCGAACCGCCGGTCGTCGGGGCGCCGCTCAGCGATATCCGCCAGGCGCCGCCGTCGTCCGCCCAGACCGGCGACGCCGCGGCGGGCCTGCAGGTCTACAGCGCCGGCCAGCCGCCCCCGCCCTCCGCCGCGCCGGCGGCCTTCGCCCCAGCGCCCGAAGAACCCCTGCCCCGCGGCCAGGCGAGCTCGAGCCCGTCCGCCCCCTCCCCACCGGCATCCTCCACGCTGCAAGCCGCGGCCCTGCGGCCCGCGCCGGCAGCGCCCGCGCCAGCTCCGCCCAAGCCGGCGACACCGGCCCTGACGGCCAATGTCCCGAGCGCCGGGCCGCTGGTCCAGATCGGCGCCTTCTCCTCGCTCGCCCTGGCGGACAAAGGCTGGAACGACGTGGCGCGCCTCCTGCCAGGCGACATGGCCGGGCGGACAAAGAAGGTCGAACCGGTCAGCAAGGATACGTCCACGCTCTACCGCGCCTCCGTCGGGGGGTTCGCCAGCAAGAGCGAAGCGACGGCCTTCTGCGACGAGCTGAAGCAGGCCGGACATGCGTGCATGGTGAAGTGACCGCCACCGCCTGCATCCTGGGCTGCTCGGGTCCCCGCCTTACCCCTGACGAGCAGGCCTTCTTCAGCGCCGTCAGGCCCTGGGGCTTCATCCTGTTCAAGCGCAACGTCGAAACGCCTGACCAGGTCCGCGCCCTGGTGGCCGCCCTGCGCGCGAGCGTGGAGCGCGACAATGCGCCGGTGCTGATCGACCAGGAAGGCGGGCGCGTGCAGCGGCTGGGTCCGCCGCACTGGCGCCGGTATCCGCCTGGACGCGCCTATGGTGAACTTGGCGCCAACGACCCCCTGCAACGGCGTGAGATCACCCGCCTGGGCGCGCGGCTCATGGCCCACGACCTCGTCGCCCTTGGGATCAATGTGGACTGCCTGCCTGTGCTGGATGTGCCCGATCCCGACGCCCACGACGTGATCGGCGACCGAGCCTATGGCCAGGATGTGGACACCGTCGCGCTGCTGGGCCGCGCCGCGGCCGAAGGCATGATCGCCGGCGGCGTCCTGCCCGTGATCAAGCACATCCCCGGCCACGGCCGCGCCCGGTCCGACAGCCATCTGGACCTGCCGGTGGTGACCGCCGCATGGGATGACCTCGACGCCCGGGATTTCGCACCCTTCAAGGCGCTCTCCGACATGCCGATGGCGATGACTGCGCACGTGGTCTACACCGCCGTCGATCCCCGCCTGCCCGCCACCACCTCCCGCACGGTGATGCGGCGTGTGATCCGCGGGGCGATTGGCTTTGCTGGCCTGGTGATGAGCGACGACCTGTCCATGAAGGCCCTGTCCGGATCTTTCGCCGAGCGAACCCGCGCGGCCCTCTCCGCCGGCTGCGACATCGCCCTGCACTGCAATGGCGACATGGCCGAGATGACCGCGGTGGCGGATGCGACCGGCCCGCTGTCCGGCAGGGCCCGGACGCGGGCGGCGGCGGCGCTGGACCGGCTGCCGAAAATCGCAGAGCCCTTCGACGTCGATGAGGCCCGGGCTCGGTTCGACGCGGCCTTCGGCGGCCGGTGGGCGGCATGAGCGCGACCGACCGGACGGATTTCGATTTCGCCTCCGCCGAGCGCGCGGCCGAGGACGGCGAAGGCCTGATCATCGAGCTGGACGGCTATGAGGGCCCGCTGCACGTGCTCTTGGCGCTGGCGCGCAAACAGAAGGTGGATCTGCTCAAGCTGTCGATCCTGAAGCTCGCCGATCAGTACTTGGCCTTCGTCCAGCAGGCGCGCCGGGTCGATTTCAACCTCGCCGCCGACTATCTGGTGATGGCCGCCTGGTTGGCCTATCTGAAGTCACGGCTGCTGCTGCCGAAGCCGGAAGCGGCGACGGGCGAGCCCGCAGCCGCCGATCTCGCCGCCGCCCTGGCCTTCAGCCTCGCCAAGCTCGACGCGATGCGTACGGCGGTGGAGGCCATGAAGGCCAGACCCCAACTTGGCCGCGACGTGTTCGGCCGGGGGGACCCGCAGGCCCGGAAGATCATCCCGTCCATGCGCCTGGAAGGTGATCTGTACGAGCTGATGTGCGCTTACGCCGGCCAGATGAAGCGGCGCGCAACCCGGCGCTACCGTCCGCCTGCGCCCCACGCCTACGCCATCGAGGAAGCTCGCGAGCGCCTGTTCGGCATGCTGGGCGAACTGGGCGCCTGGACACCCCTGGCGGGGGTTGCGCCGCTCCGCCACGGCGGTGAGGGCCCCAGCCGGGCGTCCTACCTGGCGTCAACCCTCTCGGCGAGCCTGGACCTGGTGAAGGAGGGCATGCTGGAGGCTCGCCAGCTGGAAGCCTTCACCGACGTCTACGTGCGGGCGCGCACGCGCAAGGCCGTCGCATGAACCCGATCTCACCCGCTCTGCGCATGGTGGAAGCCCTGCTGTTCGCCGCCGCCGGCCCGCTGAGCGAAGCGGACCTGATGGCGCGGCTGCCCGCCGGAACCGATGTCGCCCAGGCGATCGCCGACCTGCAGCTGGCCTACGCCGACCGGGGCGTCGAACTAGTCTGCGTGGCCGGGCGCTGGCGCTTCCAGACCGCCCCCGATCTCGAACACCTGATGACGGAGGAACGGACCGAGGCGAGGCGCCTGTCGAAGGCCGCCCTGGAGACCTTGGCCATCATCGCCTACCACCAGCCGGTGACCCGGGCGGACATCGAGATGGTCCGCGGCGTGCAGGCGTCCAAGGGCACCCTGGACGCCCTGCTCGAATTTGGCCTCGTGCGCATGCGCGGACGGCGGCGATCGCCCGGCCGGCCGATCACCTACGGCACCACGGACCGTTTCATGGAGCACTATAGCCTCGCGAGCCTCTCCGACCTGCCCGGGGCCAACGAAATGAAGGCCGCCGGCCTGCTCGACCTTGACCTGCCACCCGACTTCGCCCCGCCTGACCCGAACCGGGCGCTGGACGAGGAAGACCCGCTGGAGCCGGGCGACGCGCCGGAATTCCACCAGGACTACCTCGGCGAACCGGACGGCTGACAGGCACTGTTGGCGCTGCGCCGCGCGATCGCCTATATTCTGGGAATCCCGACTGCGGCGACAGCCCGGCCGGACAAGTTAGAAGGAGTGTTGGCCTTGATGGGTTCGCTGAGCCCTCTGCATTGGATTATCATCCTCGTGATCGTCGCGGTGGTGTTTGGCGGCCGGGGCAAGCTGTCCGCCATCATGGGCGACGCGGCCAAGGGCATTCGCGCCTTCAAGGACGGCCTCAAGGGCGAGGAAGAAGCCAAACCTGCGGCGGTCATTCCGCATCAGGAAGCGGAAAAGGAAGAAGTCCGCCGCTGAGCGGGTGAGCGGCCCGACGACCTGCGCGGGCGAAAGTCGAGGCCTCCCGCATGCTGCCCGAATTCGGCGCCGTCGAGCTATTGCTGATCGCCGCCATCGCCCTGATCGTCGTGGGGCCTAAGGACCTTCCGGTCCTGATGCGCAAGGTGGGCAAGTTCCTGGCCCACATGCGCGGCATGGCGGCGGAATTCCGCGCGAGTTTCGACGAGATGGCCCGCCAGTCAGAGCTGGACGAGTTGCGCCGTGAGGTCGAGGCCATGCGCCAGGCCGCCCACGCGCCGCTGGACGCCGCCGTGAACCACCTGGGAGTCGATGACGTGAAGGCCGACATAGAAGCGGGCCTCGCCGCAACCGCGCCGCGCGCGCCTGCGCCAGCCGCCTCGGCGGAGGCCGTTCAGGCCCCTGATTCCCCGACGGTCGAGCCTTCGGCGGAACACCGCCCTTGAGCCTCCCGGGAGAAGAATCGGACATTGAAGCGTCGCGCGCGCCGCTGCTCGAACATCTGGCCGAGCTGCGCAGCCGCCTGATCATCTGCGCGGGGGCGATGGTGGTCGGTTTCGTGTTCTGCTTCATCGTCTCCAAGGAGATCTACCTGCTCCTGCTGCACCCGTTCGAGATGGCCGCAAGCCTCCTGGCGGAACAGCAGACGACCAAGCACGACGCCTTCAATTTCGACCTCGTCCTGACCGTCATCGGCGTCCACCACTTGAAGGCGGCGCCCCAGGCCCTGAAGCTGGTGTTCACCGCGCCGCTGGAGTTCTTCTTCACCAAGATCAAGCTGTCGATGTTCGGGGCAGTGGTGCTGACCTTCCCCATCCTGGCGTGGCAGCTCTACCGGTTCGTGGCGCCGGGCCTTTATCGCCGCGAACGCAAGGCGTTCCTGCCGTTCCTGCTGGCCTCGCCGGTGCTGTTCGCCCTGGGCGCCTCGCTGGTCTATTTCATCATGCTGCCCTTCGTCTTGTGGTTCTCGCTGTCGCAGCAGATCGCCAGCCCGCAGATCCAGGTGCAACTGTTGCCCAAGGTCTCCGACTATCTCGACCTGGTGATGCACCTGCTGCTGGCGTTCGGCATGTGTTTCCAGCTGCCCGTGGTGCTGTCGCTGGCGGGGCTGGCGGGGCTGATCCGCGCCGAGACCCTGGCCAAGGGCCGGCGATACGCTTTCGTGGCCATCATCGTGGTCTCGGCCATGGTGACCCCGCCGGACATGATCAGCCCCTTCCTGCTCGCCGGTCCGATCTACCTGCTCTACGAGGTCTCGATCCTTTGCGTACGGCTGATCGAGGCCCGCCGGCAGCGCGAAGAGGCGCGGGAGTTGACGACGGTTTCCTAGCTGAGACGTCGCCGCGGGTTGGCTCCGTCCGCGACGCGCCTTAAAGGGGGGCGCCTCCACCAGCCGTGAGCCCTCGATGCACGACATCCGCGCCATCCGCGATGATCCCGACGCCTATGTGAAGGGCTGGACCGCGCGTGGCGTCAGCGACGCCGCTGGCGTGGTCGGCGGCCTGTTGAAGCTCGACGCCGAATTGCGCGCCGTGCAGACCGCCCTGCAGGACGCCCAGGCGCGGCGCAACGAGTCCTCCAAGCTCATCGGCCAGGCCAAGGGCCGCAAGGACGAGGACGAGGCTCAGCGCCTGATGGCCGAGGTCGACTCGCTGAAAGACGAGATCGCCAGCCGCTTCGAAGCCGAAGGCAAGGCGGGAATCGAACTGAAGACCATCCTTGAAGCCCTGCCCAACCTGCCCGCCGACGACGTGCCGCGCGGCGCCGACGAACACGGCAATGTCGCCGTGCGCAGCTGGGGGGATTCCAAGGCGCCCCCCGCGGGCCGGCTCAACGCGCCGAAAGACCACGTGGACCTCGGCGAGGCCCTCGGCCTGATGGACTTCGAGGCCGCCGCCCGCATGTCCGGCGCCCGGTTTGTGGCGCTCAAGGGCCAGCTGGCGCGGCTGGAGCGCGCCCTCGGTCAGTTCATGATCGACATCCAGACCCTCGAACACGGTTACACCGAGATCTCGCCGCCCCTGCTCGTCCGCGACGAGGCGGTCTACGGCGTGGGCCAACTCCCGAAGTTCGCGGAGGACCTGTTCCGTACAACCCGAGGCGACTGGCTGATCCCCACGGCGGAAGCGTCACTGACCAATCTCGTGCGCGAACAGATCACCGGCGAGGACGAGCTTCCCCTTCGACTGACCGCGCTCACGCCCTGTTTCCGCTCGGAAGCCGGCGCTTCCGGCAAGGACACGCGCGGCATGATCCGCCAGCACCAGTTCTACAAGTGCGAGCTGGTCTCCATCACCACGCCCGAGCAGTCCCCCGCTGAACACGAGCGCATGGTCGAGTGCGCCGAGGCGATCCTGAAGCGGCTGGAGTTGCCGTTCCGGACCATGCTGTTGTGCACCGGCGACATGGGCTTTTCGGCCCGCAAGACCTACGACCTGGAGGTCTGGCTGCCGTCGCAGGACCGCTATCGCGAGATCTCGTCATGCTCAAACTGCGGGGAGTTCCAGGCGCGGCGCATGGACGCACGCAGCCGCAAGGCGGGCGAGAAGGGCACGAGGCATGTGCACACGCTGAACGGCTCGGGCCTGGCTGTGGGGCGCACGCTGGTCGCGGTGATGGAGAATTACCAGGATGAACAAGGCCGCATCGCCATACCCCAGGCGCTGCAGCCCTACCTGCCTGGCGTGACGCACGTCGGCTGATGCGCATCCTGCTCACCAACGATGACGGCATTGACGCCGCAGGTCTGGCCTCGCTGGAGCGTATCGCCGCCACTCTGTCGGACGACGTCTGGGTGGTCGCGCCGGAACTTGAGCAGTCGGGCGCCAGCCGGGCCATGACCCTGACCGATCCGGTGCGCGTGCGCCGCCTGGGCGAACGCCGGTTCGCCGTGTCGGGCACGCCGACCGACTGCGTGATCCTCGCCATGACGGACCTGGTGGCCGGCGCCAAGCCGGACCTGGTGCTCTCGGGCGTCAACCGCGGCGCCAATCTCGGTGAGGACATCTCCATGTCCGGCACGGTCGCCGGCGCCCTCGAAGGCATGGTGCTGGGCATCCCGGGGATCGCGGTGTCCCAGGAAGCGGACTATTCCAGCCCGTCGCCCTCCGCCCGCTTTGAGACCGCCGAAGCCCATGCTCCGGGCGTGATCGCGCGGCTTTTGGAACTGAGCTGGCCGGACGGCGTGGTGATCAACCTGAACTTCCCGGATCTGCCGCCAGAAAAGGTCACCGAAGTCGAGGTGACCCGCCAGGGCTTTCGCGACATCCACAGTCTGCATGCGGAACGGCGTACCGATCTTCGCGGCCGGGACTATTACTGGATGGGCTATTTCGGCCGCACGGCGCCTGAGGTCGAGGGGACCGATCTTTCGGCGATCGCGCACGGTCGCATCTCCGTGACGCCGATTCATATTGACCTGACTCACCTGCCCACGGCCCATGCGCTGAAACAGTCCCTGGGCGGCGCGCCGCCGAAGATCACCTGATGGCCGCGAGCGAAGAACCCAACACCGAGGCGCGCAAGGCCAAGCTGATCATGGGGCTGAGGTCGCAGGGCGTGACCGACTCGCCTGTGCTGACAGCCATCGAGCGCACGCCGCGTGACCTGTTCACGCCGGAACTGTTCCAGGACCGGGCCTGGGAGGACTCCGCGCTTCCCATCGCCTGCGGCCAGACCATCAGTCAGCCCTATATCGTGGGCCTCATGACCCAGGCGCTCATGCTGGAGCAGCGATCCCGCGTGCTGGAGATCGGCACGGGCTCGGGGTATCAGACCGCGGTCCTGGCCCGCATCGCGCGCTTGGTCTACACGGTCGAACGCTATCGAACCCTGCTGAAGGAGGCTGAGGCGCGGTTCAAGACCCTGGGGCTGCTCAATGTCATCACCCGCTTCGGGGATGGGGGCGAAGGGTGGCCCGAGCAGGCGCCTTTCGACCGTATTCTGGTCACCGCCGCGGCGCCCGAGGAGCCTAGGACACTGTTGGCCCAGCTGAAACCAACCGGAGTACTGGTGGCGCCCATCGGCAAGGGACCGGTCCAGACCCTGAAGCGTTACACCGGCGACGGACATGGAGAATTCATGGCGGAAACGCTTTGCGATGTACGCTTCGTTCCCCTGCTCGAGGGGACCGCGCGTGAACTTTGAGGTTGGCGTAAGAGCGCTGGCCCGCCAAGACTGGCGCCGGGGCGAGGACACCCGCAAGCTGAAAGCGGAGCGGTGATGAAGCACTTGTGGATGACGGCGGCCGCGGCCGCTCTGTGCGCCATCGCAGCCCAGGGCTGGGCCGCGCCGCAGACCCAGTATCTCGAACTGGTCGCGCACAAGCACCACCTGCGCGGGGCCCAGACCGCTCATGCGTCGGGCAAGGCGCACAGGCACGGGGGCCGGGCCGCAAAGACCTCGCGCAGGTCCCGACACGGCGCGCATGTGTCCGAACGCCGCGGACACGGCCGCCACGCCGCCCAATCGGCCGCAATCCATGCCGCCGCCACCCAGGTGGTGAAGGTCGGCAAGGGCGACACGCTCGCCGCGATCTCCCGCAAGAGCGGCGTCTCTGTCGAGGAACTGGCGAAACTGAACGGCCTGAAGAAGCCATTCCACGTTCGCCTGGGCGCCAAGATCAAGCTGCCGGCGCGCCGCTACTACGTGGTGAAGTCCGGCGACACCCTCTATTCGCTCGCCCGCCGGTTCGGCGTCGACGCGGACGACCTGTCGTCCTTCAATGCGATGAAGGAAGGCAAATCCCTTCGCAGCGGCCAGAAGCTCTATCTGCCGACCGCGGCCGTGGATTCCGAGGCGCGCGAAGAGCCGCCGCGCGCTGAACATCCGCCGCGCAGGCTGCCTCCGCCGACGATCTATTCGCCTCCCGCGAACAGCGAGAACCCGCCGTCGTCCGAAGCGCCGGCCGCGTCATCCGCCGAAGGGCAGCCGCCGGCCTCCAGCGCGGAAAGCCAGCCACCTGCGTCATCAGGACAGTCCTTCCAGTTCGTTCCGGTAAGACCGCCGGCGGTAGGACCTCAGGCTCAGCCCCCGGTCCAGTCCGGCGGCCGGCCCGCGATCATCCAAACCAATCCAACGCCTTCCGCCGCGGACGTGGTGGCCGCCGGTCACGGCAAGTTCGGCTGGCCGGTGGACGGGCCCCTGATCTCCGGGTTCGGGCCCAAGCCGGACGGCCAGCGCAATGACGGCCTGAACATTTCGGCCAACGCCGGCGACGCCGTGCGCGCCTCCGCCGACGGCGTGGTGGTCTATGCCGGCGACCAGGTTCCGAGCTTCGGCAATCTCGTGCTGGTCAAGCACGATGGCGGCTGGGTCACGGCCTATGCCCACATGTCCAAGATCCTGGTGAAGAACAGGGATCAGGTGACCCAGGGCCAGCAGATCGGCGTGGTCGGTCAGACCGGCGCCGTCGACCGGCCCCAACTGCATTTCGAGATCCGCTACGCCGCCTCGCCCAAGGACAAGGCCGCGCCAATCGACCCCGGCCTGCTCCTGCCGGTGCGGTAGCGCGCGATTATTTGGCGAACAGCTGGCCGAAGTCTGCGAAGGCCTTGAATTCCAGGGCGTTGCCGGCGGGATCGAGAAAGAACATCGTCGCCTGTTCCCCGACTTCGCCTTCGAAGCGGACGTAGGGCGCGATCACGAACGCCACGCCCGCCGCTTTCAGGCGCTCGGCCAGCACCTTCCAGCGCACCAGGTCCAGCACGACGCCGAAGTGCGGCACCGGCACGTCGTGCCCGTCGACCGGATTTGACGCGCCCGCCGGCCGCGGCCCGCCTGGAACGTGGTGGGCCACGATCTGGTGACCGAACAGGTTGAAATCGATCCACTCACCTTCGGCGCTGCGGCCCTCGGGGCAGCCCAGCAAGCCTCCATAGAACCGCCGTGCGGCATCCAGGTCGTCGACGGGAAAGGCGATGTGGAAGGGCGTAAGACCGGTCATGTCGCGGCGAGCAATGGCCGACCTTGACCCATCCGTCCAGATGCGGCGGCCCCATGGCTTTCCGCGCGAGCCCGGGGCAATCTCACGGCCGACAGGGACGGCGAACAGGCAGGGCGGGCGGATGAGACTTCCTCCGGGCGTAAGCAACGAAACCTTCGAGGCCGCCATCCGCGGCTTCGAGCAGGCCGTGGGCAAGGACTGGGTCTTCACCAGCGAGGAGGACACCGACCTCTATCGCGACGCCTATTCCCCCTTCTGGGACCAGCCCGAGGAAAAGCTCGTCTCCGCCGCCGTTGCGCCCGCGAACGTCGAGGAGGTGCAGCAGGTCGTCAGGATCGCCAATCAGTACAAGATCCCGATCTATCCGATCTCCACCGGCCGGAACCTGGGGTATGGCGGCTCCGCTCCGGTCCTGTCGGGCAGCGTCGTGCTTGATCTCAAGCGCATGAACCGCGTGCTCGAGATCAGCGAAAAGAACGCCTATGTGCTCGTCGAGCCGGGAGTCAGCTATTTCGACCTCTATCGCTACATCCGCGATCGCGGCCTGAAGGTCTGGATCGACTGTCCCGATCCGGGCTGGGGCAGCCTGATCGGCAACGCGCTCGACCGCGGCGGCGGCTATACGAGGCCGCAGTTCCGTAATCACTTCGACGCCCACTGCGGGATGGAGGTCGTGCTGGCGAACGGCGAGGTGATGCGCACCGGCATGGGGGCCATGCCGAACGCCGAGACCTGGCAGCAATACAAGACCGGCTTCGGCCCCTGGATCGACGGCATGTTCAGCCAGTCGAACTTCGGCGTCGTCACCAAGATGGGCTTCTGGCTGATGCCCCAGCCCGAGGCCTATTTCACCGGCGTCGTGAAGGTTCCCCGGTACAAGGACCTGATCCCGCTGGTCGACACCCTGAACCTTCTCGAGAACGGCGGGGGCTGCAATGGCATGACCAGCATCGGCAGCCCGCTGCTGACACGTCCCATCTTCGGCGCGGCCGCCGCACAGGACCCGGAGCTGGCCCAGATCCTGGCCAAACCGGATGGCGGCTCTCCCGCTGAACTGGAGGCCTACGCGCTGCGAAAGCAGACTCCCTACTGGAGCTGCGGGCTCAAGTTCTACGGTCCAGCCAAGGTCATCGCGGCCCAATGGGAGCACGCCAAGGAGCAGTTCGCCGCCATCCAGGGCGCCACGTTCGAAGACGGCGAGCTCCTGCGGCTGCCGCTCACGGACGAACAGATGAAGCGGTCGGACCTGGCCGAGTTAGGCATCCCCAGCCTTTCGATCTTCGCCATTGGCGCGCGTTCGGAGACTAATCCGACTCCAGGAAACGGCCACATCTGGTTTTCGCCCATCATCCCGCGCACCGGGGAGGCGATCCTGGAAGCAAATCGCGTGTTCGCGGAGACGGCGCGCGAGCTCAAGTTGCCCACCGTCATGTTCAGCCCGCCGTTTTCGTTCTGGGAGCGATCCTTCGTTTTCATCAACTTCTTTCCGATCACCCGTAACCCCGAGATCGACCGGAAGAACCGCGAGGCCTTCAAGGTCATGATCAAGAAGGCCGCCGAGCACGGCTGGGGCGAGTACCGCACGGCGACCACCTATTACGACGACGTGATGGAGACCTATTCGTTCAACAACCACGCCCTGTTGCGCTTCCACGAGACCGTGAAGGACGCCGTGGATCCGAATGGCATCCTGGCGGCGGGGCGCTACGGCATCTGGCCGAAACACATCCGCGACACGAAGACCTAGCGCCGGCGCGCGCCTGGCGCACACACGGATCAGTGTCGTGCCCGGCCCCACGAATCCTGCGATGTTATGGATTCCCAGGAGGAATCCGTGCCTTCCATCGTGAATCGGTCACCGACATCGCGGGGGTCGAGGCAATACGTGCGTCCAGGGTCGCCGCCGCCGTCCGGCGGGGACCTGGATCCGCGGGACTGGCCGGCGTTCCGGCTGCAGGCGCACGCCATGCTCGACGACATCCTGGACCATGTCGGTTCGATCCGCGATCAGCCTGTCTGGCGGCCCATGCCGGACGAGGTCCGCGCGGGCTTCCTGGCAGGTCTGCCCGACGCGCCGGCGAGCCTGGCGGATGCTCATCAGGAGTTCATGGCCAGCGTCCTTCCCTATGGTGTCGGCAACACGCACCCCCGGTTCATGGGCTGGGTGCACGGCGCGGGAACGGCGGTCGGCCTGCTCGCCGAGATGCTGGCCGCGGGGCTGAACGCCAATCTGGGCGGCCGCGACCAGGCTCCGATTGCGCTCGAACGCCAGGTCTCGCGATGGATCGCCGAGCTGATGGGGTTTCCGGCTTCCGCCAGCGGCCTGTTCCTCACCGGCGCGTCCATGGCCAATTTCGTCGCCATCCTGATCGCCCGCCAGGCCGCGCTCGGGGACGAGGCGCGCCGCGCCGGCGTCGGCGCCTGCGGCGCGGACCTCACCGCCTACGCCTCACGCGCCGCGCATAATTGCATCGTCCGCGGCATGGAGATGAGCGGCCTCGGCGCCGACGCCCTGCGCCTGATCGACACCGACTTCCGAGGCCGGATGGACCTCGCCGCCGCCGCCGCCGCCGTGCGCGCGGACCGGAACGCCGGGCGTCGCCCCTTCCTGCTGATCGGGACCGCCGGTTCGGTCGATACGGGCGCGATCGACGATCTTTCGGGCCTCGCCGACCTGGCCAGGGCCGAGGGCCTGTTCTTCCATGTCGATGGGGCCGTCGGCGCGCTTGGCATGATGTCGACCGAGCTGGCCCCGAGGTTCGCGGGCATGGAGCGCGCCGACTCCATCGCGCTTGATTTCCACAAGTGGGGCCAGGCTCCCTACGACGCCGGCTTCGTCCTTGTGCGCGACGCCGACCTGCAGCTGGCGACCTTCTCATCGCCCGCGGCGTACCTGCGGCGCGAGGACCGCGGCCTGGCCGCCGGATCGCCCTGGCCCTGCGATTTCGGACCCGACCTGTCGCGGGGCTTCCGGGCGTTGAAGGTGTGGTTCACGCTGAAGGTCTATGGCGCCCGCGCGCTCGGCGACGCCATGCTGGGGACCTGCCGCCTGGCGCAACACCTCGCGGATCTGGTCGTACGCCAGGCAGACCTCGAGCTGCTTGCGCCGGTGGAACTGAACATCGTGTGCTTTCGGTTCCGCGGCGCGGACGCCGACGCGCTGAACTCCGCCATCGTCACCGAACTGCAAGTGACCGGCGTCGCCGCTCCCTCCACCACCACCATCGACGGGCGGCTCGCAATCCGCGCCGCCATCGTCAATCACCGCACACGCGCGGAAGACCTCGACCTGCTTGTCGGTCAGGTGCTCGCGATCGGACGCCGCCTGGGCGGCCAGGACAGGACATGATCCAGATTCCCTTCATCGACCCCGGCCAGGCCATGGTCGAAGCCGCCGACCCGGCCGTCCTCATCCGCTACGCCTTCGAAGGCGTCGAGCTGGGGCCCCTGATCCAGGCGCGCGTGGGCGCCCTGGGTTCGGGCGGCGACGACGCCGCGCGACTGATCGAACTCAGCCTGCTGTTCCAGCTGGTGGGTGAACGGGACAAGGCGCTGTTGTGCCTGGACAACGCCCTGGACGCCTGCCGCGTCTATCATCACGCAGCCCAGGGCGCGCCCAAGCTGCGTCTGCTGGTGCTGGCGACGCGAGGCGACCTGATGGCCAACACGCCGGTGGAGCTGATGATCGAGGGGCGCGGGGTCGACGTCGCCAAGATCTACCTCGATCTGGACCATCCGTGGCCATTGGCCATGCCCGACCATGACCTCGCCCTCATGGCGGTCAGCGAGTCCGACGAGACGCACGCCCTGCTCGAGTACATGTCGGGGCTGGAGGCCAAATGGCCCCGTCCGATGATCAACACGCCCGCTGGCGTGCTCGACCTCGCGCGCGACCGGCTCTATCGGCGGCTGGAAGACGCCTCGGGGATCGCCATTCCCCCGACGCTGCAGCTGACCCGCGCCGACCTGGCCCAGGCTGTCGACACCCGGACGCCGCCCGCCGCCCTGGCAAGGGGCCTGCCGCTGATCATCCGGCCGGTCGGTTCGCACGCCGGCAAGGCGCTGGAGCGCGTCGACGACTGGGCCAGCCTGCAGGCCTATCTGGCGGGCAGCCAGGACTCCCTGTTCTATGTGTCGCCGTTCATCGATTACGCCAGCGCCGACGGCCTCTACCGCAAGTACCGCATCGCCTGTTTCGGCGGCCGGGCGCACCTTTGCCACATGGCGGTGAGCGAGCACTGGATGGTGCACTATCTCAACGCCGGCATGGCCGAGAGCGCCGCAAAACGCGCCGAGGAACAGCGCGCCATGGAGACCTTCGACGAGGATTTCGCGCGGCGCCACGCCGACGCTTTCACCGAACTGCAGGCGCGACTCGGCCTTAGCCTGTTCGCGGTGGACTGCGCCGAGACACCCGACGGAGAGCTGCTGATCTTCGAGGCCGACGTCGCCATGATCATTCATGACCTCGATCCGGCGGACCTCTATCCCTACAAGAAAGTGCAGATGCGCAAGGTGTTTGACGCCTTCGAGCGTTTCCTGCACGCCGCCGCGGGCGACCGGGTGTCGCAGGGCGGTCGCCCTTCCGTTAACCAATTCTCAGCCGCTTGAGCCCAACCGTGACGGCGACCGCGCGTTCGGCGGCGTCCAAGGATCCAGGTCATATGCGGCGCGGCGCAGGCATTCCCGCCCGTTCGTCCGACGTACGTCGGCCGGACGGCCGTGACTCCCCCGCCTTCCTGCCCTCGACCGCCGCGCTCCTGTGCGAGGGCGGCGACCAGCGGATCCGGCTCGACCCGCTGACCGGCCTCAACAGATACGGCTGTGGGCCCACGCCCGACCCGGACCTGCTGGCGTTCGGCTCATCCACCGCCTCGACCATTTCCGTCCACGCCTGGGAGGCGGCGGAGGCCCTGCGCGCCCGACTGATCGACGCCCTGGCCGCCAGTTCCCCATCGGACGTCTACGAGCGGGAAGCCGTGCGAATTCGCGGCGAGCTGGTCAGGTTGTGCGGTCTGGAGCGCCTTCCGGGGCTGGAGGCTGCGCTGGCCGCGTCCGGCACCGACGCGCACATGCTTGTCGCCCAGTTGATCGGCGCGGGCGACCGCCGGCCGGTGCGGATCATCCTCGGCGAGGCTGGCGAGACCGGCAGCGGCGTGCCAGCCGCGCTGGGCGGGCGTTGCTACGGCGCCTCCACTCCGTGCGGGACGACCACTGAACCGGGGGCGGCCATTTCCGAGGCGACCGCGGCGGAGCTGGTCCACGTGCCGGCGCGCGACCCCGACGGCCGCCTGCGCGACTGCGCCGCAGTCGATGCCGAGGTGCGCGACGAGGTCGCGCGGGCCATGGACGAAGGCCGCCGTGTCCTGCTCGTCGTCACCGACGCCTCCAAGACCGGCCTGATTTCCCCGTCCGCGGCCTGCGCACGCGCGCTTGATCGGCAGTATGCCGGGCGCATCGACGTGCTTGTGGACGCCTGCCAGCTGCGCCTGGCGCCGTCGACCCTGCGCGCCTACGCCCAGGACGGCTGGATGATCGCCGTCACGGGATCGAAATTCCTGACCGGGCCAGCGTTCTCCGGCGCCCTGTTCTTTCCCGGCGCCATCGCCGACCGGCTGCGCGACCGACTCGTCTCTCCCCGCCTGTCGGCCTTTTCCGCCCGGGGCGATTGGCCCAGGGGCTGGGTCATCCGGGCGCGCCTGGACGCACGCGCCAATTTCGGCCTGCTTCTGCGCTGGGAAGCAGCCCTGGAGGAATTGCGCCGGTTCCGCGATGTCCCGGAATCCGCCGTGGACTCCTTCCTGGGCCAAGCCGCGGATCTGGTCGGCGAAATCCTGTCCGTGTCACCCAATCTGCGGGCCCTGCCCGGCCGCCCCATGCTGAGGGCGGGCGGCGACTGGGATCGCCAGCCCAGCATTCATCCATTCATGTTGACCTTCGGCGGCGTCCCGTTGAACGGCGCCCAGACCGCCAGGCTATATGACCTGCTGCGCAAGGACCTGGGCGTAGATGACGAGGCGTCCGCAACCCTGCGGGGGGCCGCCAGCCAGCGAATGGAAGTCGGACAGCCAGTACTCTGCGGCGACGGACAACACGCCGTCAGCGCCCTGCGGCTTTGCATCAGCGCGCGGCACCTCGCGGAGGCGCACAGGGACAGTTTACGCAGATGCGAGATCTTGGAGCAGATCACTCTAATTCTGCACAAGGCCGACTGGCTATGTGCAGAAGTGGCGATCGGCCGCCTCTGATCGGCTGCACCCCTGTATCCATTGGCTGAGCCAGGCTGCGGACCGCCGCCACGTCTTCCGGTACGCCTCTTCGCTTCCAACTGAGGCGGTCTATTGGCGAAGATTCCAGCACCCTGCTTGGTTATTGCGCTAATTATCGAAAATCCCACGCTGCCGGAGGCATTCCCAGCCTCGCCAGCTTGGCCTGCCCGTTTGCACGTGCTAACTCCGGAACTAGGTTAACAGTGACAGTCTGAATGGGGATTTGGCGATGACCTTCTCAAGTAGAATCAGGACTTTGCTTGCGACCACGGGCGCCGTCGCGACATCCGTGATGTCCTTGGCCTCCGCACATGCGGCCACGGTTCTGACTGATGACTTCAATAGCGACACACACAAGCTCAACTGGACCGGTGACGCCGTCTTCACGTCAAGTAACGCCGGGGGACACGCCGCGACCGATCTCATCGGGGCCGGCTTCTTCGACATCTATCCTGGCCACGGCAACTACGTCGATCTGGACGGATCCATGGGCTCGGGAAACAAGCCCGCCGGCCTGTTGGAATCCAACGCGTCGTTCGGCCCTGGGACCTACCTGTTGACCTTCAATCTCGGCGGCAACAAACGCGGCACGCCGGCCCAGACCACGGTTGTGAGCCTCGGCGACTTTACCGCGCCGGGCCTGACGTTGGCCTCCAGCGCGCCGATGACCCTGTATAGCTACACGTTCACCACCACGACGGCGGGAAAGCTGTTCTTCACGGAACTTGGCCCCTCCGACCAGCGGGGCAACGTGCTGGACGATGTGACCCTCGTCAGCCTCGTGCCCGAGCCGGGGACCTGGGCGTTCGCCATCGGCGGCTTCGGCTTGCTGGGCTTGACCCTGCGTCGGCGCCGCCGGCAAAGCGCCGTCGCCGCGGCATAAGGCGCGGCCGCAAGGCCAAACTGCTGACGTCCTCGCGCGTTACGCCCATCCCATCAGCGCGGAAGCCCCGCTCTGGTGGGTATGGCGGTGGGTTGATCGCAACGCCATCAGGGCCCGACGGTCGGCGGCATCGGATTCGATCGTTTGCGCGGCAGGCTTTGGCGGCAAACGGGGCGCCATGTGCTCAAAATGCGTCTAGATTGGCGTAATTGGCGGAAAAGGACGCCATTCCCCACCGGAAGCCGGTTGCTTATGCCCACGCTTCAGCTAGGTTAACCAACACAGTTTGGATGGGGATTACCTTATGTCTATCTTCAAGATGAACCGGCTTGCGCTCGCTACGGCTGGCGCGCTGGCCGCAGCGACCATGTCCATGGCGCCCGCTCACGCCTCCGACGTGATGAAGTTCGCCGACTTCAGCCAGGACCCGAACGCTGGCAACAGCATCAACGTCCGCTGGGTGAACGCCAACACCGGCGGTTCGCTCTTCACCATCGCCAACCCAGGCGACGTCTTCGCCGGCGCCGCCAAGGTGAAGTTCAATTTCGACCTGCCCTCGCTGTCGGGCCTGTCGAACCTCAGCGCGGACTACAGCCTCAACGTCACGGCCGCCGCGGGCAACCCGGTGGCGAACGTCGGCGCCTCGCTTGACCAGCCCGGCCTGAAGGGCACGTTCTCG